>Ga0222630_1000421_pt1 | contig 21991 bp, 14 predicted proteins | sample AntAcemetagenom3_FD_179842 | JGI IMG/M metagenome (GOLD analysis project Ga0222630, IMG submission 179842) | Saline water microbial communities from Ace Lake, Antarctica - #3 | ecosystem: Environmental > Aquatic > Non-marine Saline and Alkaline > Saline | place: Antarctica: Ace Lake | collected...
TGGCGCTATACGAGAAACGGTTTACTGAAGCGATTTCTGGAATGAAGATGTTAGGTGAGGCTAAAGAAGTAACGGACGAATACCGTACTGGACAAGTCAGAAGGCCTAAACAATGAATGATTCAGGACTAGGTAAGGTGCCAACTTTCAAAGTGGACGTACACACCACTAATGGAAGGGGCTTTACACCAGAGGAGATTGCGGAGAGGTGTGCTAACAAGATTATAGCCATTTCTGATGACGCAAACCCTGCAATTCGGGCGCAAGCTCACGCTTTTCGAGGAGAGTTACTTAAAACCCTCGTATTCTACATGCGTGAGGCTGTTAAGTCTGATAGAACTACTGTGTATAACGCTTTAACCGACGCAGGCCAAACAGAGCTTGCTAAATATATAAGGAGACTGTGACCATGGCCTTTTCAGGAAACTTCATGTGCACCAGCTTTAAGAAAGAATTGCTGTATGGTGCCCACGATTTCGACGCGTCAAGCGGCGATACATTTAAAATTGCGCTTTATACAAGCTCGGCAACGCTTAATGCTGCGACGACTGCGTATGCGACTACTAACGAAGTTAGTGGTACTAACTACGTGGCAGGCGGCGGGACTTTAACCCCGGTGGACCCTACCTCGTCAGGAACGACAGCTTTGCTGGATTTCGTAGACGAAACGTGGTCTAGCGCCACCATTACGGCTCGGGGAGCGTTGATTTACAACACTACTCCGAATACGACGTCTATCTCTCTATCCAACCCAGCAGTAATTGTTCTGGACTTTGGCGGAGATAAGACATCGACAGCCGGTGACTTTACGGTGGTGTTTCCGACGGCTGATGCAAGTAATGCGATTATTCGGATAGCGTAATGGCTGACGTAACCGTCTACTTTAGAGGCTGGAATTCTGTCAGTCAAAGTTGGGGCGGTGGTCCTTGGGGCCAGAATGAGGCACTTCCGGGATCAGTCGGAGGTGTGGGCACAGTAAGTGTCGTCGCCGAGGCAAATGCCCTCGTCACCGGATTAGCAGCAACCGCCAGTGTTGGTGGAGTTACTGTTACCGCAGATGCAAACGCAAACGTTACAGGTGTAGCGGGAACGGGTGTTGTTGGTGCGGTTACCGTAGATGCCGCCGCTAATGTCCCTGTTACAGGTTTAGCCGCTACGGGAAGTGTTGGCGGAGTTACCGTAGTAGCAACCGCAAACGTTTACCCGATAGGTCTCGCAGCAACAGGCGTAGTTGGTACAACCACCGTCGTTGCCGATGCAAACGTAAGCGTAACCGGGCTTGCAGGCACTGCAAGTGTTGGCGCAGTTACGGTAAAAACTGGACAAACCATTGTAGTTACGGGTGTTCAGGCAATAGGACAAGTTGGTAGCGTCGTCGCAAATGCAGACGCTATCGTTAATGTAATAGGAGTCAATGCAACTGGGGTTGTTGGACAAGTGCTGGTTTATGGAAGTATTGTGCCGGATCAAAATCCGAACTATACTAATATTACACCAAGTCAGAATCCGACGTGGGCGGAGGAAGTGCCAAACCAGAGTGCTAATTGGACAAAAATAGCAGCGTGAGGAATTAAAGATGCCCAGTACATATACAGTTAACCTCGGGATTGAAAAACCGGCAACCGGTGAGCAATCAGGTACATGGGGTGATACAGTCAATGATAACTCTAATATATTAGACGAAGCCATTAACGGGGTCGTTTCGATAACGCTCGCCGCAGCAGGTTCGTCTGGCTCCCCCAATCAAATTGCTATCACCAACGGTGCCTCGTCTACCGGTCGTAATAAATGGATCGAATTTGCCGATGGCGGCGATTTAGGTGCTACGGCGTATGTGGAACTGATTCCAAACGACGCTGAAAAAATATGCTTTATCCGGAACAGCCTTGCTGGCAGCCGGTCTATCCTTCTTTTCCAAGGTACATATAACGCAAGCAACGATCTTGAGATCGCGGCAGGCACTGACGTGGTTGTTAAGTTTAGCGGCACGGGCACAGGCGCGACCGTAGTCAACATCAACGCTAACTTGAAGGTTGACGGAATTGTTGCGACAACTGCTGATATTAATGGCGGCACAGTTGATGCCACCGTTATTGGTGGCGCATCCGCCGCCGCTTTGACCGCTACTACTGTTGTTGCTAACACCAGCGTTAATATCGCAGGTGATGGTGCTACGGTAACCGGGATTAAAGACGAAGATAACATGGCGTCAAACAGCGCCACAAAACTAGCTACTCAGCAGTCTATTAAGGCGTATGTTGATAGCCAAGTCGGGACGGTTGACACTTTAGCCGAGATTTTGACTAACGGTAACACTACCGGATCAAACGACATTGATGTAGATGCCGCTCAAAAAGTACAATTCCGCGATGCGGCTATATACATTAACTCTAGTGTTGACGGACAGCTTGATATTGTAGCTGACACTGAAATTCAGATTGCTGCGACCACGATTGACATTAATGGCGCGATTGTTGCCAGTGGTGACATTTCTGCGGCATCGCTAGATATTTCTGGTGACGTTGACATTGACGGCACTTTGAATGTAGACGCTATTGACATTGACGGCGCGGTCCAACTGGACGCGACCCTTACCGTAGGCGTTGATGACACGGGTTATGACGTTAAGTTTTACGGAGCTACCGGCGGCGCTTACATGCTCTGGGACGAATCAGCAGATGACTTGATTCTAGCAGGAGCGGGCGGACTTGTTGTTGCAGGTAACGTAGACTTTAATGGCGATTTAGACGTAGACGGCACGACTAACCTTGATGTTGTGGACATTGATGGTGCTGTGGATGTGGCATCTACGCTTACCGTTGCAGGAGTCCTAACAGGCACATCCTTAGACATCTCTGGAGATATAGACGTAGATGGCACCACTAATCTGGACGTTGTGGATATAGATGGCGCTGTGGATATGGCTAGCACTGCACTGGTTACAGGGGTTTTGACCACTACAGCGGCTACTGTGTTTAATGGTGGTTTTGCTTCTAATGCCAACTCTAGCTTTAGTAGCTCACTTACTCATGCGGCCAATGCTGCATTGGCTACGTTTAATAACACCGCAACTGGAGAACCAGTAGCAATCTATTTAGGAGCTATTGCGGATAATGGTGGTGCTGGAAATAAAGGGGCTATTTATTTTGATGCAGGGGCAGACGGCTCCGTCGCTAATAACTCACTAAGTTTTAATGCAGACCATCAAAGCAACATAACGCCAGACATGACTATCACGCCTTCGGGGGTAAGCATAGCAGGCACTCTAGGCGTTACTGGGGTCCTTACAGCCACAAGCTTAGACATCTCAGGCGACATAGACGTAGATGGCACCACTAACTTGGATGTTGTGGATATAGATGGCGCTGTGGATATGGCGAGTACGCTTCAGGTTGATGGTGCTACTACCATTGATGGCATTCTATACCTTAATAACAACGGCAACAGAGCTAATGGTGGAAATCTAAGATTAGGTATTTCTACCGACGACGCTACAAAATACGTCGCAATAACATCTACTCAGTATGATTCAGGGACTGAAACAGAGGGTTTCACTCTAATTTCAGGAACAGGTAGTAGCGCAACTGCGAGTTCCGTCGTTATTGGCGGTGGTATAGACGAAATAAATGCGGCTACTGACGTAAGAATATTTACAGGGTCTGCCACAACTAGAACAGGAACAGAAAGATTAAAAGTTGATCTTGATGGAAATGTTACAATTAACGAAACAGGCTCTGTCGCTGACTTCCGCGTTGAGTCTGATGCCAATACTCACGCTCTGTTTGTTGATGGTGGCGCTAATAAAATAGGCTTTTTCGACACAACCGCCCCTGCTTCCACTGTTGAAATGGTTACTGGTAGCGGTAGTGCCGGAGATAGCGGTTCGTTTTTAAGCATTAAATCGGACGTAGGAAACCTAGTTCAGAAACTACAACTTGGTTCTAACAATTCGAGTAACTACTCGTTCATTCAAGCTATTAAGCCGGGAACTAATGTTACACCTTTATGGCTTCAGCCTAATGGCGGGGGTTTAGTTGTTAATGAAAATGGCACAGATTCTGATTTCAGGGTTGAGTCTGATAACGATTCTTATGCTTTCTTTATAGAAGGGAGTAATGGAAATGTCTCTTTAGGTAATAACGACACGGGCGCTAAATTTGGCATTAGTCACGGCATTAACGGATCAGAAGGTGCTTCGGCATTACTAATAGAAGGGTCTGGATATAAAGCCTACCACTGGCTAGACGCAAGTGCTTACTACATAGGACAAAACGCTAGTAGTAGAAATCTTAGAATGTATTCAGGTGCCGAAACAGGGGGAGTCAATCTATCTAATGCCGCTACCTCGTGGGGTTCATTCTCTGATGAGCGCCTAAAATATGACATAGAGCCTATTGAAAGTGCTTTAGACAGTCTGAGTAATTTAAGAACCGTAAAATACAGACTTAAAGACGTTGATGCTCCTGACTCTCAAAAGAAAATCGGCTTAATAGCTCAAGATTTGGTTGGAGTTTTAGACGATATTATTGACCCGATAAAACGCACAGGTGATGAAACTGAGTACATGGCAGTTCGTTACACGGAGATGGTTCCTGTACTGGTCAAGGCTATCCAAGAACAACAAGCACTAATTGAATCATTAACCGCAAGAATAACCGCACTAGAAGGAGCATAATCATGGCAATTAACAACACATGGTCCGTCTCGGACATGCAACACACGGACGCCGATGGTGGTGTCTTTTTAGTCTACTGGTCTATGGTAGCGGCAAGCGATGGGTCGCCATCCTACACTGCTTCTGAAGGCGGCAAGCTGCGTTGTGAGTATGACGCTTCAAGCCCGACCTATATCCCATACGCTGATCTAACAGAGGACGATGTTCTTGGTTGGGTATACACTAGCTTGATCGAAGGCGAAGAAACCGCTGCCGAAGCTAAAGCTCGCGTAGAAGCTGATCGGGATTCAAAAGTGCAAAAGCAAATTGATGCTGCTGCAACAACTGAATCTGGCGTTCCTTGGACAACACCAACACCCTAATAACTTAACTTAAATAAGGAGACTTATAATGGCTAAAAATGAAAACAAAACCATTACTGTCAATGATGTAGAACACAACATTGAAGACCTAACCGAGCAACAACTTGCGATGGTTAACCACATTGCTGATCTGGACAAGAAGCTAGGAAGCCTTGGCTTTAACATGGACCAGCTAAAAGTAGGCCGAGAGGCTTTTGTCAATATGCTTTCAAGGTCTTTAGAAGAACCGCCAGAAGACGAAAAGGGATGATATGCCACTTACTAAGTTACAGTTCCGCCCCGGCGTAAATAGAGAGACTACCTCGTATTCTAATGAGGGTGGTTGGTTCGACTGTGACAAAGTAAGGTTTCGGTTTGGAACCCCAGAGAAAATAGGCGGGTGGGAAAAACTGTCTGGGCAAAGCTTTTTAGGCACCGCTCGGGCGCTACACCCCTTCGTCGCTCTGGACGGAACAAGTTATCTTGGCGTTGGTACGCACCTAAAGTATTACCTTGAAGAAGGTGGTGGCTTTAACGACATTACCCCGTTGCGTGTAACTACCGCCGCGGGCGCTGCTACGTTTGCCGCGGCCAACGGATCATCTACTATTACGGTCACAGACGCAGATCACGGGGCTAACGAGAATGATTTCGTTACGTTTTCAGGTGCGGCGTCATTAGGTGGGCTTGTTACAGCGGCAGTATTGAACCAAGAATACCAAATATTTAACATTGTAAACACCAGCTCTTACCAAATAAAGGCAAGAGCGGTTGCAACCGTTGCTCAAATTACCGTAGATGGGCAGTACACACCTACTCTTATTGTAGCCAACGGCTCTGACACCGGAAACGGCGGCGGTTCTGTTGTCTGTAAATACCAAATTGTAACGGGACTGGACACCACGGTTGCCGGAACAGGTTGGGGTGCGGGAACATACAGCCGTGGCACGTGGGGATCGGGCGCTAGTCTTACAGCGGTTGGTGATATCCTTCGGATTTGGACCCACGACAACTTTGGTGAAGACTTAATCATTAACGTCCGCGATGGTGGTATCTACTATTGGGACAAATCAACAAGCTCGGCTCCTTTTGCGCGGGCCGTGGCGCTTTCGGATTTAGCCGGGGCCGACGCAACGACACCTACGGTAGCTAAACAAGTTTTAATATCGGATCGCGACAGGCACGTCATTGTGTTTGGGTGCGATGCGCAAAACAATATCGGCGTACAAGACCCGCTTTTGATTCGTTTCTCAGACCAAGAAAACCCTTTAGTGTGGACAGCACAGCCTACTAACACCGCGGGTGATTTGCGGATTGGTACGGGGTCAGAGATTATAACGGCGGTTGAAACACGTCAGCAAATCCTTGTGTTTACAGACCGCTCGCTTCACGCGATGCAGTATTTAGGGCCTCCGTTTACTTTCGGAATTAGTTTAATTTCTGAAAATATTACCATCGCTAGTCCGCTTTCTGCTATTGCGGTAGACGATTCAGTATATTGGATGGGCGAAGAAGAGTTTTATGTCTACACAGGACAGGTGCAGAAGCTGCCTTGTTCTGTCCGATCTTACGTGTTTGGAGACTTTAATACGTCCCAGATAGAGAAGGTTACGGCGGCTGTTAACTCTAGTTTTTCTGAAATATGGTGGTTTTATCCTTCCGCGGGCTCTGAAACTAACGATAAATATGTTATTTTCAACTACCAAGAGCAGGCGTGGTACTACGGAACAATCGCTCGGTCCGCATGGATTGATAGGGGGATTGCCCAGTATCCTATTTCAGCCGGTTTAGACGGTTACTTGTATTACCACGAGTTTGGTCAAGATGACGGCAGCGTTAACCCGCCTGCGGCAATACCTTCTTTCATTGAAAGCAGTCAAATGTCTATTGGTGCGGGAGATAACTTTGTATTCTTGTCCCGGTTAATCCCAGATGTAACGTTTGACGGGTCTAGTTCACCAACGCCGTCGGTATCAATGACACTTGAAACAAGACAATTCCCCGGTACAGCGTATACTGGTACAAAAAGTAACACTGTACAGAGATCAGCAACTGTTCCAGTAGAGCAGTTTACGGATCAGGTGTTTGTTCGGTTAAGGGGTCGATCTTTTGCTTTTAAGATTGATTCTTCGGATACGGGAGTGGAATGGCGTTTAGGAACACCTCGTGTTGATCTACGACCGGACGGCAGACGATGAGTAGAGGACTTGTACAACCTTTATTCCCTAACCCTCCAGAGGGTTATGATCAACGATACCAGACGGAAGTTATGCGAGCGTTCTCGGTATTTTTGCAACAAGTAAATAATCCGGGACCTTGGCAAGCGTCTGCTTTGACACTTCCGAACCTGCAAACAGATAACGTAGGCCTTCCTTTAGGCGGTGTATTTCAATATGGAGACGAGTTACGGATTACCGTGGCTAATCTACCATACGCCAGAGGGTCACAAGCAACGGGAGCCGTAGGTCAAACTACGGTAGTAATAACATGACTGTTTTAACAATGCCTGACGGCAGTAAATGGAAACCTTCTACTAGCCTCGACGAGGTTCACTGTGTTAATTGTAATAACGTAGTGGACACTCCGGCTGAAATAGCTTCATATCCAAACGGAAATTGCACAGAATGCGGTTCTTCGTGGACGGGAGACGAGAAGAGAAGTACAATAATACAGGTAACCATGCCTGAAAGCATTACTGGTGGAGCGGGATAATGGCAAAATTAGCAAAAGAAATTGAAGTAATCGTTGAAGAACCCGAAATAGAAGTAGTTATTGAAGGTGTTGAAACGGACTCCGAAGACGAAAATGTTGAAGACACGTCCACTGAACTATCTGTTCCAGAAGGTGGTATCGGTGGTTTTGCTATGTCTGAAGAAGACTTTGCCGTGCTTGAAGCCGAAGAAGCTAAGAAAGAGTTTGGCGAAGCCGGTTTAGGCCAGTTTACCGCGGTTGCTAAGAAAATGGCAGGCTATGGTCGCTTTGGCGATGATAGTGTTGCACACATTCAAACAGGTGAGATTGTTGTTCCTCTTGCCCTGATCGAAAACAATCCCGCCCTAAAAGAACAGATTTTTAAGAATTTACGCGATAACGGTATCGAAGACCCTGAACAGTACGTTGTGGGCAGCGAGGCCAACAGTATTAACCCTGAAACAGGCTTGATGGAGTTTGGATTCTTTTCCAAGCTTTGGAAGGGCATTAAGAAGGTTGTTAAAGCTGTTGTTAAGGTCGTCAAGAAGATTGCTCCAATTGTCTTGCCTATCGCATTGAGCTTCACGGGCCTCGGCGCTATATATGGTGCCGCTTTAGGTTCTGGTATCGGAACACTAATAAATGGCGGCAGTATTAAGGACGCTTTGAAGTCCGCGCTTATTTCGGGTGCTACGGGTGCCGTCTTTAAAGGGTTTACTGGCCCAGATAGCTTTGGGACGAATATTGCAAATGCTGCGGCGGACCCTTTAGGTCGTATAAGCCAAACTATGGCGGGTGCGGAAACAAGTATAGGTAACGTTTTCGGATCAGAAGCCACTAAATTAGCGAATGCGGGTAAACCGGGATTTTTCAGCGCCTATGTGCCATCAGCACCTGTTGCAGGAGGGGGCGGTGGAACACCTGAAGCGATTGTGCCTGATGGAGGTACTGTAAACGCCCAAGGTCAGGTAGTAGATGCTGCGGGTAACGTTGTCGATGCAACACCTATTGCTGACGGTGTGACAAAAGTTGATACCTCGGTTGTAGACACAGGATCAACAGGTACTACTGTTAGTGAAAGCATTAATCTTGAAAAACCTCCCGGATTTTACGAAAGCGTTAAAGGTGCTTTAACTCCGGGTGATGACATTGGCTTTGTAGAAGGCATGGGCGATGCGTTTTTCCCTAAATCTGCGTCCGCTACCGATGTTTTGACCGCTGAAGGTATAAAACCTATTAATGCTACCGCGGCGCAACTGACCGGTGCGGAACTTACAGCTAAATCTTTAGCTCCGGGATTACTTAGAAGCTATGCCCCAATGGCGGCTTTAGCTACCACGGGTGCAATGGCAGGAGGGTTCTTTGACGTACCCGAGCAAGAAATGCCCGGATTAGTACAACGCCAAGAAGACGGTACAGTAACTACAGGTGCCGACCTTATTGCCGCCGATCCGGCTAAGTATCTAGTTGCAGACCTTGGTGCTACCCGTTTGAATCCAGACACCGGTGAGTACGAAGAAGTTGAAAACGAGTACACCGTTGAAGCGCCAGATACTTCTATGTATACCGTTCCAACCAACTACCCTATGCAGCAACAAGCTATTTCAGAGAACGGTTATCTGATGGCCAGTAACCCCGGTGGTCCGTTTGCACGTCCTTATGTGCAAGGAGCCGCTGAAGGTGGTCCTATCTTCCCTCGCCGTAATGGGGGCATTGCTCCTACTGAAGGAGTTCAAGGCCAAGACAGTGTTCGAGCCATGTTAATGCCCGGTGAGTTTGTAATGACTACCGACGCAGTACGAGGCTTGGGTAACGGAAACCTTAACAACGGTATCAAGAGTATGTACTCTGTAATGAGAAATCTTGAGAGTCGTGGGAGGAATACAGCGTAATGGCTGAAACTTCAGAACAGATTGTCCGCGAAGCACCCGAAATTGAGGCCTACAAGCTAGGTCTCCTTCAATCGGCAAAACAACTTGCGGACCAAGGCATCACAATACCGCCTCAAATGGTTGCGGAAATGTCTGGCCTCCAGATTAAGGCAACTCAACTCGCGGAAGCGGGTATTGGTGGTTATCAGCCTTATTTACAGGAAGCCGGTTATACATTAGGCGACGCTCAACAAGCTCTTGGTAACACAATGGCGGGAGCTTTGCCATTCCAAGCTGAAGCTGGCGACTTGATGCGTAATGCCGCGGCTAACGTAACAGGTCAAACTACAGCGGCTCAAACTGGTATTCAAAATGCGATAGATTATGGCGCGGGTGCTACTGAAACAGCAACCACGGGCCTCGGGACAGCCGCCGCCGGAGCACGGGCCGCGGCTCTTGCCGGACAAAATGCGAGCGGTGCCGCTTCTGGCTTGATGCCGGGAGTCGTATCCAATGCGCAGGCGGGAAACAATGCGGCGTTAGCACAAGCGCAAAATGCTGTAAATGTTGCCGGTCAAACGGGTGTTGCTACAACTCTTGGAGAGCAGTTAGCTTCTTCAACGAATGCGGCGCGAGCAGGCACTACAACAGCCGGTCAAAATGCTTTAAATGCTGCTGGGACTGCTCAAGCAGGTATGGACGCTGCGAGTTTAGCGGGCGTTCTCCAAGCGGGTCAAGGTCAAGCTGGATTAAATGCCGCAAGCACGTTAGCCGGACAACAAGCTACTGCCGGACAAACAGGATTAAACGCTGCAAGCACTTTAGCAGCACAACAAGCTACTGCCGCACAAGCGGGTTTAGCTAACGCAAGTACGTTAGCGGCCCAAAATGCTGCTGCCGGACAGGCCGGTTTAACCTCTGCGGCACAGGGCGCTTTAGCCGGTAGAGATATTGCCGGAACTGCAAACACTGCAACAACAGATGCTATTACCGCCGCTCGAAATGCTGCCGCACAAGGTGCAGGGGCATTAGGTCAAGCTGGGCTTAGTGGAGCAGGTATTGCTGCCGAAGCAGGTTTAGGCGCTAGACTAGGTGCTGCGCAAACGGGTCAAGCTCTTGGCGCTTCTACTGACGCAGCGCGGGCCGCGGCACAAGCTGCCGGTGCTGGTGGAATTGGCGCTTATGAAACGGCCATGGGCGGGGTTAACGAAGTTACTCAAGCCGCTCGAAATGCAACTCAAGCTGCCGGAAGTCAAACGAGCGGCGCTATTCAAAATGCTCGTGGTATCACAGGTGATGCCGCTAGAGCTTTACAACAAGCCGGTGCTTTAGGGACACAATCCGCTCAACAAGGTATTGCTGGATTAGCCGGAACTACGGGTGCTTATGATCCTTCCAGTGCTGGTGCTTATATGAACCAGTACGAAGATGCCGCGGTTCAACAAGCGTTGGCGGATGTTAGACGTGCTGGCGATATTCAACAGCAGGGTGTAGATGCTCAAGCTGTAAGTGCAGGCGCTTTTGGCGGATCACGTCAAGCAGTGGCCCAGAACGAAGTTAACCGACAAGTTCTTGAACAACAGGGCCGTACTGCGGCTGGAATGCGTCAACAAGGGTTTGAAAGCGCGTCTCAACGGGCTCAACAAGCTTATGAAGCTCAACAAGGTCGTAGTCAGCAAGCCGCACAGCTTACTGGTTCGATTGGCGCTCAAGGTGCATCCTCTGGTATACAAGCAGCGCAAGCGGCAGGGCAACTTGGTTTGTCTGCTGAACAATTAGCGGCTCAAACAGCTCAACAGCAGGGTCAATTAGGTTTGTCTGCTGAACAATTAGCTCAACAGGGCGCTTTATCCGGTGGTCAGCTTGGGCTATCCGCCTATACACAGCAAGGTCAGCAGGCAATGGCCGCTGAAAACTTGGCTCAGTCTGGCGCAATGAATGCTGGAAATATTTCTCAAGGTGCCGAGCAGTTAGCGGGACAGCTTGGTATGTCTGGCGCTCAATTGCAGGGTCAATTGGCAGGTCAAGCGGCTCAGATGGGTATTTCAGTAGAACAACTGGCAGGTCAATTGTCGCAACAACAAGCGGCTACTGGAATGTCGGCTGAACAGCTTATTTCTCAGTCCGGGCTAACAGCAGCGCAACAAGGGTCTCAGTTAGGGATGTCTGCCGCGCAATTAGCTCAATCGGGTGCTCAAGCTAGTGGTCAGTTTGGAATGACTGCGGCACAACAAGCTGCGGCTAACGCTCAGTCAGGCAGTCAGCTCGGTATGTCTGCCGCGCAACTTGCTCAGTCAGGTGCTCAGTCAGGTGCTCAATTGGGTATGTCTGCGGCGCAAATGGCACAGACCGGTGCTCAAGCCGGTGGTCAAATGGGTATAAACGCCGCGCAAACGGCGGGACAGTTAAACTTGTCCGGCGAACAAATGGCCGCGGCCAACGCACAAGCTCTTGCTCAAACAGGCATGAGCTTACAGCAACTTCAAACGTCAACCGGTATGTCTGCCGCACAGCTTAGTGGGCAATTGACTGGCCAACAGGCTCAGTTAGGCCTATCTGCGGCGTCATCACAAGCCGATATTGCACAACGTGCTGCTCAAATGGGTATATCTGCCGAGCAATTAGCAGGTCAACTTGCAGGACAAGCCGGTTCGCTAGGTCAAAACCAAGCGCAACTAGGTGTGCAGGGTGCACAGCAGGCAGGTGCGTTAGGAATGCAGGGCGCAGAACTACAAAGCAGAATCGGAGAAGGTATCGGGGCTCTCGGAACTAACTACGGTCAGCTTAATATTCAACAAGGTGAAGGTCTTAGCCAACTCGGTCTGCGTCAAGCAGCACTGGGCGAGCTTGATCAAAACCTTGGTCAGAAAGAAGCCGGGTTTATCTTCGATGTTGGTAAGCAACAGCAAGGACAACAACAGGCCGAACTTGAAGCAGCGCGTCAAACACAGATGGCGCAGCTTTATGAACCATATCAGCGTGTCGGATTCTTATCCGATATATACAAAGGTGCTCCAACCAGTCAGCAGTCTATTACGTCTGCCACTGCTCCAAGCACTTCACCGGCCCAACAGATACTTGGTTTGGGCGTAGCCGGATTGTCAGCAGCAGCCGGTGCCAGCAAAGCGGGGTTGTTTTAATGAATAGAGAGATAATGGGGCGTCAAATGTTTGCCCAAGGTGGCCAAGTCTACCCTATGCAGGAAGGGGGAGCGATGCATCAGATGCCTGATGGTTCTATGATGCCTGATTCCGCAATGCCCGCGCCACAAGGCCCAGCCCCACAAATGCCCGGAATGATGGCAACGGGCGATCAAGGTGGTATGGATATCAACGCGGCAGCGCAAGCCGCAATGCAGCAAGGTATTGATCCGACCATCCTTGAGGGGATGTTGGGGAACTACGCTTCTCAAATGGAAGATTTAGATAACGCGCAGGATTATGAGACCGTAATGAACGGTATCCGCGGCGATCAGGTCCCCGTAGAAGGTCGGTACGCCGAGCTTGCTGAAATAGTTGGTCCAGAAGATGCGCAGGCAACGCCTGAATCAGTGCTAACTTTGATACAACCTATTATGCAGATGGCTGCGGTTGACCAAGGTATTGGCGGATTAGCTCAAGACGAAATGAACGCGCCTATTGAAGGTGCGATGGCTGAAGGCATTATGTCTACTGTTAACATGGGCGCTCCGGAGGGCCCAGCTCCTGTAAATTTTAACCAAGGAGGCGCGGTCCAGTATATGCAAGCGGGCGGTCCTCCATTACCCGGTAGCCTCGCAGATATTTACGGACAAAGACAATCTCTGTACGGCGAAATTCTAGGTGCCGAAGACGAAGAAGCCGAACTTGCCGACCAAACAGAGATGACTAAAGCTCAGATGTTGTTTGATGTGGCACAAGGGGCGTTAAATTTTGCTTCTCCCGGTGACCGACAAATGAGTCCGGCTGAACGTTTAGCTCAGTCTTTCTCTCCCGTTTTAGGGAACATTTCCGCTCGTGCGGGAGATTTAGAGAAGTTTAAGCAAGGCCAGAAAAAAGAAAAGCGGGCCTTAAACCTTGGCGCGTTAAGCTCGGCAGAACAACAGTTTGACCGTGAACAAAAAGAAGACGCGGCCTCACGGGCGGCAACCTTGGCGAGTCGAAGAGATTCCGCGGAAAGGGTTCTTGATCGTGGTCAGCAGCTTTTGTTGCAAGGTAACACGTTTAAGTTTTCCAAAGATGAGACAGAAACTAACAACAACTTTTCTATGCGTTTAGCGAACCGTAAAATTGAAGCCCAGAATTTGTTGCAACAGCTTCAAGGCGCACAATCTCAAGATCAAATAAATCTGAGGGGACGTCTTACAACGGAACTAGCGCAACTTAACAACTCTTTTGCCGAAGCAATGCAAGGCAATAAGTTTGATTTCACTACGTCAGAGCGGGAAAGTACACAAGACTTCCAGAACAACATGCTTGAAAAGAAGCAGGCTAATGATGTGGCGCTTATCGCTATTCAGTTCGACAACAGCAAGGAATCGTTACAGCTAAGACAAGAATTAGAACAAGAGAACATGGAACTTGGCAGTGAGTTGAAGATTAACGAAATTGGAGTTAACTTCGATAACCAGTTGAAACGTGACAAGAAGCTTAACGGCTTTGAACTAAGTCGCATGGAAAGAGGTCATGACTTTAACGTGGCTTTGGCTGATCACAACGGCTCTATTGCAAGCGAAGCACGTCTACAGCAGCAAGGATTTACTGCTGGGCAGAATGTTTTGGATCGTGCACAGCGTGAACAATTGACGCTTAATGACCAAACTTTCCGTAAGATGTTGCAAGACGACATGCAGCAATATAACCTTTCTGAAGCAGACACTAACCGTGCGGTTGCTCTGGTTAATAGAAGCTTTGATGAAGCTCTTGCACTACGCGGCGCGGACCAAAAGGACACCTCGCTTAATATTTCTGAAAGGGCTCAAATTCTTGACGAAGCTTACAAGATGGGTACGTTGGGAGTCGCAAGACTTGCAGCTCAAGCTACCAAACTTGGCAGTGAGTCGAAGACTAACGAAATCCAATACCTTACTAATGCGGACAGGCTTCAAGCTTACGCGTCGGATACTCTTGGTGCAGGTACTGCGGAATTTGAGCAAGCTTTGCTCGACTACCAGAAGCCTACTTATAGCTGGGACGGAACGTCGTTTAATAAAGTTGCTGCACCTGCTTTGGCTCGCCAAATCACTGAGGCAATCCAAGCGCGAGTAGTCGCAGGGTTACCGATCCCTAGTATCCCCGGTTTTAATGCAACTCCCCAAGACACTACAGGTAGTACCCCCGGACCAAAAGGTGACGCCACCCTGACTAGGTTTGACTCCCCCGAGTTTAAGCAAAGTATTTGGAGTCCCGAAGGCGGAGTGAACTATGACTCGCCTGAGTGGGAGCGTGTTCCAACCAACATCGTTAACGACGACATTCGATACCATCGATCCACGGGACTAGGTAACGTAACGGACCGTGTTTCTAACTACTTCCAAGAGGCAGGCCGAGAAGTCTTTGGGTTTGATCCGTTGGACGCGGAATCTTCAGAACTGGTTAAGGGTGATAGAGATATCAACGCGCTTCGGGAACAAATCCTAAAAGAGATGAACGGTTGGAGCGAGGAGCGTGTGCTAAAAGAAACGCAAAATGCTTTACGAGCCACGATGAGTGACTTGACTCCGGGAATTTGGAAGACAGATGAAGCCGCACTTGCTACACTTCAAACTACCAAAGAGTTGCTGGCACGAGCGTTTACCAGTTATGCTTCGATAGACCCTGAATACAACCCTGACGCACTTAACAGGTACAAAGAAAGTCAGGTACTCGACGCACGTCAGAAAACAATAAACCTTCGTTCTATGATGGCAGAAGTTAATGCCTTAGAGGGTTCTTATAAAAGTTATTTAGAGAGTCTTGCTCCGGGCGGACCAATAAACAATAACGGTGTAATAGACTTAAATTCGACGCGTTCTAAGTTAAATCAAATGATGCAAAGAAACAACGGCGGATAAATAATGGCTGAAACTGAAAAACCACTTTTCAATTTTACCGCAGGACAGTTTGAAGACTTGATGGCAACAGAAGGTCTTGAGAAAACTACCCGTGTTATTGTAGAAGACGGAAACGACATGCTTGGCGGCGGTGTAATGACTTACGAGTCGATGCGCGATGGCACTGCCCCGTTGTTGGATATGTTGCCTGCGTATTCTGGCATGGCCCCTGAAAAGAGGAATCTTTCCGACGAAGCTATTCTTAGTATTTTTACCAACGTAGAAGATTACGGGAGATATGATCCCGGCTCTACCGGTGAAGGAACAAAGACAGAAGCAGCAATACAGGGCGGACTTCGAGCGGCACCTGAAGCAATCGGTGGTGGTTACGGTTTTGCTTATGGTATGAGAGGCGCGGCTCCTTTGGCGGGAATGATACCCCCACTTGGATTACCCGGATTATTAGCTAAAGGTGTAGTTTTAGTAGGCGGCGGAATAGTAGGTAGTATTTTAGCTGCCACTGCCGCAGGCGAAGTAGAAGACGCCGTTTTGGGTGAAAAAGCACCTGTTATGCCGTCGCTACAAGCCGCAAACAACTTTGGCGAAGGCCTGACCTACGGTGTTTCTATGCTCCACGCCCCGTGGACAATGAACCCTGAGAAATTAAAAAGAGCCGGACCCGGTGCCGTTGAGTTTCTAAGCAACTTTAAGAACGTAGCCTCCGGGAAATTTGCAGGAAAAGCCGCCGAAACAGCTATTGAGCTAACGGCTAAAAATGCAGGACTTTCGGGAAGTGCTTACAAAGCCGCAAATGCCGCCCGCGAAGGTGTTAAAAAGGGCCCTATGTTTGGTGCCGCTAAAGGGACAGACATTTTAGGACTTGGCCGTGTTAACCCGGCGGGTTATATTTTTAATCCTGTAAAAGGTCCTGTCGCAGGCCGTATTATGGGAGGCATAGAAAGCGGTTTTGGTAAGTCTCTTCAATATGGTGCAGACCGTCCCCTACGGTTCTTAACTTTGGAGATAGGTGCTGGCGTAGGTGCTGCAACTTTATCTGCTGTTGCTCAAAACGTAGACCCTTATGATCAGGGAACTAGATTTGGAGCAGAATTAGCCGGTGCCGCCTTGGTGCCTATCCCTCTTCAGCTTCTTGTTGAGAAAGGCCCTGCGGGTGTTATGGCTGTTGTCCGAAAAATGGGGCAATGGGTTAGCTCCGACACCACCAAAGAAGGCTTAATGAAGGGTAAGACCGAAATAGAAGCCGGTAAAAGAATTCTTAAAGCTTTAGAAGAATCTTCTGAATACGAAGGTCCAGAACAGGTTGAAGCTTTGATTGATAGTTTGATGAAGCAATCTTTGGACGCCGAAGGTAACCCTGTTCCGGGGACAGTTTCCAGTTTGGCTGCGGCCTTTGGAATGCCTATGAACAAAAGTTTAAAGATTATTGAAGATCAGCTTGGTAGAGCAAATGAGGAATTATCTGTTGCTACTTCCCGTGGTCGAGATCAAATGCTTACACAAGCTAAAAGTGCTATTGCGGATATATTGGCAACCGGCGATCCGGGCGCAATGGCCGTGGCAGCTCGTTTGCAGCAAAGCATATTTGAACAAAATATTACGGACAACATGGAACAGCGTGTAAGCAAGTTCTATGAAGCCGCAGGTAAAGTAGTTGGGGGCGACCCAGACGGTGGTTCACAACGTGTCGATCTTTCCCGACAATTGTATGAGGTCTTAAACGCTCAGATACAAGGCAGTAAGAAAGTAGAACGCGAGCTTTGGAGCAGTATTGGTGATTTTAAAATAGACCAGTTTAAAGCTAAAAACGGTCGTGTGATGGCCACACCAAACTTACTTAACTTATTAGATAAGAATTCGGCTAAAGGTGGGTTAAAAGCCGCCTCTAAAGCAGGTCAATCTCGTTTAGACCAAGCCCTCGGGCCTTTGAAAGAAGACATTGACGATTTTCGTGCTTTTTTCCAACCAACAGACGGTGTTGCTCCTTCCGGCGGCAGTCCTGTAACGTCTACCCGTTTGGTTGAAATGCGGTCCGCGGCACAGGATAAAGCAGGCGAATTACGCGCTCAAGGTAAAGTTCAGCTTGCTCAAAGAATGGACATGGTATCAGACGCTCTTTTGCGGGATTTAACCGGTTTGGACAGCTCGGATAACGCGGCCTATAACGCGGCCCGCGCATACACGTTTGCTAGAAACAATGTTTTTACCAGAAGTTTCTTAGGCGACATGCAAGTTAAAGATAAGAACAGAGCTTTTCAACTGAGCCCAGAGGCGCTTGCGGACAGTATGTTGCGCGGCGGAAATAGAGCAACGTTGGAGCGTATTAACGAAATAAACACTGCTGGAAGATTTGGCTTAGAGCATTTCTTACCGGATGCAGCATTAAACAATACCTCTACCCAAGAGACGTTAGACTTAGTGATTCGAGATTCGTTACGAAACGTAATGGATAAAAAACCTGTGCTTAATCCAGTGACTAAACAGCCTACCGGCGAGTTTGAGTTTGTAGTTAACGAAAATAAATTAGCTACATGGAAAAAACAGCCCGGAACTCAAGAATTATTTACGGTGTTTCCAAATCTAGCAAAAGACCTTGAAACGGCTCAATCTGTTAAAAACTTACAAGTGACTGCGGACAACGATCTGCTTAACTTAGGAAAGTCTCCTCAAACAATGGCTTTTCAGACAGTGTTGCAGTACCAAGACAAACCTTCCGAGGCAGTGGCTAAAGCCTTACGTGGAAACTCCCCGGCAAAGTCTTTAAAAGAGTTGGTGGATTTAGCTAACGCCAGCCCTAAAATCTATGACGAAGTAAACGGCCTTGAGCTAACGTCTAAGGACGCTAGGTTAGGCTTGCGTAACGCTATTATGGATTATGCTGTAATTCACTCTGGCGGAAGTGGTTTATCCTTTAGCCCCACACGGTTTGAAGATCAGTTGTTTGCACAAGTAAAAGGTGTGTCGCCAAATGTGAAATTCACTATGATGGATTTTATGAAAGACAACGACATGATAACACCGGAAGAAATTAGTAAAATCCAAAGAGCTGTAAAGCAGATGCGCGGCATTGAAGACGCCTTTCACACAGGTGATTTAGAGAGCGTACTCTTTAAGAATCCAAGTTTGTCTAAGATGATGTACACTAGAATGCTAGGTGCTACTTTTGGTCAAAAAGCTCAAGAAACCTTAAACCAACTTTTAGGTAAAATAGGTTTGGGTACAGGCGGTGGTGGTATTGGCGGTGGTATGGTTGCGGCTCAGAGTGGTTCTGAAGCAATACAACAATTATTGCTACGCGGCCCCGAAAGCATGACCGTGAAAACGATGTCAAACTTGTTTGCTAACCCGGATTTGTTAGGACCACTCCTAAAAGACATTACAAATAAACAGTCTGCTGATGCGGCAATGAAAGCGATGGCCGAAGGCTTTGCAGGCCTATCACGTCAAACCGGAAGACGACTTCCTTACATTTTGCGTTATGCGCAGGAAGAGCCTATTGGAGAAGTAGTTACTGAAGAAGTAGTTACTGAGCCCGTAGTCGAACAACCTGCACCAGTAAAGCAACAAGTTTTACCCCCGAGTAATATTCAGGGGTCAATGAATCCGTCCGCCATGGCTCCCACCATAGGTGGCGGTTCTGCGCCTAGCCCTGTTCTTCAGGCACCTGCGGCCCCGCAAAGGCCACCTGTTAATCAGTCAGGACCCGTTGACCGGGCTAGGTTTGCAGCTCTTTTTCCAGAAGATCGTGAACTAATGGGTATAGGTAGTTTGATGGGAGGCGCACAATAATGCCAATTTTTGATATGTACGGCGGTCGTCCAAATATTTACACTGAAAACGAAACAGACCGTATTAATAACCCGGAAAAATACAATTACGATCAAGCTCAATACGATGCTTTTATTGCGAGCCTTGACGCCAAAGTAGCCTCCCGGCAAGCTGTTGACCAAAGAGGCAGAGAAGTTATCCCAACGTCTTATGCTAACTTTGGTACAGGCGGCACTAATCCCGGATTTAGTTTAGCGGGAAGGGCAGGCCATACAAGTGGTGGCCTAGCGGGTAACGCGGGCACCGCTCAATACGCGGATGGCGGAATCGTGCAACACATGCAACTGGGGGGAATGGCGTCTCCGTATGCTGATCCTATGCCAAAGATGACCAACCACATGGCGGTTATGCCAGAGAACTATCAGGGGCAAACGCGCACGGCGATGATCCCCGGACAACAGGATAGCAACGTGGCACCCCTAGCCCCGCAACAAGGAATGCAGATGGGCGGCGTAGGTGGTTTATTTCAAAATATGATGGGGATGCAACAAGCTCAAATGGGTGGTGCTCCTCTCGAAGTTTATGGTAACTATTTAAACAACGTATACACCGCTCCACAAGCCGAATCCTCTCAAGAACAAGTCTCTGAGTTTATCGACATGGTAGATCAAGCCGAACGCGCACATTTTGGCGCGGAAGAAAGCTTTGGTTACGGTGGCGGGTCTTACCAAAAAAGCCTAATGAGCCCATACCAGCAAAACATCCCTCCTCCGATACAGCGGGGTGGCGGACCATCTGGAAAGGAACAATCCGGGGGAATGTCTTTGACCCAGCAGCTACCCAACGGCATGACGGTCTATTAAAGATGCCTACAAAAAAACCTGCAAAAGGCAAAGCAAAAGTTAAAGTAACTTCTTCCGGCAAAAAGGTTAGTTACGGACAAGCCGGAAAGGCTAAAGGCGGTGGTCCCAGAGTTCGTGCAGGGACCTCAAAAGGTGACAGCTACTGTGCAAGAAGCCTTGGCATAAAGAAAGGGCTGTCTAAAAAGAAACAAAACGACCCAAACACTCCCAACAACTTGTCACGAAAACGTTGGAAATGTTCAGGCGCGAAGTCTAAAAAGTCGTAGTTACCGCAACCAACTCTTAGTATCTTCACGTAGTACCTGACCTGCTATATCTACCTTATCCCTTAAAGCTTGTAAGATTTTCTCGTCGATGGTGCCGGGGGAAACTAAGTCAATGTACGTCACTTTGTTGGTTTGTCCGATACGGTGCGCTCTATCCTCTGATTGCAGTCTTATCTCCAAATCGTAACTGTTGCTAAAATAAATAACGGTATTTGCCGCAGTTAGCGTAATGCCATAACCGCCTGTCTTGGGCTGTCCCACAAAAAACCGCAACGGGTTCTCCGGGTCTTGGAAAGCATTAACAATCTCCTGCCTTTCGTCTTGAGGTGTATCCCCATAATAGGTTGCGACCGAATCGGGCCCGAAACGGTCGCGCAGGGCCTCGGCTATCTGTTGGATGTCGTGCGTATACGTCGCCCAAATGATTGCTTTACCCTGTAACTCTTCAGCCACGTTCATAAGCTCGTTTAACCGGTTACTTTTTACGAGCTGTATCTCACCTTCGTCAGGCATGAGGTGGCCGCAGCAAATCTGCTGCAAACGCATAATCTGTGTCAGTACACTAGCAGTTGTTGCCAACTCCCCGCTTTCTAACTTAGCCAAAGCTAACTTTTTCATCTGCCTATATAGACGGTCCTGCTCCAAGGTCAGTTCCACGTCGCGCCGAATATACACCTTGGCAGGTAAATCTAGGCAGTCCATCTTGAGCACCCTGTTACTAAAGGTGTCTAACTTTTCAGCAAGCTCGTCTAAACGACGGTAACCCATGATCTGCTGAAAGCTGCGATGGCCCATGGTCCGCTGTTGGATGTTCGCGTACCGTGATTGGAAAGCAGAATAGCTATTAAAGCCTAGCGACTTATCCTCCAGAAAGGCGCACTGGCTAAACAAATCCATAGGGCTCTTGGTAATAGGTGATCCCGTTAATATGCGGCGATACTTAGACCGTTTCTGTAAGGCCATGATGTTCTTGGTCCTAGCTGCTTTACGGTTCTTTATAGTTGTAGACTCGTCCACAATAACCATGTTCGCCGGGTTCTGATACAGGAAGGCAGTTGCAGCATCTGTTCCACGCGGGCTAGAAAACGCCTCTACGTTCATAACAAAAATCTTCAGGAAGGGCTCTCTATCGACAATAAAGTCAGTAAGCTCCTCTTCAAACCGTTTAGTTTTAGAGGGGGTCCATCGACACACCTTACGAGGTATGCGCTTTGGCAGGTGGATAGGTATCTCACCTTTGACCCAGTTGTCGTAAACACCTTTCGGCGCTATAATTAACACGGAATTTAACTTCCCCGCTTCATATAATACAGCCATCGTATCGATAGCTACCTTGGTTTTCCCCGTGCCCATTTCCATGAACAGCGCGTAGTATTCCGCGGACCACGAGTCTTCCAGCGCAACCCGTTGGTGGTCATAAGGAGTAGTCTCGTAGTTATAGCCCTGCATAATTTTCCTCTTTTTTTTTAAAACCGCTTGACATGTGTAG
>Ga0222630_1000426_pt1 | contig 21832 bp, 15 predicted proteins | sample AntAcemetagenom3_FD_179842 | JGI IMG/M metagenome (GOLD analysis project Ga0222630, IMG submission 179842) | Saline water microbial communities from Ace Lake, Antarctica - #3 | ecosystem: Environmental > Aquatic > Non-marine Saline and Alkaline > Saline | place: Antarctica: Ace Lake | collected...
GTTCGAACCTGCGCGTACCTTACTCTTTTCGCGCTGGTACACACCAGCGCGTTCGACCCAAAGACGTGCGGTTCCGGCTCCCTCACCGAGTTCAAGAGTAACGGCATGTTGATCACGGTTGATGCGTCCACGAACACGATCCTGACCACGCAGTGCGGGGAGTGTCCTGGCACGCCGACGTACCGCGAGGCGCTTGATAACAGCACCGCGCGTCTGAGAGTGATGTTAAGCGACATCAGCGGCGGGAGCGACACGCAATACACACAGCTGCTGGTCAACGTCCCGTTCCGAATCACGGACACGAGCGGTGGGGACCATTTCTTTTACAGCGCCAGTAACATGGGAAACGCGCTGTGTGCTGGCGTGACCGGGTACACCCCTGCCACCGGCGTGGGGGTCGCGCAAATCGCGAACGCGTGCGTCGTGACCGAGCTCCCGACGCGGCTGATTCGGGACATCTACGGCAACGGCGACGGTAAGTATTTCCCATTTACCACATTCCGCCGACTGATTGCCCGTACAAGACTGACATTTATTTTTTTACAATCAGCCGCGTCCACGCTGGGCATTCACGAGTGGACGCACGCGTATCACACCGCGTTACCAGAGGCGGGGGACGCGGTTTATGAAGGTACGTATGGTATGCATTTCCCACATCAGGCGGCACACTGTGGAGGCCCGATTACGGGTGACTGGTTGCTCAGGCCACGCTACAAAAGACTGACCCTTTCCGTCAAACACCCGCAGCCGGCGACCCCGTGAGCGCCGCGCTTGCGGGGATCACGGCGGCGTACGCCAATTTCAGAGACGTGGTTTTTCCCGACCTGGACAAAACCAACCACTCGTGGAGTGAACTGAACTGGGGCAACAACTACTGGTACGCCATGGCCAACGAACGCGAGTACTTCGCCGTGCTCACCGAGGCGTACGCCAACGCCGGGTCGGGCAATATCTGGAAGTGGCCGGAAAAGCGATCGCAGCTCCTAAGCGAAGACCCCACGGGGTACGCCGCGGTGAAAGCGATGTGGGAGCTCCCAGAAACAGACGTGGCGAACGCGCTGAGGGGGTGCGCCCTGGTGTCAGCCGCGGTGGTGAACAGGGTGACGGTATCGCTCCTGGTGGCCGCGATTGTGTCGCTGGTGTTTAATGACTCGGTGTGATTGGACTAAAGGTGTGATTGACTCGGTGTAGTTGAACGAGGTGTATTTGGATGAGGTGTGATTGGACTAGGTGTGATTGACTCTCGGTACATTGGACTGGGTGCAATTGGACTGGTTGAATTGAACGAGGTATATAAATTGGACTGCGTGTAATTGTTCCGTCTTAGTTTCGTGCGTTTTATTAATATTGCTAAAGTATCGCAACTCGTCCTGGTACCAAGTCCTGTACTGTTATCCACCTAAAACTCACCCACCGTTCACTGGCAAAACGGGTGCAGCAGCGCGTTTGATGGCGTGATTCTTTTTTCGGGGTCGAAGGTGAAAATCTTATCGAGCAAATCTCCCAAGCCGGTGGTCATTTTCTTTTCTTCGTTTGTCAGATTGGTATCCCTGCGCGCGCGTTGGTTAACCCGCTGGTGAATATCTCGTAAAGGTTTCGAATCACGGATCGTTCGCCGAATTTCGGTTTTCGTCACCGGGTCGCAAACCGCTTGCGAAAACAAACCGTCGTCGTCGTAGTGCAGTTCCTTGAACGCGGCTTTGCGTAAAAGTTTCCGCGGCAACGGCCCTTTGGTTTCGATGAACAACCGGAGCATGTCGTTGTTAGACTTCCCGGGAAACGCCATTTGCCCGCAATACAACTCGAACAGGCAACACCCCAAGCTCCACATGTCCAAGGGGAAGGAATACTTCAAACCTAAAATAACCTCGGGGGCGCGGTAAAACCGCGATTGCAAGTACGGCGTGATTTCGTTGTTCCCGTCGAACATCGCGCTGCGACGGGTAAAACAAAGTGTCAGTGTTGAGTCTTTCGGTGTACTGTGCGGGGGATTGGGGTCCGAGTAATCGGGCCGGACACAGGGCACTGGGAGAGTAATCGGGCGGAACAGTGCGTTTGTGATGTATGCAGTCGTAACAGTTGTTACGGGCAGTGGTACACTCAAACAGTCACAGAGGGGCAGCAAACAGTGCCTGGATTTGGGAAACGCCCAAGGCCGTACCTTCCAAAGTCACACAGTTTCAGCGTGTTGTGGTTTTTGTTCACCAGCACGTTGTCTGGTTTGATATCCGCGTGCACCACGCCGCACTTCTCTAAGTGTTTCAGCGCAATGAGAAGCTGGATCGTGTAGCTCTTCACGGCTTTGATGTTCACCCCCACGTCCCGTCCGTACTTTTTAAGCACCTCCCGTAAGTTCATGTGCAGCGACTCGAACACCATAAACACGTGTTCTCTGAATTCAAACCCGCGCACGAACCGCACCACGTGCTTGGTGTCCCCAACGTCCGTGGCCATCAGCTTTTTCAAAATCGTGATCTCAAGCTGCGCGGCTTTGTACATCGTGTCGTTGGCGCGGATCACCTTAATCGCGACGTCGCCGAAGGTTCCTCCTGGAACCGCGGAACCGTCGTCCACAGAGCGCCCTCCCGGCCCCGGCCCATCCGCGGATGGGCCAACCGCGCTTTCGTCGCTCGCCTTGACCACCGTGGAGAAAACCCCGCGGCCGTGCGTATCAAGCACTTTGTACCGCCCGTCAAGCACCTCGCCAACCCTGGCGCGGTAATACCCGTCCTGGTCATCCCAGTTATCCGCCAGCCCGGCGGTCATGTCCACCGCGCCGTTTGCGTTTGCGTTCTGGAGATAAATGAAAGAAAGTGTCAGTCTTGTTTTGGTAAACAGTCGTCCGGGATTTGGGAAATACAATACGTACCTCGGCGAACTTTCCCGAAAGCCGGTTCGCCCGTTGCGCGTGTCTCTCCTCCGCTTCGTCGTCGAAGTTTTCGGTGTCCGCGAACATGTCGGAAATTGGCATGGCGGGGTTCTTTTTGTTCTCAGGCTCTGGTTTGGCAGGGACAGGTTTCGTTGTCTGCACCGGCGGCGGCGGTTTCTCATTCACACTCGCAACTGCGTTTTCGTTTTCGCGCGCGTTTTCTTTCACGGAAGCGTGTTTCCGCATAATCTCCTCCCGTCGTTTCCGTCGTTCCTCCGCTACCCTCTGTGCCTTCATTTCGTCATCCTCATCGTCATCCTCCATCGCCTCCATCGCAGCCTCCACGCGTCGCTGGTACGCAACCGTTTCCTCATGCGTCGGCTCGGGCTCCGCGGGTCGCGCGCTCGCCGAGGGAGAAGACGGCGCGCCATTGGCGTCGTCGCCGCCGCGTCGCGGTGGTGCGCCGTACCCGGGAGCACGGTCGTCGCGCCCGTCACGCCCGCCCGCAAAACCACCCCCACGATCGTCACTGCGGTAACTACGGCCGCCCCTGCCCGGCTGGTGTCGGTCGTTGGTTCGATCCCGGTCGTTGCGGTTTTGTGTTTTTTGTTTCCCGTCATCCCACTCCCGAGAAGAAGGCGCCCCCCCCGAATACCGAACCAGAGCACCCTGTCTGTCCCTGCTGCTGTCTCTTCCTCGGTTTGGGTGGCCTCCGCGGTCGTGGTCCCTGCCGTCGTGGTACCCGCGGTGGTCACCGCGAACTGCGTTTCGGTGCCCAGCACGATCGCGCGCGTCGCGTTCGCGCGATCGGCTTCTTGGCCGGTCCCTGCGAACGAATTCGCCACGATTCGCACCCGCAATCTCCCCCTCCTCGTCCGAACCACCCAAACCCATGGTTACCGCGTCCCTCACCGAATCTCGCGCCGCCGGGACTCGACCGGACTCAACACAACAACCAGAGCGCACCGCCGAACCGGTCCGACTTCCCGATACGCGCGTGCGGAACGATGACGAAGGCTGGCGAAGTCACCAAGGACCTTGGCATTTTATTGGAACGCGGGCAACTTCTTTTTTCGTCAGCCTCTTCTTGCTTTTCTCGGCCCCATTTCGTCCCTCTTTTCCATTCGCAGGCGGCGCGCGATCACGGCACCGCGATGGGAGGTGGCGGCCCCCCGTACAGCGTGTTCATAGGGAACGTCCCTTATGACGCGACGGAGGAGCGGCTGCGGGACATGTTCAGCGAGGTGGGGGTGGTTCATGATTTGCGGTGCGTCTCCCTCGGGTCTCATCCAGCCTCGTCTGGTTTTTTGCCTAGGGTTGCCAAAACGATCGTTTGTACTGACCACCCCCCCCTCACCCACCCACACAATGTACTCTGCCTCCCCCACAACAGACTCATGACCGACCGCGAGACCGGCAAGCTGAAAGGGTTCGGTTTCTGCGAGTTCATGGACGTCGCGACCGCGGAGAGCGCGAAGCGGAACCTGAACGGCCGGGATTACAACGGCCGACAGTTGCGTGTTGATTTCGCGGGCGAGGACGGCGACGAGGGTAAGAAACCTGCTGAGAAACCGAGTGCGGCTGGCGCCGGCGCGAGCCCGATGCTGTACGACGCCCCGATGGGCACCGCTCCTGCGCAAGCGGCGCAGCGGCAGATGCGGGACGCGGGTTTAGGAGGCGGGGGGGGCATGGACGCGGTGACGTCGCGTCTCGCCGAGATGTCGCCGGCGCAGCTGTTCAGCGTGATGCACCAGCTCAAAACGTTAACCACGCCGAACCAAAGCCAAACCAGGGCGTTACTCGTGGCGAATCCTCAACTCACCCTGGCGCTGTTCCAGGCGCAACTAGCACTGGGGATGACGAAACCCCTTGGCGCTGCGGCGGCGACGGCAGGCGGAGCGCCGGCGCCGGGAGCGCCACAGGGAACCGCGCCGTTGCCGCCGCCGCCCGGGGCAGCGCGGCCGGGGATGGGGATGGGACCAGGGATACCGGGGATGGGTCCGGGGATACCGGGCATGCCGCCGCACTTGGGGAATCCGGGCATGCCGCAGTACAATCACAACCCGCAGTTCCCGCCGCCGCCGCCGCGAGGCGTGGCGCCCCTGCCGCCGCCGCCGATGGGCGGGCCGCCGCCCGGGCCGCCGCCACCGGCTGGCGCCGTGGACCAGCAGCAGCAGCTGTTACAGCAGGTCATATCCATGACCCCGGAGCAAATGAATCTGCTGCCCCCGGACCAGCGACAGCAGGTGGAGATGCTACGGCAACTCGCGGTGCAGCAGGGCATGATGTAAAAAGGTAAACGACGACGCGCGAGGTACAGGGTCTGGTGAGGTACGTCTCGAAACTCAAAACGGGTCCATTCCCGTTCTCTCTACAGTATACCATTTCATGAAAAACCCTTACCCTCTGCTGAAGGATGACGAGACAACACAACACAATGCACAAGCTCCGTATGAGCTTTGCGGTGATTAGACGTTAATGTATTCCGACTTTGGCCGCTCGGAGTTTTACGATTTCAATTTACCAACCGCGCACGTCAATCGAAGCACTCGGACTTCTCTGACCACGCGCTTTTCTTTCGTTTTCGTCGTAGGCTGTGTTCCCGGAGAGCTCGGAGGGGAGAGGGGAGGGAGGGACAGACCGCGGGTCGTTGTAGTGTGATAACAACTAAACGTATGATGTATGCGCAATTAGTCTTTGATAAAAGTCTGCAAAAGTTCCGTATGCGTATCTAGTGTGGAACGGCGTGAAGAGGCTGAATTTAATTTAAGGTTTTTTTGGCCCGCTCTTGATGAATTTTTTTGCCTCGATTTTTTTGTTTTTCTTTTGCGTTTTCGCCGCCCCACTTCATTTCAAGACCGAAATTCTTTCTTCCCGCCGACAACATCGCCATCCTGTCCACACCTGATCGCGCGTGGGTCAGACGCCGAGACGCGTGTCCCGTGTGTTTCGTGGTTCACTGCGCTTACTCGATCGACGCGCGACTCGCGGTTTTCGATCGGAGCCACAGACGCGGCCGAGGGTTTGCCCGAGAGGCACGAACGGACAGGAGTGACTTAAAAAAGAAAAGCCGCAAAATGAGCGACCCCATGGATGTGAGCACCACGGTGGTGTTGGATCCGGGTTTGGAGTCCCGATCCGTGAACGTGGTTGGCGGGTCGCGTGTTGCGCTTGAGACGCAGACGCACGCGGTGGGTTTGATTACCCCCCCGCCTGACATCCGGGCGATCGTGGACAAAACCGCGCAGTTCGTGGCGAGGAACGGCCCGGAGTTCGAAACCCGGATTCTGGGCAGCGAAAAGAACAACGCCAAGTTCAACTTTCTGGTTCCCGCGGATCCGTACAACGCGTATTACAAATCGAGAATCGCGGGGTTCAAGGAAGAAGCGGCTGGGGGCGATGCGGCGTCCATTGCGAGCAAAGCTGGGGAGGCGGCGAAGGCGGCTAATGAAGAGTCGGGAACCGTCGCGGTCGCGACCGCGGGAAGCGCTAAACCCAAGGTTTTGCAGGCGCCCAAAAAAGAACAATTCTGCGTGGATTTCCCCGACGGCGTCGCCAGTTTCGACCTTGACGTGTTGAAACTCACCGCTCAGTTCGCGGCGAGGCACGGGTCTCAGTTCATCACGCAACTCGCCAAAAAAGAACAAGGAAACAAGGAGTTTGCGTTTCTAAAAACCACGCACTCCATGCATTCCGTTTTCCAAAAGTTCGCGGACGCGTACGCGAAGGTTTTGCACCCGCCGAAAGGCCTCGACGCGGTTTTGAAAAAGGAGACAAAGAAGAGTTTTCTGCTGGAGCGCGCGTTACAACGGCTGGAGTGGGAGCGTTCCGTGGACAGCGCGAAACGATCCGCGGAGGAGGAGGTGGAGAAGGAACGGGAAGCCTTCGCCCTGGTGGACTGGCACGACTTCGCGGTTGTGGAAACCATCGACTTTGAAGACGGCGAGGACGACGATTTGCCGGAACCCATGACCTTGAGAGACATCGTCGCGCAGGCGCGAGACGCGGAGGCGCCTGTTGAAGCGACGGGCCCGGCCTCGGGGTCGAGAAGGGATGTGAAGCCTGCTGAGACCGGACATGACGATGAGGGCGACGTCCCGATGGACGAGGAGGAACGGGCGATGATCGCGGAGGGCGTGGCGGCGGCGGCGGCGCCGCGCCCGGCGCCGGTCGGAATGAAGATTGTCCGCGACCACAAAAAACCCGAGGTGCTCGCGGCGGAAGCCAAGGCGCGCTCTTTGGCTGGCCCTGGTGGCGCGGACGCCACGAAATTCGCGGTCTCACCCATCACCGGCGAGCTCATTGCCGTGGATGACATGGCGGAGCACATGCGCGTTTCGCTGATTGACCCGAAGTGGAAAACGCAGAAAGCCGCGATGCTCGCGAAGCTCAAGGGAGGCACCAAGGCGAACGACGACGAAGTCGCCGCGAACATATTGTCCCTGGCGCGAACCAGGCCTGATATCTTCGGAACCGGAAACGACGCGGAAGTGAGCGACGCGGTGGCGGAGAGCATTCAGGCGAGAAAGCAAGCGGGACCTCCGTTCAAAGGCGCGGCGCCGCCGCCGGCGCCGGACACGAGCGCCGGCGCGTCGCTGCGACCCGGCATGTCAAAGATGCCTCCGCCGCCGCCGGCGGCGAGAGTAACACCCGTGATGCCTCCTCCTCCCGCGCCTGTTGCAGCGTCGATGCCGGCACCTCCGCCTCCCGTTCCAGGCCCCGCCTTGAAAGCGTCCCCGGCGTCGCCGCCGCACCCGGCTCCGGTTCCCGCCTCTGCGATTGCGTCGGCGGCGCCGGCGCCCGTTCCGGCTGCGCCCACACCTGTGCCGGCGCCCGACCTTGTGCTGGAGGAAACGGTGGACGAGTCGAAGAAGCGCAAAATAGGCGAAACCGAGCTTCTGGAAGAACTCGATTTCCTGGACGAGAACCCCGGGTCGGGGATAGTTTGCGTACGGTGTCCCGACGCGGATGGCGACGAACACATGAACGGCCAGATCATCGATTTGGCCGTGGATTCCCTGAGCCTGCCTGTCGCCGAGTTCAAGAAACTCGTCAAAGACGCGCTTGGTGGTTTAGCCGCGAACAAGCAGAAAATAAGCGCCCCCGGGTTAGGGTTCCTGGTGGATAAAAAAACCCTGGCGTTTTACAACCTCGGGTTTGGAACCGTCGTGACGCTGACGCTGAAAGAGCGAGGCGGGCGAAAGAAATAGCGGGTTTGGTTTTTACGTTTCGTGACAAAACCCTAAACCCTAAACTCAAGGTTCAACTCAAAGTCCTCCTCCAACTTAGAACGGTTTCCCCGATTTCCCCCTGTCCTCGAACCGCGCCATTCCTGGGCGCACGAACCGGGGGCCGGTGACATCGCCCCGAAGCGCGGTCGCGGCGGCGCGCTGTTTCTCGAGATCCGCCACCTCCGTTGCTTTCCGCGTGAGCTGTCGCGCCCTGCGCAAACCTTCCTGCGCCGGAAACGACTTCGGAGAAAGCGCAAGTGCTTCCGCGAAATCAATCGCCGCTTGTGCGTACTGCTCGCATTCCATGCGCAACTCCCCGAGCGCCGTTGTGGCGTCTATGAACTCTTTTTTGGCGTCTTCGCCGTCGTCGCCACGAAGCGTTTCTTTCGCGGCAGCGAAATCGTCAACCGCGTCGTGAACGGCACCCAGGTTTCGCCTTGCTTTCGCTCGCGCGGTTAACAACTTGACGTCATGTGGCGAGGTTGCCAAACCTCGAGAGTACCGCTCCACGGCTTCCGCGTAGGCGCCGCGCTCGGCGCACTCGGCGCCAAAAACAAACGCGTCTGTGGGATCCTCCGCGAGAACAACGCCACTTCCGGCTTGGTCAGAACGTTGGGTCCCAAAGGGATGCTCGCCATCGCCCGCGCCAGGCAGCGCCAGCGGCGGATTTGCCCTCCACGGCAACCTGTCCGCGAGCGCGCCCTCGCGTCGTTCGATGATCTCCCTGCGAAGCGCGGCTAAGTCGGGCGGTTTAGGAACGTTTTTGTTTACCTCGCCCAAAAACACGAGCGGCTCGGAAGTTGTCAACTTTGGCCAAAACGCGCCCGGTGCTGTCTTGTGAAGCGTAATCTGGATTTGACCAGTGCTTGTGTCGTATCTCAGCGTGTGCTCGGTGGCGTGCACGTCCGCATGCAGACGGAGCGTAAGCGCGTAGGAGGCATTTTTTGAATCACCTTTCGGAATCTCCAGCGAAAAAAAACGCGCGTCGTTCGCCGCGCCCAGTTTTAACACAGCGCGTTCCATGCGCGTTTGTTTTGATAATAGGGTACTCGGGTTGGACAGGGTACTGGCTTTAATCGTGACAATCACCTCAGTTTCGGTGTCACTCCACGTGTACGTCTCGATGGGGGTCTTTACACCCGTCGGCGTCAGCGCGACTGCATTCGCGTCGTTTTCGCCGCACGACGGCAAGCATTGCATCTTCACCGGTGCTTTTCGCGAAGACCCGCGTGCTTGTTCCAAACGTTCCAGGCGAGCCTCCCTGTCAGGATCCGGGGCAGTCAGGGCATCTTGCGCTAAGTCAATCGCGCCTTGGGTCATGTGGTTGCCCACGAAGTTCGTCGTCGCCCCAGTAGGGGGTTTCTCGTACCCCGGCTCGATAATCAAAGCAGTCCCGTCGGGTTTCTCTTCAAGCGCGTCGTACCCGGATTTCGCCCCAGGGCCCATGCTGATCTTGTACGCCCCGCCGTGCGCATCTTTGGTCCACACTCGGGGGTACCGTTTACCGTAAGGCTTGCGCTGGCCGTCGTCCTCGTCGCGAAGCGCGGGGACCGTGGGGGCTGGGGGAGGCGACGACATCGCGCGCGGCAAAGACTGGCCTCGATCGGTGTCAAGGCTGCAGGCGTTATTTTCTCGGAAGCCGAAACGACGTCTGTGCGCGCGACTTCCGATTTCCGAGAGGACGCACAAAAACGCGGGAAATCGAATCTGACTTCCATCCGACACGACACTCCCTCGGGGCGCGCGCCCGATGCGGGCCGCGGCGAAGCTCGTGGCGCGATGCTCGCGAGGCCGCGCGTGCGTGGCGTGGCGCCAGCTCCCCCCTGTGCCGCACCGCGTGGTGAGGCTCGGGTACACAAGCGCTTGTCGGGAACTAATTGGGGTGCACCCGAGTTCGCAAATCGGCACCGCGTGCATCGCGGATGGGGTCCGCATCGGCCCGTTCTGCGTCCTTTCCGACGGCGCGGTCATCGGCGCTAACTGCGAGCTCGGCGCGGGGGTGCACGTGTTGGGCAACACCACAATCGGCCCCGACTGCGTGGTGATGTCGCACGCGGTGATTGGGTCGTCGGATCCCGGGACCACGGTTGTGGGACGAAACACACGCGTGGGCGCGCACGCGGTGGTCGGGGCGATTTGCGAAAAACGCGGAACGCCGGCGTTTGCGTCGCACCTGGTGATCGGCGACGACTGCGTTATTCGCGAACAGGCCGTTATTCACCGGAGCTCGGGGCCAGCCTCGGTGACGAAAATAGGCAACAACGTGGTGGTGATGGGCGGGGTTTTCGTCGGGCACGACGTTTGTGTCGGCGACGGCGCCGTGGTGTGCAGAGCGCTCGCCGAGGGAACAAACACAACCGAAAATGAGAAAGGCACTGAGACGTCAACGCCTCTCCGCGCGACGGAAGATGAAACAAAATATCAGTCAGAGTCCTCGCCTCCGCCGCCGAAACTCAAACGCACCTCCCCCTCCGCACTTCCCGGGCCCGAACACCTGAAGCGCTTGAACATGGTTTCCCTGAAAGCGCTGTTGCAAGTGCGCGGGCTAGGCACGGACGGGATGAAGTATTTGCTGGTGGAACGCCTGGACGCGAACCGCGACAAAACCGTGAATGAAAACAGCAACGCCTTCGCCATCGCGTCGGAGGCGTCGGAGATTGCGTGGCGAGTTAGGGACCCGAACACCGCGCCTGCTTGTGTATGCGGGGACCCGTGCAAAGAAAAAATAGTCAGAAAGGAAGGAACGAACAAGGGGAAAACGTTTTGGGCGTGTCGTCGCCCGAAACAAGCGGCGCCGTGTGGTTTTTTCCAGTGGAAAACGGGGACCAAGGCAAAAACTTCAGCGACGAAAAAATCAATGCGAGCCGTCGTGACCACGGCGTCGCCGCGCCAAGCCACCGGTCCCACGGTGACCGTCCGAGGAGGGTCTGATATGTTCGAGGACCTGGTCATCATGTCCTCGAGCGCGAAGAAAAGAACTCACGAAGTAGACGCGGCGTAATAATTGTTGTATTTAATCTCTTTGGAAACCCTTTTTCAAAAACACATTTCTCGGAAGCCTCGACGCACAACGACGCGCACACGACACCCGGTCCACATGTCCTCCCACGCAGCGCGCACCGCCGTGACTGACACGAGCGGCGGTATCGCGAGCGGCAACACTCCTGCGAGCCTTGCCGACCCACAAGTCGCGATCCCCGACCTTCCCGACCACGTCGTGGTCAATCACATTCTCAGATCTGAGTATTTCGACGACCCCGCAGATCTCGCACGGCTCCCAGCGGTGAGCCGTGGGATGCGCGCCGCGGTGGCAGAAACGGGGCTTCGGTTTGAGGAGCTTGGTGAGAAGGACGCCTTGGACCTTGGATGTTTAAGCGCATTGCAGCGCCGGCAACGGGGAGGGCACCTGTCGTCTCAAGAACTCCTTTGTCAGGCGGCTGCGAGGTGGAAATCTCGAGGAGTTGAAGGAGCTGCGCGCGGACGGTTGGCCGTGGGACAAGTGGACGTGCATATATGCGGCAGGGGGCGGGCACCTCGAGATGATTCAATGGGCGCGCGCGAACGACTGTCCGTGGGACGCAAAGACGTGCGAGTGGGCGGCGAAGGGCGGGCAACTCGAGGTGCTGCAGTGGGCGCGCGCGAACGGCTGCCCGTGGAACGAGGAGACGTGCAAGTACGCGGCGAAGGGCGGGAACCTGGAGGTGCTGCAGTGGGCGCACGCGAACGGCTGCCCGTGGGACGAGCGGACGTGCGTCGCGGCGGCGCAGGGCGAGAACCTCGAGATGCTGCAGTGGGCGCGCGAGAACGGCTGTCCGTGGAGCGAGTATACGTGCGCGGCGGCGGCGTATGGCGGGCAGCTCGAGGTGCTGCAGTGGGGGCACGCGAACGGCTGCCCGTGGGACGAGCGGACGTGCGCGTACGCGGCGGAGGGCGGGCAGCTCGAGGTGCTCCAGTGGGCGCGCGCGAATGGTTGCCCGTGCAATGCGAATACGTGCTGGAAGGCGGCGAGTGGAGGGCACCTCGAGTTGCTTCAGTGGGCGCGCGCGAACGGCTGCCCGTGGAACGAGGAGACGTGCGCGTACGCGGCGAAGGGCGGGCAGCTCGAGGTGCTGCAGTGGGCGCGCGCGAATGGGTGCCCGTGGAACGCAAACACGTGCTGGAGGGCGGCGGAGGGAGGACACTTCGAGGTGCTTCAGTGGGCGCGCGCGAACGGCTGTTCGTGGAACCGGCTAACGCGCATATATGCTGCACGAGGGGACACACTGGAGTGGGCGGTGGCGAACGGCGTACCCGAATAGTGTGGAAAGGTTTTGGCTAGGTTCTACTAAGGTATTCCAAATCGATTTCGTGGTCCGTTCACAGTGGCTTGGCTGTCTTGGCCTTCTCCGCCTCCGCCGGGGTTTTCGTTTTCAGGGAAAGCGCGTGTATCCCGTCCTTAATCTCCTGATCTAAAATCTCGTACACCATGCGGTGCCTGGCCACCGGCATCTTCCCCTCGAACGCTGCCGAGACAATCTCGACTTTGAAGTGCGTCTCCGCGTCGGGATCGCCCGACGGGTTCCCCGAGTGTCCCGCGTGCTTAAAGCTCTCGTCTTTAATGATGAGCGACGTCGGGGCGAGGCCTGAGGTGACTTTCGCTTCTATCCTGGCGTAAATCGGCCGCATGACAGTCGACATCGCACGACGAAGCATACCCCACGTGCCTGTCCGAGTGACGAGGGGCGTTTCCATCAGCGAGCCGACGTGGACAAACAGTAATCTGCGGGGTTCTTTCTCATAGCGAGACGCGCGGGGTCCATGTCGCTCGCGGTGGGCGCGTGGTCGCGCGTCAGCGTCGACGCGATGGCGTCGACGTCTCGTCTCGGGTTCGCCCCCGCGGGGTACCGCGGAGTACGAAGGACGACGCGTCTCGATACGGTCTCGGCCGCCGAGAGCGGTGCTTTGAAGGAAAAGGGTCGAGGCAGCCAGCGCGGACGAGGCAGCGGCGGGCGTGGAAATCGCTCGTCCGGCGGTCGCGCCGGTGATGCGTCCACGTCTGGACGCGGCGGTCGCGGTCGCGGCGCACGCGATGGTCGTGGACGAGGCAAACCGTCCCGGTCGAAACAATGTTCGGTCGACGCGGTTGCTGAGGCGGATGCCATGACGAAAAGTCTGGACGCAAACGCGGATGCCCGGGACGTGGGGTCGGTACTCGCGGACTGCAAGGATGTCCGCAGTGAGCGGGCGTCGGATGCGGCGTGGGGTTTGTACCAAGCCGCTGTGAAGCTCGGGGTGGTGAACAGGTTCAACGTGCGCCAGCACAACTTCGCTTTAGGGGCGGTGCAGATGGGGCCGGATGGGTCGAAACGCTCAACCGAGGTGTGGACCAATCTGGCGAAGAGCCCGGCGGCGCCGAACGGCGTGACCATGGCACTTCTCGCGAGGGGGCTGTGTCGCACGTCGAAGGACGTCATTCCCACCCTAGGCACGCTACGGGAAGGCACGTCAAGAGGCGGCGTGGTGGACGCGTACGTGCTGAATGTCTTGCTCAACGCGTGTCTCAGGGACGTCAACGGAGTCACACAAAAAACTCCGCTCGGCGATGCCGTGAAATCCAACGCAAGGGAAGCCACGCTTGCCGTGTGGACCGCGGGGAAGGGCATGCACAACGAGCGCACGTTAACGAGTACAATAAAGGTGCTGGCCGCGATCGGGGAGGGCGACACCGCGATGAAAACGTTCGACGAAGCGTTCCATGACGAAACGCCGATGGACGCCGATTGCGTCGGCGCGGCGCTCGGGATCTTGTCGGGCCGCGCCAACGCGACGGGCAAGTCCGCGGATGTGTTGCAGTTGTACCACCGAGCCCGGAAGTCAAGAGAGTTGCAAATGACAACGTACTGCGCCAACGTCGCGTTAGCCGCGTGTTCCAGGGATGGTAACTGGGAAGGCGCGCTTGTTTTGTGGCGTTGCATGTTGGCAGGCACAGAAAACGCGCCTCGCCCCGATAAAGCCAGCCTGGCATCCGTGATCCTCGCGTGCGGCAGGAGCGGCCGGGGCGACCTCGCGCGCGAGGCGTTCGAGCAAGGCAAGGCGAGTGGCGTGGAGTGCGACGTGGTGGTGGTGAACGTGTTGCTAGACGCGTGCGCGAAAGGAAATTTGCACCCGGGCGACGCCCTCGACGTGCTGATGGACGCTATTGAGAACCGAGTGCCGGTGGACGCGTGCACGATCGCGAGCTTGCTCACGGCGTATTGCGGCGAGCAAAAGAATGCCGGGTCTGATCGATCTGGAAATTCTGCAGACCTCGTAGAGCAGGCGTTCGCGATCGTGGAGCTGGGTAGGTTTCTTAGTGTGGACCCCACGCCGGCCGTGATTTCTGCGCTGCTTCGCGTGTGCGTTACGGCGGGGGACTTACAAAGGGCGGCGAAGACTTTTGACGAATACCTCGCGACGGGCGGTGGCGTTAAGAACACACAGGACAGTACCGGCGAAAGAAACGGCGATAACGTTTCCTTGACTCTGCTGATCAACGGGTTCGCGTCTGTTGGTGATTTGCGCGGCGCCGTGGACCGGGTTGCCACGGCCAGGGAACTCGGCGTCGAGGTTTCGGGGCGGGCGGTCACGGCGTTGGTGCGCGCGTGCGCCGACGCCGGGGAAAGCGAGCTCGCCATGTGCGCGTACGACGACGCGACGAAGGATCATGGGCTACAACCCACAACGAAACTCGTAAACGCCGTGCTGAGTGGGCTAGCACGAACGGGGAGCTGGCGCGAGGCGATCCGGTTGGTGAGCGACGACGTGATCGGAAGCGAAACCGTCGTCGCCGATGAAACGCTCGTTACAAATTTCGTCCGAGCGTTCGAACGCGGGGGGGAACCGGAACAAGCCGCCACGGCCCGACAAATGGGGCTGTGGCTCACAGGATCGGACGACGCGCTGATCAAGCACCTGTTGGCGCAAGATGCGCTGGGAGAGAGGTTGTTGTGATTGATCGCGGGAGTCAGTCGCTCGCACACGTCCCCACAACGCGCGTTTTTTTCTCACCAAAGCAGTTCACTTTTCATTTTCGCGCCATTTCGAGAGCGCCGCCGAATGCCCCTAATCGCACTCTCGATGTTCGTCGTGCCGTTGGGTCCGCCACAACGGCCAGCGCAGGCGGCGTGGATCTTGCCATGAGAGCTCCGACCGAGGGTGGCGCGAAGCGCGAACGAGAGGAGGATTCCGACGATGACATGGTCGGACTCGCGCCTCCCCGTCCGGGCGCCTCGGACGACGATGAGGACGATGGCACGGAAGTCGGCCCCGCGGTGCCTCCTAAAGCCAAGAAAAAGAAGACCCTGGCGTTCGAGCAGGTGTATTTAGACTCCATGCCGTGCGCTCAAATGTACGAAAAGAGCTACATGCACAGGGACGACATCACGTGCGTCGCCGTGACCCCCGGGACGGACTTCTTCATCACCGGGAGCGAAGATGGCCACCTTAAATTTTGGAAGAAGCGGTACGAAGGCGTGGAGTTTGTGAAACACTTCCGGTCGCACGTCGGGCCGGTGGTTGGTTTAAGCACGAGCGCGGACGGTCTGTACTGCGCCACGATCGGGCACGACAACAGCGCGAAGATATACGACGTGGTGAATTTCGACATGACTTTGATGCTCCGCCTTCCTTTCACCCCGACGGCGTGCGAGTTTGTGTACCGAAAAGGCGAAGCGAAGCAAAAGTTTGCGGTATCCGATTCGAGCGGCAAGATTTACGTTTACGACACCGCGAGTGATTCGACCGAGCCGGTGAAGGTGATGGACACGCACCGGCACGCGGTACGCGTGATGAAATACAACGCCGCGAAGCAAGTCGTGATATCTGCGGACGACAAAGGGGTCATCGAGTACTGGTCGCCCGAGGATTACGAGCATCCGCAAAACAAAGTTTCGTTTCGGTTCAAGCTTGATACGGATTTGTACGCCCTGGCGAAGGCGAAAACCAAAGCGCTTACGCTCGAGATATCCCCCGACGGCACGCAGTTCACCACGACCGGCCCGGACCGGAAGGTCCGGGTGTTTCGTTTCGAAACAGGCAAGCTTCGGTACGTCATCGACGAAAGCCCGGAAACCGCGAACGACGCGCAGCGTAGCGGCGTCGCGACGTACGCGCTGGAGGACATCGACTTCGGGCGAAGAATGGCGATCGACCGGGAGATGGGTCGTACGTTACAGGACACCAGCGCGGGGTACCCGAACGCAATTTTCGACGAAAGCGGCAATTTCGTTCTATACGCCACGTTGATTGGTATCAAGGTGGTTAACCTGGTAACCAACCGGTGCGTGCGGATACTAGGCAAGGTTGAAAACACGGAGCGGTTTTCAAAGCTGGCGATGTTCCAAGGCGTGCCGCAGAAGGATAAAAGGTCGCGCGGGAGCGGCAAGGACATCAAAGCAAGCGTTGAGAAGGACCCGACGTTGGTGTGCAGCGCGTTCCAGAAAGCGCGTCTGTATCTCTTCACACGAAGAGAGCCGGTTGACGAGGACGACGCGGTCGGGTCCGCCCGGGACGTGTTCAACGAGAAGCCCGCCGCGCACGACGTGGTGGCGCCCGCGCTGGCGCAAAGCGCCATCGACGCCGCGTCCGCGCGCACGTGCGTTTTGCACACCACCGTGGGTGACATCCACATCAAGCTCTTTCCTGACGAGTGTCCGAAAACGTTGGAGAACTTCACCACGCACTGCAGGCAGAAGTACTACGACAACCTAATTTTCCACCGGGTTATTAAAGGGTTCATGTTGCAAACCGGCGACCCGCTCGGGGACGGGACGGGCGGGACGTCGATTTGGGGCGGCGAGTTTGGCGACGAAATTCGAAAAGAGTTGCGGCACGACCGGCCGTACACCGTGTCCATGGCCAACGCCGGATCGAACACCAACGGATCGCAGTTTTTCATCACAACAGTAGCCACGCCGTGGCTTGACGGGAAACACACGGTGTTTGGCCGGGTCGTGAAAGGCGCGGACGTGGTGCACGCGATTGAAAAGGCAAAGACGGACAAAAACGACAAGCCGGCGACGGATATCAAGATTCAATCAGTTACGCTTGGGTTTTGACATTTGCATTGCGATTATAATAATAGTATATTGGTACCAATCACTTGAGCTCATTGAGAAACTCGCCTATGACCTTCGCGCCGCGGCTCGCCGCGGCTTTGATGTGTTGCACGTCTTGCCTCGCTTGGACGCTCATTTTAGACATGAGCTCGCCGGCGGTTATGTCGAACTCGTCCTCTCTGCCTCGGCCGTCGTTGAAATAGTCGCTCGACGAAATGGAACCAGAGTTGTTGAACTCGGCCATGCTGCGCCTGTTGCTGTTGCTGTTACGGTCGGAACCGTCACGGTCGGCGGCGCCTCCGTTCGCGTTCCCGAACGACGCGCTCGAGATGCTCTTCGCGCTGCCGAACCGGTTTTGCGCCGACGCGTTCTCGTTTTCGGCAACCGCGGGGACGGGTTGTTTGGAAGGGTCGTTCACGGAGCCCATTTTTCGGAACTGCTGCCCGGGCGCCAACACGTGCGATGCTTGTTTCGCCACAGGAGATACGGGGCCTTGTTCGGCGGTTTCAGGCGCGGACTCCCCGAACCCCCCCTCGTTGTACGCGAACCTCCCCGCCGCCGGCGCGGGTGCTCCGCGCGATCCCCACGAGTTTCGCGGGCTCGGCGCTTTCGGGGACAACACTTCCTTCATTTCCTTCGGGGTCTGTTCGAACAGCCGGTCATCTACTTTCACCGCGAGCTTCGTGGCTCCAAGGCCGCCTGTTTTCACCGCGCCGAGGGTTTTTCGCGCGCCAATCCCGGTCTTGCGGCTGCCCAACACGCTCCTCACCGCCGGCTTTGCCGCGATGGTCTTCGCCACGGGCGGCGGCACCACTGGCCCGACGGGTGCGACGGGCTTGGTCACGACAGGCTTTGGCGGCGCCACCGCGATCGTCTCGAAGTCTTCGTTGAAGAAATCATCCTTCCCATCGCTTTGCGCCCTGGGAGAACTCACCGGTGACACCACTTTGTTCCCCGCGTGCATTGCGGCGACCTCTCGGGAAAGCGCATTCCGGTACAACCCCGCGGCTCGCGCGCTGTACTTCTGCGCGATCTGGCCTCTTTCGCTGGACTGCCAGCCGTGCTGCGCGAAAAACGCTCTGGCCTTCCCGTTGCCTTGCGAGCATCGGAACACATCAAGCTCATCACTGGTCCACTTGTCCATGTTCGCGGACCGGACGAAGCTGATGTGCACCCCGAGGGACCGGTGGATGCCGGAGCAGTCGAGGCAGATGAAGATGCCGTACGTGCGACTGCACCAACGAGGGTTCGGGGTCTCGCAGTCGAAGCAGCGCTTATTGTCTTTATTCCGCAGAAGCTTGTTCATCAGAACATCTCTTTCCTCTTGGACCGCCATGGCTGCACGAGTCGACGGCGACTCCGGCGCGCGGACTCGATCTACACGCGAGGTTGCCGTTTGCGGTGAGAACCAGAGAACGACTCCGCGCCTCGAAAATCTCGGTCGCGTTCGCATTTTTTGAAATTTCTGGGAAGAGCTGACAACGACGGAGGGATGCGCGCGCCAACACGCACAACCGAGCGCGCGTGGGCGAGGAAACTACCTCTCGCACCGCACGTCGCGAAGTCGACAAAACACGAGCGGCGACACGGCTCGCGAACTCTAGGCTCGCGCGCGATACGCCCGACCCTGACACGCGCGTGTCAGGAAAAAGCACCTTCTCCAAATCTAAGTCGGCAGGCGCTATGAACGCCGACGAGGAGATGGAGAACAACGACCCCACAGAGAACGCCGCGATGGCGGAAGATTTCGGCAAGACGATCAAGAACGCCTTAAACGGCGGGAAGGGTCCGCTTCTGAAACTCATGAAGGTACGCGCGCGGTTCACGCGCGACACTCTTCCCTACTCAATCCAAAGTAATCCTTCCCCGAAGCAACAACAACAACGACCGACTGACAAATTTGAACCACGCTCGCCTCCACACTCGCAGGGCATATCGGAGACCTTAAGCAAAGTGGGCCAAGGCGAAGATGGCGGTGAGCTCAAAACCTTACCTAAACAACTCGTCCTGAAAGGTCTTCTGAGCCACAAAGACAAGGTACGAACGACGCGTCCGACGACGGACGCTCGCGGCACCACCCTTTTCGAATCTCACTCCACCCGCTGTCTTTTATTCAGATTACGAGATCGCGAACTCACGCTCGCCAACTTTTGACCTCGACAGGATGTCCGGCTGTACGCCGCGCTTTGCCTCAGCGACGTGCTTCGTATTTTCGCTCCCGAGGAACCTTTCCAGGACGACGATACCCTGAAGTCCGTGTACGACGCGTTTCTAGACGCGTTCGCGCGTTTGGATGAACCCTCCGCCGCGGCGTTTCAACCCGCGCACGCGCTGCTTCAAAACGTCGCCACCATCGGGCTTTGCGTGCCGATGCTGGATTTGGAGTGCCCTGGCGCGGAGCGTTTAGTGCCGCAGCTTTTCGAAGTGCTGTTTGCGGGCGTGAACCCCGCGAACAGCTCGCTCATCGAGGAAGACGCGACGAAGGTGTTGGGCACGATGTTGGAGGAAGCGGAGGAGGTGTCGCCTGAAGTTTTGACGACTATTTTGGAGCGCCTGGTGCAGCCGTTCAAGGGAGAGAACTCCGCGTCGCACAACCTCGCGTGCTCGCTGGTGCGCAAATCCGAGAACAACCTGCAGCTCGCGGTGCAGCACTTTCTCGTGGATGCCTTGAGCAGCAAGGGGAACGGGAAACACCCGCTGAGCAAGCGCGGCGCGGACGTCCTGGAAGCGCTCGCCGTGGTGGACTCCACCGCGCTCGTCACGGTGTGGCCCACCATAATGGAAGAGCTGCAGAACGATGACGCGGAACCGAGAGCGAAAGCCGTGAAGCTGTTCGGCCGCGCGCTCGCCACGCCCGGAAGCACCGTGGCGAAGGACTACGCGCACTACCTCACGCAGTTTCTCAGGAGGTTCGGGGACAAGCTTCCTGAAATTCGCGTCGAGATGTGCGGGTGGGGCGCGCAGTTTCTCGCCGCCGGCGCCGCCGGAGACGCCGCCGTGGCTGAGGAAATCGCGGGGTACCTCGAGGACCGTTTGATTGATTACGAAGAGAATGTCCGCATCGCCGCGGTGAGCGCGGTGTGCGACGTCGCGGAAACCACGCCGCGCGCGGTTGACCCCGAGTTGCTCATGGCGGTCGGCGAGCGCATGTTGGATAAAAAAGCAAACGTCCGCCAACTCGCGTTGAAGCGACTCGGGTCGGTGTACCGCGCGTACGTCGCGCGCTTCGCGGAAGTGGAGACCCCTTCCGAGGAATCGCAAAGGTTCGACTGGGTGCCGTCCGCGCTGTTGCGAGGGTGCGCGCAGCCTGATATTCGACACCACGCCGTGGAGCCCGTTTTGGTGGACCTGTTCTCCGCGCGCGTCTCCGTGGAGCGCCGGTCGTTGTTTTGGTTACAAGCGCTGTGCAAGATGGACGACCGCGCGGCGAAGGCGTTCAACTTCATGCTCCGCGCGAAGCAAGCCGTGCAGACGGACATGCGACGGTACCTGGAGCTTAGGCAAACGTCACGAGCGATGAGCGCGTCTCAGGGTGGCGGCGACGGCGAAGGCGGCGTGTCGGAGGAAGAGTTCAAACGCGCGTTCGCCGCGCTCGCGAAACACTTCCCCGAACCAGGAAAAGCCGCGGGGTTTGCCGAGAAGCTCCACGCCATGAAGGACGGGAACGTGTTCCGCGGTATCGCGACGCTTCTGAAACCGGAAACGTCCGCTGTGGAAACCTTGAGCGTGTCTCAGGATATCCTAAAGCGCGTCGGGGGAAAGCACCCGGCGCATGACTGGATGCGCTTGTTACTGGTGAAGATCTCGCAGCAGCCGTTTGGAAACGAACACGTGCGCAAAGTGTTGGAGATTGTGGTCGGCGCGTCCAAAGAAAAGAGCGCTGGGTCCCTCACCTCCGCGCTCGAGCACCTGGTGCAGCTGGCGCACAGCGCGCCGCAAGCTTTCGTGGGCACGGCGAAGGAACTCGCGGGTCTCATCACGCACCGCGACGCTGCGGTGGTCACCGCGGCGTGCCGCATCGTCGCATCCGCTGCGACGTGCTTGGACGGACCGGGAGTGCACAAAATCAAGGTGTGCGAGCGCCTCAAGGTTTTGTGCGTGGAAGGCACCGCGGCGCAGGCGAAGCACGCGGCGCGGACGCTCGCGAAGCTCGCCGCCGCGGGAGGCACAGCCAAGGGTTACCTCAAGGACGTGTACGAACGCGTCGTGGAAGACGCTCGTGACGATGATCTGCTCGACAGCAACTTGCCCGCCGCGCTGGCCACGATCCAGGTGGTTGGCCAGGAAGCGTCTGGGCTGTACTTCGAACACTTGCGGGATATCGAGTCGTACATCGTCGACCGCCTGCTGGCGCGGCCGTTACCCAAGCACGCGTCGCGCGCCGGGTCGTCCGTGAGCGCGGCCGCGGAGATGCAAGCGCGCGGACTCAAGGCGCTTGCGAAAGGGTGCTGCACCGGCGCGGCTGGAAACACGGAAGCCGCCGAATACGTGCAGCGCGTGCTCGACGTGATGGGCAAGGTGCTCGCGGAGACGGATCCCACGCGATGCGGCGTGGGCGCGGACCGCACGCATCTCAGGGTCGCGGCGGCCAAGGCGACGCTCGTGGTGGCCAGACTCCACCACCCATCGGTGACGCCGCAGTTGTTCGTCGCCGTGTC
>Ga0222630_1000430_pt1 | contig 21765 bp, 14 predicted proteins | sample AntAcemetagenom3_FD_179842 | JGI IMG/M metagenome (GOLD analysis project Ga0222630, IMG submission 179842) | Saline water microbial communities from Ace Lake, Antarctica - #3 | ecosystem: Environmental > Aquatic > Non-marine Saline and Alkaline > Saline | place: Antarctica: Ace Lake | collected...
CCGCGACGTGCCCCCTGATGTGCACCAGATAGCCGAGCGTGACCATGACACCCGGGTCAGACCGAGGTTTAAGCCACTTCGCCTCCGGGCCGCCCGCGATTGCGGCGCGCAGAGACGCCACGGCGTTGGTGAGAAACCCGCGGCGGGTCAAGTGCCTGGCGAACGCGCACCAGCACTCGGGTGAATCGGGGTTGGACGCCACGCCGATAGTAAGCGCCATCTCGGCTTCTGATTCAGAAGGAGACGGCGCGGCCGTGTTTTCGTTACCCGAATCAGGCTGAGGTACCAACCGCGCAGCGATCGCGGCGTCACCCCGTGTGCGGTCGCCGCCCTCTTCCGTCATCTCCAAACACGTCGCTAAAAAATCGGCGCCGCGCGCGAACCCCGGCGCGCGGTCCACGCACTTGCGATTGGAAAAGAAAAAGGTCAGTCTTGAGTCTCGAGTAATAGGTATGAGGTATGGGTGTACTGTAGTATTGTATGCACTGTAGTCGACCAGGGACAGTAAACAGTGCACTTGTGATGTATGTAGCAGTTGACAGTACTGGTAAGTGTTACTAGTAGTGTACACTACTACATACATCACGAGTAGTGCACTCAACCCGTCACAGAGGGGCGGTAGCTTTGGAAAGGCCCAATACGTACCATGCGTCCGTACGTGACCGCGCCGATGACGTCGCCGTCCCTTAGACTTAACATCGCGGCTTGAAACGATGCGTCCGCGTTTTCAGGCTCGATTGAAAGCAGCGCGTTCAAAAGCGAAAGCGCGACTCTGGCGTTCGGGCCTTTGGGTTTTTTACCGAACGTTTTTTTGCCGTTTTTGGTGGATTCTTCTTCGGGTGCCGTTTCGGCCGGCGCGTCATCCCGGACAGCGTTCGTACCGGCGCGCGTCTCATCGGTGTCATTCTTCTCCTCGTCGAATTTCTTCTCCTTTTCGGTGTCTTCCCTCTCCTTTCCGGTTTCTCCCTTCTCCTCTTTCATCTCCGCCCTCGCGTCTAAAAACAGCTTCTCGATATCCTTCATCAGCGCACGCGCCCGCGGGTCCCGTTCCCGGTCCTCCGCCTCGGCGTTGAGTTTATTGATGTTCGCGTCGCTTGTGGCTTCCTTTTTGCCCTCGCTTTCGGTCACCGCCGCGGCGCGCGCGTCGCGAAGAGCAGTCTCTTGATGATCCAGAACGGACGCGTCCGTTGCGGCGCGCGAGGCGGCGGCGAGACGAAGCGTAAGGAGAGACGGACAGTGAAAAGTGGACTCATTTGTATTGCCTTGTGCAGTATTTTCAGTGTTTGCAGTGCTCGCGCGTTCCGCGTCGATTGCGTCGGCGTAGGCGGTTCGCGCCTCGGCGAACCGGCGCGACGCGAACAACGCTTCGCCTTTTCTGAAGTGCGCCTTTTCCCACCCCGGCCGTGTCGCGACGCACTGTTCCGCGGCACGCAGCGCGCCAAACGAGTCGCCACTTAGGAGAAGCGCGGCGGAGTGGTTGCTGTGCAAACCGGCTAAAATTTCGGTGTGCCTTTCAGGAAGCGGTGTTGGTGCTTTTTCCACAACCGCAATCGCGGAACAGAAGTGCACCGCGGCGGCGTGATACGACCCGCGACCGAAAGCCTCTGTGCCCGCCAGTTTCATGTCGGGCCAATTCGTTTGGTGTGTCACACGTTGGTCCGCGGAGGCAGTGCGAATACAATCAACCGGGATATCGGACCCTTGCTGCGTTGGAGTCACTGGGGCGATCTGCAAAGGTGTCGCGTCGTCGACCTGAACAACCTCTGATGGCGCGACAGATTCAATGTGAGATTCGGCCGGAGGTTTCGCCTCGGGCACCAGCGCGCGTCGCGTGCGTTCCAAAGTCCGCACCACGTCGTCGTCCGTGATGGTTTCGGCGAAGTGATCCGCGAGCGCGCCGTTTCGGCGCTCCCATCCGTACATCGCACGAAACAGCGGACGCACGCGTGGTCGAAGTGTGCGTGCTCGCGGACGCATCCGACGGGACTCGGCGGCAAACGAAAATAGGAGCGTTTTTTCTCGATCGTGCCGAAACGCTTCGCCTCCCCCGAAACGAAAAGGACTTGCTTGAGTGCCCATTTTTTTTGTTGACCTCGGGTGCTCGGGATGTAGATCGACGTCCAGATCGCCACCACCCACCACGAAGCTGCCACATCGAGTAACGCAACCGACGCCGGTGTGTGGTGTTGCCGTGTGCCGTTTGCGAGACTTCACGCACACGCGTGTTTCTCGGTATGGCGTTGCGCCTGAAGAACGGCGGCCCCCTCCCCAAGGTTGGCGATCGTCTGGCGGTGGGCACGTGCGACGTTTCCGGCGCGGGCGTGAGGGCGCTTCTTGGTTTCGTACCCGCGGACGGCGTTCACGCGGTGGTGCACGACCTGGAGCTCGTGTCCCTGGCGCCTGCCTTGAGCGACGACTCGGATGTTGGTGCTGTCTTCGTGACCGATCACGACACCACGGTGCCGACCGCGCCATCCGTGTCCCTGGTGACACTGGGTGACACGCTAAGCCTTTTGATTGTGAACCAACAAGTGCGCCCGGCGGACGAAGCCGCGGTCGCCGCGGCGGTGTACTCGATGGCCACCGATGCGGGGTGCGGGCGCGTGTTCATTCTAGGTGCGCTGAGGTTGGACGAGAAACGTGGCGGTGTGTCTGGAGGGGCGAACGACGCTTTGGTGTTGGAATTTGGCGACGCCGCGACTGAAAAAGAAACAAACGAATCGGATTCGCGAACTATTCGCGACGGAACTTTGGCCGCGCTGACGCACGTCATGCGCGCCACGTCCACGCCCACGACGTGTGTGTTCGTGGGAGGGCATAGAGTGGTTGGACTAGGGGGAGACGAAGAATCGGAATCGGAAAAGGAAGCCGCTGAGACGGCGCGGGTTTTGGGGACGCTCGCGGCTGAAAAAATAAACAACGCGGGGGGGGCGCCCGTCGTGCGTTTCGACGCGACCGTCGCTAGCACGTACCGCGCGTCACGCGCGTGGCGCGCCACAACGGGTGCGCCCGAAAACACGGATAGGATGTACACGTGAACGCGGGAAGCTGTTCGGTTTCGTGCTTGCTATTTTTGACTATTCTACACGAGTTCGCTTCGCTCTGCTATCACACCGAGTGTTCAGGACAACACACCCCCTTTCGATTCACACTGTTTCGCACTTCCGTATCTAGACCACAAGGTCACACCTCCCATCTCCGCAGTTCCTCGGAATCCGCGGCGGACCACTCCGAGTCCGATTCCGATTCCGGGTCGTCGTCCGCTATTGTAAATCGCCGCGAGCCGCCGCCGTCGACCCGTCGCGCCGACGGCGCGTGGTGAAGCTCGCCCAAAGTATCGACGTCTCCCAACAAAAAAGCACGGTCCAGCGCCATCACCACCCTCGGATCGATGGAGGGGAGACCCACAATACGTCGCCGTGCATCCCTCGCGCGCGTGTACTCCACGCTTTGGAGGTCTAACGACTCAAGACGTGCGGACACCTCCCCGAGCGATTCACCGGACAAATTCGCGTTTGTCGCCGCATCGGAAAAACGCGGTATCCGCGAATCGTCGCAAAACGTCTCCACGATTTCCCCATCCGCCGCGAACGTTTCCGAGACGGGTTCCTCTTCTAAATGTGTGTCCGAACACATACTTGCCCTTTCCCCAAACACGGTAAGCACTTCCGTTTGCCCCCACCACGAAAAGCTTTTTGAGTTCGGTTGCAGTTCCGCTAATCGCCACGGCGCGGCGTCATCGCTCGGAGTCGGCGCCGAACCAAACGCGTCCGAAGCTTCCCGAGGCTCTGCATGTTTGGGTGCGGGCAGTATTTGTACACCTTCTAATGTACTTGGGTCCCCTTTGTCTTGATTTCGACTCCCACTGGGGAACGCGCATTGTTTACCGCGCGCGCGAAGGTGCGGCTGTACCCGTCGCCATTCCCTGGCCTGCACCGAAACAGGTCGCGTGGTTTGCCGGTCCGCGTGGACACGTTTAGGGTTACTTTGGTTTTTGTTTCGCGCGACTTCGCGGTTCGACGTGCCATCTGGCTCACCTCCGGACCCGTGCCCGTCGCCATCGCCGTACACCGCGTCCTCGAACGTCTCCAACGCCAAACGCAAACGCGCGCCGTCCGTGATTTCCAAGTCGTGCCCGAAATCGCGAGGCGAGTCGTCGTTAATCTCGTCAAACACGTGCGCCCCGCTCGGACCCGGGTCATCGTCAATCAGCGTCTCGAGCCGCAGGTCGGCCATGGCCGCGAAGTCAGGCTCAGAGCCGAACGACCGACCATCGTCGTCGCTCGACTCTGACGCCATCAGCGACGCGCCGCGCGCGAAGAACAGTGGAGAAGGAAAGCGTTGGTTTTCGAGGTGATGAGAGAGCGAAACTCGTTTGGATTTTTTCTGCTAATCCGAAACAAGACGTCACCTCAAAAATGTACGACTCCGTCTTCGCAAGTCGTGGCGCTTGGAGCGCAGAAGTAAGTGCGCGCGGAGGCGAATAATGTGGGAAGATACGCGGTGATGGTACGGAAGGCAGAAACACCAGTGCAGGGAGTGCAACCCGTGCCCCCACGGCAAGGTGAAAAACAACTGCGCGGAGTGCAACCCCTACCCCCACGGGAAGCTGAAAAACGACTGCGCGGAGTGTAACCCCTGCCCTCACGGGAAGGTGAAACGCAGTTGCGTGGTGTGCACCCCCTGCCCCCACGGGAAGCGGAAAAGCATGTGCGAGAAGTGCAACCCCTGCCCTCATGGGAAGGTGAAACACAGCTGCGTGGCGTGCAACCTCTGCCCGCACGGCAAGCTGAAACACAGCTGCGCGGAGTGCAACGCCTGCCCCCACGGGAAGCTGAAAAACAGGTGCGCGGTATGCGACCCCTGCCCTCACGGCAAGGTGAAACGCAGCTGCGTGGAGTGCAATCCCTGCCCTCACGGCAAGCTGAAATTCAACTGCGCGGCGTGCAACCCTTGCCCGCACGACAAGCTGAAACACCGCTGCGCTGCGTGTAAGTCAGCACGCTCGGATTCGCCGAGTTCAAAGAAGCGAGTTAAGCGCGAGCCGGAGAGTTCGCCGGAGATCAAGCTCGAGCCCGAGATCAAGCAAGAGCCGTTCACTATTCGCGGCTACTGCGGCCTAGACAAGTAACCATCGGTGTGCTTCGAAGCGTGTTTGTATTTTGACATTCGCTACCGTACTTTCTCATCAAATGATTCGAACACTACTCCGCTCACGACGTCGCTACTGCGCCGGCGGCGGCGGCGGCCACGGCTGTCCCGGTGGCCAGTTCTGCGGCGGCGGCGCGGGGACGTGGAACCCCGTCGGGGGCATCATCACCATCCCGGGAGGCATCATCATCCCCGGAACTTGGCCGAGACCGGGCATGCCATGCTGCCCTGCCATCATCCCCGGATGTCCGTGCATCATTTGCATAGGCATCATCTGGTGCGCGCCGTGTGGCCCCGGACCCGGACCCGGCCCATGGCCCATCATGGGCTGGCCGTGGGCGTTGAGCGGGACCATGTGCGCCCCTGCCTGGTGCTGGTGCTGTGGAGGAGGCTGGAACGTGCTTTGCGTTCCTGAGTTATAACCAAGGGAAGGCGCGGCGCCCACGTTCATGTACGCCATCTGCATCGCGGGCGGGTGTTGCGGCTGAAACCCGCGACCTCCCGGAGTCGGCCCGGAGCCGTACCCGGCCATGTTTTTTTCTTGAGTCATAGACGGTCGATCCATGCCCCGGCCGCCGTATCCTCGCCCGCCGCCGTTCCGGGCCCCGGGGCCGCTGCTACCGAACCCGCCCGCCGCCGCAGCCGCAGCCGCGAGCCCGCCATCCCGAACGAGCCCGGATGGGTTCTCCGCCTCGCCCTCCGCGCCGCGTTTTTTTTGCTTGCGCTTCTTCTTCGCCTCCGCCTCCAGTTCGTCGTCGCTGAACTCGTCGTCGTCCTCAACCTCCTCGTCGTTCTGCCCCGAGTTGTCGTACCCCTTGGTGTGCATTCCCTTGGTTTGAAGCAGCACTACGCGGTTCTCCACGGCGAAGACCAGCATGCCGACTTTGACGGCGAGCTTGCCTTGCGAAGACGCGCCGACGGAGGGAACACCCGGGGGTGTTTTTTCGTGTGATTCGTCGTCCACTGAGGTTGGACCTTCGCCGCTCTCCGCATGCGCGGTGGGTACCCTCAGGGCGTACAGAGGCGCGGAGACTGGGCCAAACACCTCTTCAATCGCGCCCATGCCTTGCCTCGTTTGCAAACAAAGCACGGACGATTCGTCCATCGGGGCCGTGTTCAAACGCGACTGCACCACCACCACGTCGCCCACCACGGAAACGATCGCGCCGATTTGCACCAAGACTTCATCTGCGCCGACCGCCGGCGGCGCCGGCGCGCTCGGGACCTCGCTTTGCGTGATTTCGTTTTTCGTCCTCGGAGGCTCGGCGTGTGCGGCGTCGTCGTCGCTACCGTCGTCGCTCTTCACGCCGTTTTTAATGTCCTCGAGCCACTTCGGCATGTTCTCCATGTCCAGTGTTTCAATCTCATCTTCGTCGCTCGAACTCGACCACTCGGAAGAATCGCTGCCGTCCCGAATCACCCCCGGGATGTGTCGTCTGGTTTCCTCGTCGCTGAACTCGAACTCGCCCCCCGGGGTGTCGCCGGTTCCGTCGCCGCCCGCACCAGGGTCACTCGCGTCGCCCGCACCCGTTTCGTCCTCGGAACCGGAAGCCTCGCCCTCGTCGCTGCCGTCGGCGTCGGCGGCGCGTCCGCCGATCTCGGATTCGGCACCAAACGCGAACGCCGCGGCGACGGCGAGGTCACCCGCCCCGGCTGGCACGGACGCACCGGGCGCAAGAGGCATGGCCATCGCGCAACAGGAGAACGACGGAACGCGGCGAGACGCGCGGGCCGGAAGAAGGCGCGTTCGGACCCAAGCACCGGTGGCCTCGACGCGCGCGATTCCAAATGATTGAAGCACTTTTTACTTTTTGGCCATCCCAAATTTCGCAAGCCCCAGCCGTTGGTGTTCTTCCACACGCGTCGAAAAGGTTGCATCAGCTTCCCCCTGGCGCAGACACAGGACGCGCGGGCACACGCGCTACGACGCACGGCGCCGCCCAACGGACGGTCGCGCTTTGGTGAACGTGCTTGTAAACCACCGCCTGCGTGACCTTCCGTCGGGACGGTTGTGTTCGATCGCGCGGCGTCTTTTGAACCCAAGAAGACAGCAACGCCGAGTCACTGTTTCTCATCCTTCCGCGGTGAGACCGGTGAGAGGACCGGCGCGACGGCTTGATCTCGGATCCTTCCCGTGGTGAGAGGCGCGAGTAGTACGTCTCGGTACCAAGCCAGGTCGTGTAAACGCGTTTGCACGTGTCAGCCTGGTCGTTCAAAACACAAACACCATGGCGTTCCCCGGTGCGCACACGCTGCTGGACTACAACGCCCCATTCGACGTGCCGATGCTCGACCAGATCATCACGGCGTTCTACACCCCCGGCGCGGATCCCACGATGGTACGTCCCGATATTTTTTCCGTTGTCCGTTTCGCACACGCCGTACCGCGGAAACACGGTCCACCGCGGTCCACGAAACCACGCGACACAACGCGCGTCGCCAGATCCGAAGACCCACGAGGCGACTTTCGCGATGGGGACGGAAAACCTCGCTCGTACTCGTATGACAATCTAGTCTTTGAAAACGGAAACGCACGTTCTGACGCCATTTGTCTTTTTCATTCCACCCACAGCGCTCCGAAGCGGAGAAGGTGATGACGTCTCTTCAGGAGCACGAGATGATGTGGACGCGGGCGGACGCTATTCTGGAGCAATCCAGCAACCCTAACACCAAGTTCTTCGCGCTTCAGGTGTTGGAGGGTGTGATTAAGTACCGGTGGAACGCGCTTCCCGACGATCAACGCGAGGGGATCAAAAACTTTATCTCTAACTTGATCATCAAGCTCAGCACGGACGCGGTTTCGTTCCGCCGAGACCGCGCGTTTATTAACAAAGTCAACGCGGTGCTCGTGCAGATCCTAAAACACGACTGGCCAGTGCGGTGGGCGTCCTTCGTGCCCGACTTGGTGGGCGCCGCGAAACAAAGCGAAAGCCTTTGCGAGAACTGCATGAACATTTTAAGACTTTTGTCCGAGGAGGTTTTCGATTTCTCGCGAGGCGAACTGACGCAGGCGAAGATCACTGAGTTGAAGAACGCGCTGAACACGGATTTCCCGTTGATTCACGACCTGTGCGAGTTCGTGCTGACGCACTCGCAGAAGAGCGAGCTGATTCAGAAAACCCTGCAAACCCTGCACGCGTTTCTGTCGTGGATCCCGCTGGGGTACATTTTCGAATCCAGCCTGCTTGACACTTTGTTGAAGTTGTCGCCGAATCCCGAGTTCAGGAACGTCGCGTTGCAGTGCCTCGGCGAAATAGGCGGCCTCGCGGTGGAACCAAAGTACGACACGCACTTCGTGACGCTGTACGTCACCGTCATCACGCAGCTGCAAACCATTCTTCCGCGAACGGTGAAGATCGCGGAGGCGTACGCCAACGGCAGCGACGACGAACAGGCGTACATCCAGAACCTCGCGATATTTCTGACGCAGTTCTTCAAGCACCACATCGCGCTCTTGGAAACCACCCCCGAGAACCAGCAACACCTGCTCGTGGGTGTGGAGTACCTCCTGAACATCTCGTACACGGACGAACCCGAGGTGTTCAAGGTGTGTCTCGATTACTGGCACGTGTTGGTGTGCGACTTGTACCAGAGCGACGGGGACGCCAACGCGGGCGGGGGCGGGGAGTTTTCGTTCGCCCCCGCGGGCAACGGCGGCGGCGGCGGCGGCGGCGGCGGTAGCACGCGGCGCATGATGTACGCCGGGTCCATGTCCCAGCTCCGACTTTTGATGGTGTCGCGCATGGCGAAACCGGAGGAGGTGCTCATCGTGGAGGATGAGAACGGGAACATCGTGAGGGAAACGCTGAAGGACAACGACGTGCTGGTGCAGTACAAAATCATGCGCGAGACGCTGATTTATCTCGCGCACCTTGATCACAAGGACACGGAGACGCAGATGCTGAGCAAGCTTTCCAACCAGCTCAACGGCAAGGAGTACAGCTGGAACGTTTTGAACACGCTTTGCTGGGCGATTGGTTCGATCTCCGGTTCCATGGCGGAGGACCAGGAGAACCGGTTCCTGGTCACCGCGATTCGCGATCTTCTGAACCTGTGCGAAGTCACCCGGGGGAAGGACCATAAAGCCGTCATCGCGTCCAACATCATGTACGTCGTCGGGCAGTACCCGCGGTTTCTGCGTCTGCACTGGAAGTTCCTGAAAACCGTGGTGAATAAGCTGTTCGAGTTCATGCACGAAACCCACCCGGGTGTGCAGGACATGGCGTGCGACACTTTTTTGAAAATCGCAATCAAGTGCAAGCGCAAGTTCGTGATCATGCAGGTTGGCGAGCATGAGCCTTTCGTTGACGAATTACTACGTTCGATCGGCGAGACGATTCGGGATCTGGAACCGCACCAGATCCACACCTTCTACGAAGCTGTGGGGCACATGATCGCCAGCGAGGTGAACCCCGCGAAACGCGAGGAGTACGTCCAGAGGCTGATGGACCCGCCAAACCAAACCTGGAACGCGATCATGGCCACCGCGAAAGCGCAGGGCGCTGATTCTTTGAAACCTCAGGAAGTTATTAAAAACCTGGGGAACATCTTGAAAACAAACACGAGCGCGTGTGTTTCCCTAGGCCAGCCGTTCCAGAACCAGATGAGCAGCATATTCGCCGACGTCCTGAACGTGTACAAGCTTTACAGCGAGTTGATCAGCCAAAGCATCGCGGAGGGCGGTCCGTACGCCAGCCGAACGTCCCTGGTCAAAGCCATGCGCACGGTGAAACGTGAGGTGCTGCGTTTGGTGGAGACGTTCGTGGAGCGGTGCGAGGACCCGCACCTGGTGGCGCAGCAGCTGGTGCCTCCGATGATGGACCCGGTGCTCGGTGATTACGCGCGGAACGTCCCGGACGCGCGGGACGCGGAAGTGCTTTCCCTGTACGCCGCTATTATCAATAAAGTCGAAGGCGCCATGATCGACGAGGTTCCGAAAATTTTCGAAGCCGTGTTTGAGTGCACGCTCCAGATGATCACGGTGAACTTTGAGGACTTCCCCGATCACAGGCTGAAATTCTTCTCGCTGTTAAGGGCTATCACGAACCACTGCTTCCGCGCGCTGTTCACCCTCGCACCAGACCAGCTCAAGCTGGTGGTGGACTCCATTGTCTGGGCGTTCCGGCACACCGAGCGCAACATCGCGGAAACCGGTTTGAACCTTTTGTTGGAGATGACCAAGTTTTTCCAAGTCTCCGAGTTCTGCAACCAGTTCCACCAGTCGTTCTACCTTTCCCTGATTCAAGAGATCTTCGCAGTGATGACGGACGGGTTCCACAAACCAGGGTTCAAGCTGCACGCGCTGCTGTTGCAGAACCTGTTCACCATCGCGGAGAGCGAGTCTCTGAGCGCGCCGCTTTGGGACGTCTCGGCGAAAGGCCCGGGTGGGTACCAAAACAACGCCGCGTTCGTCAAGGAGCACGTGTCCAACCTGCTCACCACCTCGTTTCCCAACATGAGCATCGCGGAAGCCACGGTGCTGGTGCAAGGCATGTTCGACTACAAAAGCGACTTGACTTTGTTCAAGAACCACCTGCGCGATTTCCTGGTGCAAACCAAACAGTTCAAAACAAGCGACAACAGCGCGATGTTCGCGGAGGAACAAGCGGCGCGGCAATCCGCGGAGCGCGCGCGCGTCGACGCGATTCCAGGCATGTTGCCGCCGAATCAAATCGACATGGGCGACGATTGATGTGGCGGAGACTTTGAAATCACAAGAGTACCCGTAGTGCGTTACACTTTACTTTGAGTTATAACCCGTGATACACGTCCACTTTGAGTTTACAACCGGTGACGCCAATGAACTCCTGGACAGGACGTTACCCGCGCTCTCGTCCCTGTGCTAAAATCCCTCACACCTTCGCGGGTTCCCCTCGCGGCTCACTTTCGGTTTCTTTCTCCGTCGCCGGCGGTACGCGCACGTCCCACTTTTCAATAAGCACCGCCGCCGCCGCGGCGTACGTTTCGTCCTCCGTGTTCGGGAGCATGAGGAAGTCCGCGGCTTCGTCGTCGCGGCCGCTTCGTGTCGCCGCGAGGGCGTACGCGGTGTCGTAGTGGTTCGCCAGAATATCCTCCACGAACAAATCCCAGTTCCCGCTCATTATCCACTGCTCCCACGTTTCCACTTTTGTACGCCCAACCTTTGGAATCAGTTTCTGTATTTTTTCAACCAACCGCGGCGTCTCCGTGGTTTCGAAGTGAGTGTACCCCCCCCGAATCCACCGCACCCGTTCCACCATGGGGACCTCAAGTAACGTCACCGTGCCTCTCCGCATCCCGGCCCACGTGTTTTTCGGAATCTGCACGCGGCCGATCATGGACGATTCGCCTTCGACGAAAATCGGGCGCGAAACGTCGAACGCTCGCGCGATTTCCCACAAACGCGTGTCGAACATTTTCTGCGAAGGCTGCTTGAACTGACTGGACGGGTCCTCGCCAAGCACGCTGCCCCGGTGCTGCGCCATTTCCTCCAAGTCAAGCACCTGCGCGCCCTGTTTCCGGAGCTGCTGCAACATCTTGCCTTTGGCGCACCCGGTTTTCCCCGCGATGAGGTGGTAGTTGAACTGGTCCATGGTTCGCAAGAAATCCAACACCCCGCTCCGGTACCGCTTATACCCGCCCGGTATCAACCCTACCGTGAATCCCACTCTGCTCAGAGTGTGTGCTAGGGACAAACTTCTTTCGCCCCCGCGCCAGCAGTACACCAAAATTTTGGTTTCTTTTTCCTTATCAAGGAAGTGTTGGTCCATTATCACCGATAAGTTCTTCGCGACTAAACTCGCGCCTACTTTCTTGGCTAAGAACGGAGATTCCTGTTTGAATATCGTCCCTACCATCGCTCTTTGCTCATCATCTAAAACCGGGGTGCTTATGCTTCCTGGAATGTGGTCCTCGAGCCACTCGCTCGGCGACCGCACGTCGCAGATAACGTCCCAATCCGCTAAGTTGAAATCGGCGTCGTCGGGGAAAGTTTTGCGAATCCGCGGACCCATGTCCAGGAAATACTCGGGGTACGGACCGTCGCGGCCGCCGTTGCCACGACCTGAATCGTCGTCTTTCGCGCGCGCGCGCACGCTCAGCGCGCGCGCGGCGCGCTTCGGGTCAGTTCCGGACCCGCGGTGCGCCACGGTGCGCCACCCTCGGTCGGCACGTTTAGGGTCGGCACATTTAGCGGCGGCGGCGCAGGGAACCACCCAGTGGCGGGAAGGCGAGGCGCTTTTCGCCGCGCCGGTCGTTCCCGTCGCCAGCGCAGGCGTGACCCGCCTAACCCCAATCGCGCATCGGCGCGAAAGGAGCGCGGCGCGCATGCCGAGAGGTGCAGGCGTCAAGAGGGTGCCGAAGGCTGTGGCCTTTAATCCGGATGACCTCGACGCTTTTCAGTCAAATCGCGATTGGCGTTTTGATGAGAAAACGCTTCGCCTTCTCCCTCTGGGACGACGCGACTACGCATTTCCGCACGCGCCATGGCCCCGGTGACGGTGGCTCAGCTCGGCGCGCTGTTCAGTACGAGCGCGTGCGTCACGAGCGGTGACTCGCCGTCTCGGCGTGTCCTACCCGGGTACACCCAACGACACGGGTGGCGGATCTCGGGACACGCGGATTTCGGGGATGGAGGGTCGTTTCCCGAGCTGGACGTCGTGCAGATGCCAAACGGGTTGGGGTGGGACACGAAGCGGTTCCCGAACGTCACGCCCCTCGCTGCGCTTGATTGCGGGTTCGGCGAGCTCCAAGCCAAAGCGGCGAGGTGCGCGTTACGTCTAGACCCAGCACGCGCCAACGCGCCGAGACGAGGCACGCCCGAGTACGACACGTTCGTGTTGTTTCTGCGCGACACGCTCGAGGATTTTTTTTCCGCCAATCAATCGCCATCCCCCGACGCGTTCGCCGACGCGCTGGTGCGGCGTTTCATGGCAAAGCACCCGAACGCCCGAGAAGGTCGGCGAGTCACGAACACGGACCCAGGAATTTTCGGGGAAATCTTTCTAGGCTCACTCGAGGGTACGGGTGAGCCCGTCGTGGTCACCGACGGCGGCAGGGACTGGACTTTGTCCAAAAGTTGGACCACGCTTGGCGGTTTGAAAAACGGACCCCTCGCGCGTCGACCGGCGATGTGTAACGACCGAGCCCCCGCGCGACGCGCGGATGCCGTGGAGAGCCCTTTACGCATGCCAGGCGCGGACGTGCACGGCACGAAGCAACGCACGTGCGAGCTTCCGTTTTTTGAGTTTTTAACGTACGTTGAAGGACGGCCGGGGATGGACTTTGACAATGATGAAAAGGCGTCGCGAGAAGCGCTTCAAACGCTGGCAAACGCCGACGCGCCGTTTTACGTAAACGGCTGGCGCGCGTTCGAACCCGAGCTTTTGGGAGGGGAGGCTGGCTTACTTTTATCCATGAAGAGTGCTGGATGTGTTGACGATACACAGAAAACACCTGGAGATGTTCCAGAAAAAACCCCACCCAACGCACCCGCCGCTTTTCCGAAACCGTACTTCACGTCGCGAATCGACGCCACGGCTTTGATCGCGTGTGAGGCGCGCCGGGTTGTTTTGGGTAAACTTTTGCCCGGCCGGAACCACGTACCTGCCGCCACCGCCGCCGCCGAGGCGCTTGATTTGTCCCTGCAAAAGCTGTTCATCGGCCCGTGCGGCACCGTGACGCGTATGCACCAGGACGCGGGCGAGGCGCACGGGTGGCTGGGGCAAGTCCTTGGGCGGAAACTTTTCATCCTGTGTCCGCCAAGCGACGCGCCGTTTCTGTGCGAAATAAACGGAGAGGTGGAAACGGCGCAGTCCTCGGTGGACCCGCTTGACATGTCGGAAGAGGCCGTTTCTTTCCGAAACGCCTTGTTCTGGGAAAAAGCCTCGCCAGTAATTACCATCCTCAAGCCCAGTGAAGTAGTGCTGGTGCCGAAAGGGTGGTGGCACTATGCCGCGGCGCTTGACAAAAGCGTCACGGCGATGAAAAACTTTTACGACGCAGCGACAAACGTCGAGGCGCTTGTGAAAATCGTGGCGTTTGGAACGAACGGAACGAGCGCGAAACCGAGTGGGCCGACGATCAGGAAGCAGTGATGAAGCAGTGTGCGATGAGATATTCGTGGATAGATGCTGCACTATCGAGTTGGGCGCAGACATCATATCTCCGCTAAGACATCAATATGGCGATTGATGACGGCGCGACGCCGCTGCTCATCGCCACTCATCGTGGCCACGCAGAGATTGTTCAAATTCTCAAGGATGCCGGCGCGGTGTGACGACGGAAACGCTTGGGTGTATTGCTCTCAAACCAAGCGGAAGCGAACTGAGTACGCGATGCGTACGCGAGTGATGAAAGAAAAGAGACCAGCGCGCGATGTAGTTCTATGTACAAGCCATGTATTGATTCCCAAAACCAAACTTTTGACACTTTGCTTTTTTTTGCCCACAGTGATGGGATTTTGCTCGTAACGCTTTTCTCGGAAGCCCCGAGGCACGGAAGCCCCGAGGCACAACGACACGCACACGACACCCTTCACATGTCCTCCCACGCAGCGCATACCGCCATGACTAGCGCGAACGCTACTATCGCGACCGTCACTACTCCCGCCAGCCTTGCCGACGCGCAAGAAGCCATCCCCGGCCTTCCCGACCACCTCGTCGCCACGCACATTCTCAATTCTGAGTATTTCGACGACCCCGCAGACCTCGCACGGCTCCCAGCGGTGAGCCGCGGGATGCGCGACGCGGTGACGGCGACGGGGCTGCGGTTTGAGGAGCTTGATGAAAAGCGTGCCGCAGAGCTCGGATGTTTGAGCGCGTTGTATCGCCGGCAACGGGGAGGTCGCCTGTCGCGTCGAGAACGCCTTTGTGAGGCAGAGGCGAGGGTTGGAAATCTCGAGGTGTTGTAGGTGTTGCGCGAGAACGGCACACTGTGGAGCGCAAGCACGTGTTGGGCGGCGGCAAGGGGCGGTCACCTCGACGTGCTGAAATGGGCGCGCGCAAACAGCTGCCCGTGGGATGCAAATACATGCTCGTGGGCGGCGGAGGGCGGGCACCTCGAGGTGCTGCAGTGGTTACGCGCGAACGGCGCACCGTGGGACGCACGCACGTGCAGGTTGGCAGCGGAGGGCGGGCATCTCGAGGTACTGCAGTGGGCGCGCGCGAACGGCTGCTCGTGGAGCACATGCACGAGCGTGGGTGTGGCAAGTGGCGGGCACCTCGAGGTACTGCTGTGGGCGCGCGCGAACGGCTGTCCGTGGCACGAGAAAACACTGAACATTGCCGCTCATTTCGGCCATGAAATGGTGGTGCGGTCGCTGATCGAGGCGGGCGCGGACATCAACAAGGCGGCAGACGACGGGGCGACGCCCCTGTATCTCGGCGCTTACAACGGCCACGAGACGGTAGTGCGGGCGCTGATCGAGGCGGGCGCGGACGTGAACAAGGCAAATGTTATCGGCGCGACGCCGCTGTACGTCGGCGCTCAATTTGGCCACGAGACGGTGGTGCGGGCGCTGATCGAGGCGGGTGCAGACATCAACAAGGCAAGGGATATCGGCGCGACGCCGCTGTACGTCGGCGCTCAATTTGGCCACGAGATGGTAGTGCGGGCGCTGATCGAGGCGGGCGCAGACATCAACAAGTCAAGGGATATCGGCGCGACGCCGCTTTTTGTCGCCGCTCAAAAGGGCCACGAGGCGGTGGTGCGGGCGCTGATCGAGGCGGGCGCAGACATCAACAAGTCAAGGGATATCGGCGTGACGCCGCTGTTTATCGCCGCTCAAAAGGGCCACGAGGCGATTGTTCAGATTCTTAAGGATGCCGGCGCGGTGTGACGACGGAGCGGTGTGACGACGGAAACGAAAGTAAATTAGCAGGGGGCGAAGCCGGAGTTGCCCTCCTGGTTTGCCTGGCCTGTGTGAAAATACGAATCATGGGACTTGACACTACTTGGGGAAGGTGTGTAAATAGAGGAGAGTGTACTGAGCTGGGGAACTACACAGTACCTACGGCACTACTTGAAATCGAACCTAAAGTACCAGTACCTACGGCACTACTTGAAATTGAACCTACGACACCTACCTCCCCGTTACAACTACCTGTACCTCCCATCAACCCCTTATTAGCTGTAGTAGTCGAACATCCAGTTGATGGGCGAGTTTTGCACGAGGTCGTTTATCATGCCGTACGCCTGGTTGCTTTGGTTGATCAACTCGAAGTTCTCGGGGTGGAACTTCTTGACGTACGCCAGGTTTGATCGCACCACGATGCCCTCCACCATGATGAGCTGGAACAGAATGCCGGGCAGAATCGTGGGGTGGAAGTAGAACGCGTTTTCATCCCCCCTGTGGGGTTCGCCCGAGGCGCACCAGTTCGTCACGCCGCCTTGGAGGTGAAAAAGATTCGTGTACCCCGCTTGCTGCAGCTCGTAAAGCGCCATCAGCGAGTTCGACTTTGAGTAGTCGACGTACTGCGACGAGCCTTCGGGGAACACCTGGCGCTTGGTCACCGGGTCCACCGTAACAGGCGCGAGCGAAAGGTCACCACCGGTTTTGCACGCCACCACGATTGGCGCGTGTCTGTCAGGGAACTTCCGCGCGAACGACGAAGTGAACCCCGGGTCGCGCTCCTTCAGCCCATCCTTGGTGCACAGGAAATACCCTGGGGAGAATGTAAAAAGAAATGTCAGTCTCGTATGGGCAATCAGTCGGCTGAATGTGGTAAATGGGAAATACTTACCCTGCCACCGCTTCGCGACGGACCGGTGCGGCACGAAGTACGGCACGTTGCGCACGTCCAACGGTTCATTCGTGTCCTCGGCGGCGAACTCGGCGAACTCGATGCGCGGCCGGACGTCCGCCAACGCCGCGGGGTTGGCGGCGTCGCGCATCATCGCGACGGCTTGCTCGGAAGTCACCAATTTTACGGTGCCGAATTTCCCGGACCGGAGGTCGGCGTGGATGACGGGCCACTCGGAACTGCCCGGTCCGAACGCGGGGAGTATGTCGTCCACATCGGCGACGGCGGCGGCCGCGTCGCCGGAGGCGCGGGGGACCGTGGGGGGGCGGCGAGACACACGCGCGCGACGATTGACTTTTGCCGCGAGTGCTGACTGGACCCGCCAACGAAATGCATTTTGGGGGCAGGCAGGAGGGTTGTCGCGAAGGGTCGTCGCGCGCAGGGTCGTCGCGGTCGCGAGTGCCATCACGCGTGCCTCGATGCACGAGCGGGTGGGTCAGTGGGCGTGTTCCGCGCGCTGAGCGCTCTGGGCGCACCAGGCGACGGGTGTGAAGATACGCGCAAAATATTAAGTTGACTGGAAAGAACTCCCGAGGAGAAAATGCAAGACGCAGGATCGTCACTTCAATCCGACAACGAACGATGGGCGCTTTCACCGACAACGTTCAATTCACCCACATCGCCCGCGAGTGGCGCTGCAAGTGGGCCGAGGAGGATGACAAGAAGACCCTCGCCGCGGCGCAGACCTCGCTTGATGCCCGCCTCGCGCAGGTCAAAGCCGTGGCGGGAGTCAAATCCGTGCAGCGCGTCGTGTGCGGCGGGTGCCAGGACTTCAAGGTGATCGTGTGCCTCGACGCCGAGGCTTTCGGGGCTTGGGAAGCCGCCGAGTTCGCCCCCGAAAAGGAGTTCCTCGCTGACATCGAAGCCGCGGGCCTGAAGCGCGTGGAGACCCAGACATACACCCTGGAGACGCTTTAAGAATCGGCACGATTCGATCGAGGACGGCACCAAAGATCTCTAACCCAGTTCAACATCCAAAAAGTTCTATCGTCCCTGCCGCTGACCACGACCCGACGCGCGACACGTGTTGATTCAAAGCAGACACACACAGAGCGTGCTAGATGCTAGATTACGTTGTGCTAAGTATCTTCGGATTTCAATATCGACCCTGGAAGAAAAAAGTGGTTCTTTCACCGGCGCGCGCGTCGCGAAACGTTGTCTCGCGCGAACTCCATCACTAAACGTCTCGCGCGAACTCCATCACTCGCCGTCCTCGTCCTCGTCGCTCTCGTCCTCGTCGCTTTCGTCCTCTTCCAGGTCCAGCAGCACGATGCGCCTTGTGCCGACCAGCACCGCGGCCAGGCCCTTGCGTGTTCCCACCGCGAGGGGCGCGGTGGCTTCCAGTCCCGGAAGCGTGCGCCGCCGAGGAGGCCTTTCCGGCGCCGCGCCGTCGCCCGTCGCGTCGGCGTCCCCCGGTTGGAAAGAAACCGACACGATTGAGGACGCCGGCGCGCACCCGGGGGGAGGCGGCGCCGCGCGACCGGATGCCTGCAGAGTGCCTTGGCCCTCCAGGGCGACGAAGCCACCAGAGCCGCCACCACGTCCGGATCTAGTATCGAGCATCACCACGCTCGCGGGTCCTCCCGCAGCTCCATTGGCGCCAAAGGTCGCGCCGCCCGCGGGTTGGCACAGCGCCAACACGCGGCCTTTCGTGTACGCGACGGCGTCGACGACTTCCTGGCCAGCCGGCACCTCTACGGCGAGGGCTTTTTCGGGAACCCCGTTGTGAAACCCGAGGACACCCACGACGTGTCGGCCTCCTGGAGTAGACGCGCCCGCGTGGAAACACACGGTTTCGTATTTTGAGTCAGATTTTGAGTACGTTTCGCCTTCGTCGTCGTTGTCACCCGACCCGCCGTCCCAGTTCCCGAACCCGCCGTGCGACGCTTTCGGCGCCACGCAAGCGCCGCTCGCGTCCACGCCCGCGCTGACCACCGCGAACGCGCGTCGCCACTCGAAACTCTGCGAAACCGCCCTCGCCGGGCCCTCAAGCACGGTCGCGCACGCGCCGCGGAGCTCGGCGGCGGCGCGCCACAGGGGGGGGAGGATTTTGTCCTCCCCCGCCTCAGCGAACCCCGCCGCCGCCGCCGCGCCTCTGACGGAGGCGAGAAACGATTCGCGCGACGCGGCTAAACCAGCGCGCTCATCATCAGAGATACCGCCGCAAAACGCATCGTTTTCCTTCCCTGCAGCAGAACCGTTTGTCACCGCCTCGAGCTGCGCGCCGAGCTCGTCCGCGTCCAGGCCTTGGTGTAGAAACGCGCGGCACAGCGCCGGCGACACGGCGGGTAACGCGTTTTGCTCGTCGTTCCCCTCCGGGGACTCGCCCGCGATGCACCTCTGCGCGCGCGCGACGAGTACGAAGAACGCTCGAAACTTTGACGCGGTTTCCGTGGCGATTCGTGCTGCGGCGGCGCAGGACAGGGACACGCGCTCGGACGAAACAACAGCGGCGTCCAGGGCCTGTTCGGAAAGCCCGGTTATTTGCATGCGTTCGCGCCACCGCGAATACGCGCGAAGCTCCGCGAGACGCACCATCGCCGTCTCCACGGCCGGTCCAACCTTCTCAACCAACGTGTGGTGGATTTCGTTCGCCGCCGCGTCCACAGCACGCGCGACTCTTCGCGCGGCGCTCGCGTCGAACTCGTGCGCCAGAAACTGCTCCAGCACCGCGTCCACGTCCCCCACGGCGAGCAGCGACACGAACCGGTCTTCCAAGGAAGGGTTTAAAGGTTCGGTCAGGGTTGCGTCGTTCATCCCCCCGCCCTCCGCGTCTTGTTCCTCGCGCGCGCGCTTTGCCAGAGTAGCAACGGCTTTGGAAAACCCAGCCCTGGCTTTTTTCCAGCTCGCGCAGCAGGTGGTGACCAGCTCGCGTGTCGCTTCGTTCGCCGCGGCGAGCGCGGCGGCGTGTGCGGCAACGTCGCGCAGCTCCCGTGAGCGCGCGGCGAGGAGAGGCACGTGCGCGACGGCGACGTGCGATGATGTGATTTTCGATGCCAAATCCTCCGATGCTCCGCTTTCTTTGGAGGTATCAACCACCCCGAATCCGACGAGCACTCGCGAAAGATCGGGAGACGCCGTGGCGTGCTGAATGACGATTTTTAGCACCTGCGCCTCGGCGTCTGACGCCGGGAGTAAATTCTCCAAGCCGATGCCGGGCACCGTGGTCAAGTCTGCTTCGCCCAGGGGGGTCACTCCGAACGCGGAGAGGGCGATTTTACCAGCCGCGTCGCCGCTAACAAGCACGGTGAGTCGTGTTGGGGGATCGAAGTGGTCCACCAGCGTTGACGACTGCGCAAAGGAAACGGAGGTTCCGGCGTCCAAACCGCCCACGCGCGCCGCCACGCTTTTCGGCGGTAACGTGAACCGCGCGGCTGCGCTTTGGTTGGCAAACGCGGATCGCACCGCGTCCGATTCCGGTGCGCATTGCCAGTGTAAACTAGTCACCGCGACCGTGTGCGTTTTGCTGACGTGCAAAACGTGCCCGTCCTCCACGTGATGCAAAACAACCGTGCCATCCGCGTGCCCAGACACCAACACCTTCCCATCCGGTCGCCACCCTAACGCGGTGACGTGACTGTCCGGGTTTACGCTCCAAAGCCGGTTTTCCCTCGCGCCGCCTTGCTTGTTCCACTCCAAGCGCGACAGCGAAAGCTGGCCGTCCGTCGTCGCGAGCGCGAGCAGATCCATGGAAGGGCACCAGGAACAGGCGCTGGCGGGGGCGAGCATGTTTTTGTCATGCAGAAGGGTGAAGTGCTGTTTGGGGGTGGGGTGGGACGCCATCATGACGTCAAGCCCCAGGCGATGACAACCGTAACCCTTAAACCCTAACCCTCTCCCCTGCTAGAGCTTCCGTGGCGGAGGAGCTAGGGCGACTCCGAATCCCCACGCGCACCGCGTTGTGATGGGTCGCGGTGCCCAGATCGAAGAAAGCGGGAAACTGAGCCAGTGAGAATGTTTATTGTTTTGGACACGATCGTAGTGAGTAACGCTTTTCTCGGAAGCCCCGAGGCACAACGACGCGCACGCGACCCCCTCCGCGATGTCCTCCAACGCAGTGCATAATGCCATGCCTGGCGCGAGCGGTGATATCGCGACCGTCGCTACTCCCGCCAGCCTTGCCGACGCGCAAGAAGCCATCCCCGACCTTCCCGACCACCTCGTCGTCACGCACGTTCTGAGATCTGAGTATTTCGACGACCCCGTAGATCTCGCACGGCTCCGACGGGTGAGCCGCGCGATGCGCGACGCGGTGACGGCGACGGGGCTTCGGTTTAAAAAGATGGATGAGAATGAAGCCGTGAAGCTCGGATGCTTAAGCGTTTTGCAGCGAATGCACCGGCAAGGTCGCCTGTCGCGTCAAGAACGCCTTTGTGCGGCAGCGGCGAGGAGCGGACAGCTCGAAGAGTTGCAGTTGTTGCGCGCTAACGGCTGCCCGTGGGACTGGGAGACGTGCAGAATGGCGGCGATGGGCGGGCATCTCGAGGTGCTGCAGTGGGCGCGCGCGAACGGCTGCCCGTGGGACGAGAAGACGTGCATGCACGCGGCGGAGGGCGGGCACCTCGAGGTGCTGCAGTGGGCGCGCGCGAACGGCTGCCCGTGGGACGGGTACACGTGCTTGTTCGCGGCGTTGCGCGATCACCTCGAGGTGCTGCAGTGGGCACGCACTAACGGCTGCCCATGGAACAAGATGACGTGCGCGTGGGGGGCAAGGGGCGGGCACTTCGAGATGCTGCAGTGGGCGCACGCAAACGGCTGCCCGTGGGACGAGTGGACGTGCGCGTACGCGGCGAAGGGTGGGCACCTCGAGGTGCTGCAGTGGTTGCGCGCGAAC
>Ga0222630_1000432_pt1 | contig 21676 bp, 22 predicted proteins | sample AntAcemetagenom3_FD_179842 | JGI IMG/M metagenome (GOLD analysis project Ga0222630, IMG submission 179842) | Saline water microbial communities from Ace Lake, Antarctica - #3 | ecosystem: Environmental > Aquatic > Non-marine Saline and Alkaline > Saline | place: Antarctica: Ace Lake | collected...
TATCAGCGTCTACTTGCGCCGACACCGAGGCTGTAGTCTGCGTTGCCAAGCTGGCAAGGGTAATCTCCTTGGTCCCGCGCGGAATGCTACCGACCACACCACCACGCAAGAACTCTTGGGACGCCACAGGCGACAAATTGTTAGGCAAGACCTCAGCCAACGATGGAGTGCCTGAACTCGGGGGCACATCGCGCGAAAAATTCAATGCCGCAGATCCCATGTTTTGGGTGCTTGGATAAACCGTGCTTGTGGAAGCTGCTGCAAACTCCTCAGCACGCGTCAGCAAAAAGGACATGCGCGAGGCTTCACCTGGAAGCTGGTTTAACAAGAAAATATCGCCATCCTCCGGTATTCCGGTGATGTCGATGATAGCGCCATCAATCTCGATCCGAGCACGCCCTACATCCAGTAGCGTACCATTATCATCTGACAGCAGCCATTGTCCCTTGCGCGCATCAAACGCAATTTGCATGTCACTCAGCTGATCAGCGCGCCCTGGCACCAGACTAATGCTTGCTTTGGCACTTCCCTGGTTAGAGGCTAGGGGCTGCGCGATAAAATCTACTACCGAGAACAATTCGCGGCCCAGCTGCCCATCCAGATCAATCCCTAGTGAGTGCTGTGTATTCATTGTCTGGGATACATCACGAGCAAGCGCATCCAGTTCCGTGAGGGCACGCCGGATGGTTCCATGACCATCGACAAGCCCACGTAGCATCCCTGTCTCCAACTGGGATACTATCTGGCCAGAACCGATACGAAATCCAATACTGCCATTTTCGCTTGTCACAGTACCAATAGTCTTAGCATTCTCCCCAGACAAAATAAGTGGCCCAGAAACAGATGTTCCCAACCGGATTTCGGCAGCGAACCTGTCCCCGATAGTCACACTGAGCGGGATTTTTCCTGACAGAGAGTCGAGTAAACGGTCACGTTCGTCCAGCAGACTATTGGGCGAATTTGAACCAAGATTGGAAGAGCGCAACTGGCCATTCACTGCAGCCAGCGCACCAATAGTGTTGTTCACCTCAATAACTTGCGTATCTATTTCATCAGCAGTGCCATCAAGCTGGCGACTCATCAAGCTGGCGGTGGTGTTAAACGAGGTGCTAATAGAATGCCCTATTTCAATCGCAGCAACCCGGGGTGCTAGGTCCCCTGGTTGTGCGGCCACCTGGCTAAGGGCATCAAAGAACTTGGTCAGCGTCACACTAAGGTCACCATCATTGGGAAGGATTGTGTTTTCCAACGTCTCCAATTTAGTCACAAAAGCGTCTGAGGCTTCGAACCGTCCAGTGGCAATACGTTTGCTCTCCGTTAAAAACGCATCATAAGACCGGCGTACCTCACCCAGTTGGACCCCCAAACCAGTTTGCGAGGTGAGTGAAGTCAACTCGCTTTGGAGACCTGAAACTTCGGACAAGTTAGCGTCGCGGCGGCGGTATCCTTCGGTGTTTGCATTGACAATATTCTGTCCAGTTACGTTCAGCGCTTCGCGCTGCGCGTTAATCGCACTACGTCCTATTTCAAGCAAACTCGACATTTATTCTTTATCTCCGTTAACAACCCTGTCCTGAAACTGGCGTACAAGCGCTTCGGCTATGCCAAGCGATTCATGCTGAGCGAGCGCATCTGCATATTCAGTATCTAACATAGAGTTAAACGTCTTTTGACCCTCACTATTTAGGAGTGCGTCAGACAATTTTGCAGAACGGGCGCTCGACAGGATCGTTTTCACAAACAGGGCTTCGAATTTCTCCGCGACCACTTCCAACTGCGCCCGGGTTTCTGTTGTTTTTTGCCGCTCGATTGGCAGGACTTTTTCCCCTGTCGCAGCGGCCCCAACCGCAAGCTGTAGAGCCGTAGAACTGATTGTGCTCATGGTTAAACCCTTAGCAAAAAATTAAATTATAATGAGTTGAGCACGCAGAGCTCCCGATACCTTCAGCGCCTCAAGGATTGCAACCAGATCGGATGGCGTGGCACCAATGGCGTTAATAGCATCAACCACATCACTGAGGCTGACACCCGGATCAAACAAGAAAGCACGCGCCTCCGGCTCGTTTACGGCAATCTCACTATTGGGCGTTTCAAGCGGGACCGCCGGGGTATTGATCACCACATTGTCCGTGATGATCGTCTCTGACTGAGGTGTAAGCTCTTTATCTTCGCGTATGCGCACAGTAAGACTACCGTGTGTGATAACGGCGGGTGTCACCTGCACATTGCCACCAATCACGATTGTTCCGGTTCGTGAATTCACAATCACCTGTGCAGGAGGCTCCCCAGGCTGGACCTCTACCTGCTCAATCAGACTTGTAAAGGACACCTTTTGCGCCAGATCGGCAGGTGCACGCACGCGAATCGAAGACGCATCAATTGGCACTGCAGTATCTCCACCGAACACAACATTGATCGCCTCTGCGACATTTGTTGCCGTGGAAAAATCTGCGCGGTGCAAGTTCAGGACAAGGTATTCCCCTGTGATAAACGGATTTTCGACCATTTTCTCGACAGTGGCCCCCTGTGGAACGCGACCAACTGTTGGTACATTAACAGTCAAGGAAGAGCCATCTTCACCGCTCACGCCGAGGCCCCCTACAACAAGGTTGCCCTGGGCTAGCGCATAGGTTTCACCATCCACACCCAACAGTGGCGTCATCAACAAAGTGCCACCTCGCAGAGATTCTGAAGCACCCAGCGTGGACACAGTCACGTCCAATGTCTGCCCCGGCTTTATGAAAGCGGGCAATTCCGCCGTCACGATCACTACGGCGGAATTGCTACCATCGAGCCCGTCCTGCTCAGCCACCATTCCAAAGCGAGAAACCATAGACTGGAGCGATTGCAACGTAATACCAAGGTCACCATCACCGGTTCCGGACAAACCTACTACTAACCCGTAACCCAGCAATTGGTTGCTTCGTACCCCAGCAAGAGAAGCCAAATCTTTTATACGATCAGCACTAGCCGTATTGGCTGTAATGACGACCATGGCAAGAAGCACCTTGAAAACGGCTGCTCGAAAATTACCCATCATTACTCTTAAACCGGATTGATAGCGGAGAGCAAACGCGGGAATAGACCACGCTTAGCTGTATCCGCTACATCCCCGGCTCCAATGTAAGTAATCTCCGCATTGGCAAGCCGGTTGGAATTCACCACGTTAAGGGGGCTGATATCGCTCCGACGCACAATCCCACTGACCCGGACATATTCGTCGCCATTGTTAAGCGTCAGCTTTTTTTGCCCAAGCAGCTGAAGATTACCGTTCTGGAACACCCGCACTACGCTGACCGTAACAAGCCCTGTGAAGGAATTGGATTGCTCAGCCGCGCCAGACCCTTTGAAGGCTTGTTCTGATCCAAAGGAAGGGTTTACTCCAATATTAAGAAAATTTGGGAGCGTTACAGCTGTATTTTCAGATTTCGACGCGGAAGCGCTTTGCGACTTTGTCGCTAGAAAGGATTCGTTCAATGCAACCGTCAACACATCACCAACCTTGGAGGCTCTCTTCTCAACCGCAAATAATCCCGTTGCTCCAGGAAGGTAAATACTACCTCCTGTTGGTCGCATGTGGCTGTTTTCTAGGGGAAAAACAGGTTCAAATTCTGCGCTCGCCTCATTCTCGAGGTATGTCGAACAGCCAGTCAAGGTTGACAAAAGACAGATTGCGACAACGCGGATCATACGACTTACCTTTTCACTACAAATTCTGCGAGATGTAGCGCATCATCTCGTCGGAAGCAGTTATAGCCTTAGAGCTGACCTCATAGGCCCGCTGAGTTTCAATCATCTCTACAAGCTGCTGCACAACGTTAACGTTAGATGCTTCCAACGCCCCTTGGGTCAATTTACCCACACCCTGTTCCAGAGGAGCTGCAACCGTCGGAGCACCACTGGCCGTAGTCTCCACCAAAAAACTCTCACCGATGGGCTGCAATCCGCGCGGGTTGGCAAAAGCGGCAAGCGTCAGCTGTCCAACCTCCTGAGGTTCGTTTTGTCCCGCGCTGAGAACAGATACGATACCATCCTGCGAAATATTAACATCAAGAGCCTCAGCAGGAATTTGAATTTCAGGCTGCACCACATAGCCACTGGCCGTAGTCAGCGTACCGTCGGCGCTGCGAGAAAACGCACCATTACGGGTATAACCGACACGCCCATCAGGCATCAGCACTTGGAAGAAGCCCTGTCCATCAATAGCAAGATCAAACGAATTATCCGTGTTAATCATGCCTCCTTGAGAATAGAGCTTTTGCGTGCTTACCACGCGAACACCGGTTCCAAGCGACAGGGAGGAGTTCAGAGCAGTTCCTTCAGATGTCTGATCTCCACCAGCCCTCTTGACTTGATAGAGTAAGCTCTCAAAATTGATCCTATCACTTTTAAAGCCGACCGTGTTCAAGTTAGACAAGTTATTGGCAATAACCTGCATGCGCGTTTGCTGTGCATTCAGACCAGTTTTTGCAACGTGCATGGCATTGGACATTGTAGGCTCCTAATTTGTCATCATAGAAATAAATGCAATAAATGTGCCAATTAGATCAGCAGACCACGTTACCCGGGCATACGCATGAGACTGGAGCCCGCTTCATCAATCTCTTTTGACACAGCTATCAATTTGACGCTCAGTTCAAAATTTCTCTGGCTTTCGATGTTTTGCACCAATGCACTTATGGTGTTCACATTGCTGTTTTCAAGAAAACCTTGAGAGATGCGGGCTCTTTGATCAGGACCAGGAAAGTCATCCAGATTATTGGGACGGATATGCCCGTCCACTGACTTACTCAGTAAGATATTTTCGGCCATCGTCGTACCTATGATTGGGCCAGGCACCAAGGTTCCCTCTGGTGTTCCCAGTAACTCCATCTGTATCTGACCTGTTTCCGCTATAACAATACGACGTGTAGGGGGCAACTGGATCGGTGCCAATCCAGTATCGAGAAAACGGTTGCCGGCCCCATCGGTCAGGAAGCCCTCAGCATCAAACTTCATATCGCCGCGCCGCGACAGGGCTGTGTCTCCACCGGTAGCGGGTATAATAAAAAAATACCCGTCTCCATTGATTGCAGCGTCTAAATTTTCACCAGTGTTTTGTAGATTGCCTACACCATCAGAAAACAAAGTTTGATCGGCTTGCTCGCTGTAAACCCGCGATTTAAACTGTTCCAGGGAATTCAGAAAATTTGCTTGCCGGGTTACCGTCAAATCAGCACGAAAACCTGGCACATTCACATTAGCCATATTTTGTGCGTTCACCCGCAGCTCACTGCTGATGTTGCGTATGCTATTCAAAGCGATGTGGATATTACGGTCCATGAAAGTACCTCTAATTAGAATGGCTGGCGCTGCAGAGCAACGCCAGCCTTACTGTCTATTAGCTTCGGATTTGGATGATTGTCTGTGTCAGTTGGGTCGAAGTTTCAATGGCCTTAGCCGCCGCTTGAAAGTTTCGCTGCGCGGTAATTAAGTTTACCAATTCCTCAGTGATGTCGACGTTCGATCGCTCCAACGCACCTGATTGGATTGAACCAAATCCTTCGGTTCCAGCTTCTCCAACAATTGGGCCCCCAGATTGGGATGTTTCAACGAATGTAGCATTACCGACCTGCTTCAAGCCATTCTGGTTGTTGAAATTAGCTAAAACGAGTTTACCCAGAGGCTTGTTCTGACCATTGGTATAATTGGCACGCAACAGTCCCGTCGCGTCAATACTCAGACCATCCAGACGGCCAGAGGTGAAGCCATTCTGTTCAAGATTATTGACCACGAAAGGTGTCGCTAGCTGGGAGGCTGCACTATAATCGATATCCAGCGAAATAGAGAACGTCTCACTCTGAGAATCGTAACGTGTAAGCCCCTGCGGACTGATCAGTTTGCCAGTTTTGTCAAACGTCAGCTCACCTTCGTCAAGATAAAGCGGGAAGTAATCAGTCACCAGATTATTTGGCTCTGACTCCACGATCTGGCCATTTTCATCCACAAAGAGTGGGACACCATTTGAATTGGTTGCCTGAACAAGATTGGCGATTGTCGGGACAGTACCAATGCCCAAAGGAACATCGTCAAGGCCCAGTTTTGCAGGCCCTTTGACACGGATGGTCGATTCGGCTCCAGTTGTGCCCGTGGTGAAGATAAAGTTGTTTTCGTCTGGCCGGTAGCGAACAGTGACACCCCCAATGGTCTGGCCAGTGTCTGGATCCCGCATTTGATTGATACGGTTCTGCAGCAGTTCAGCCAGTGTGGAGCCAATATAATTGCCTCCAGGTACGTCGATTACCGCGTTCACACCGTTTACTGACACGTTGAATGTCGTCTCGTTATTAGCCGAGTTGAGAAAAATTGGTTCGGAATTGAGCGGGTCATTGGCCGGTGCCCCTACCGCTTCGGCCGCCTGTGATTTCAAACCTGTACCCGCAATAAAGCTGACGTTCATGCCAAGACCAACGCCCATCACATTATTTCCACCGTCAGCCAGGACGCGAGATGCCAGATCGATCGTGCCATCGATTTTGATAGCTTGTCCTGTCTCATCTATTTCATACCGCCCCACCTGAATATTGGAGGCGGCCTGATTGGTCGTCACCCCTAGTGCCTTATCAGCCCGTATTTCTTTGCCAGTTGTGCCACTTTCGAACGTGAAAGCCCGTGTGTCGCGATCATATTTTACGCTAGCACCAAAGCGCTCTGGACCAACTCCCGCAATTGCACCATCAAAAATAAACGCCTGGCCTTGGACCACCGTTGAGCTGGTAATCCCGACCTGCGTTGCAGCGCTCAGCCCTGGCAAGCCGATGCCATTGACGCTATCTGAACCCCCGGATGAAACCTTAATCGCAGAAAAATCACCGATCGATCCGCCTGGCCCAAGCGCTGTATGATCAACTTTGAATACGATGCTCTGTGTTGCAGCATCATAATCCACCGTGATCGGCGGATCCAATTCGTCGACCCATGCCATTTGGGTGGGTGCGGTTCCCAAACCAAAATCACTAGTCAATGGGTTGGCACTGGTGCCGCCCGACAACTCCGCAACAAAGGATCCAAAAATGCCGGCGGTCTGACCATTGGCGATAATATCGCTGTCGGTATATGCATGCCTAGACACATCCGTTTCGCGCATAACAATCCGTTGATTGTTGAAGTTGGTCGCCGAGCCATTAACACTTAAGTCCGCGCCCTCAAAATAGGCTTCGACGCTGGTCGACTTGTCCGACAGGACAAGAAAAGAAGAACCAGCTAACGTCGTGTTGACGTCTATTAGATTATCCCCCAAGCCAAGCTCAGAAGTCGTAATTTGGATGGTATTATTCGCCACATTCATGCTTTGAATTGTGAAATTGCGACCATTTAAAATGCCTGCTGTACTATCAGTGCCCATCAGGACAATGCTGTCGCCAGCAGTCAACCCCGCAGTGGATGCCATCTGGATCTCAAGGCTATCGGTTTCAGGATCGTAACTAATGGCAGGGTCTACCGACGCCACCTCATTAGCACGATCATAGACCGTAACATCTGGACGATTTTGGAAACTTGTATATGCCAGATAGCGCTCTTTTGTAACACCGAAGGTCGTATCAGTGTTGCTGGCTGAACCAGCGCCCTGATCAGAATTAAGTGTTGGACCAGTAATAGTCAGTACGTTGGAAGCGATGGCGACCGAAACATCCTTGATATCGTTTGTCTCTATAGCCGCTTTTATTTTCGCCGCAATTGTAGCGGTGGTGTCGCCAGAAACGGGCAGTATGCTTATATCCACGCCAAACACTTCAAAGTTCTTTGTTGCTGTTACGACGCTGTCAACAGTGAGCGTTTGACTTGGAGCGGTGCCGGCAACAGTATAACCGGTCACTGAGGGATCATGTTGAACAGAGTACAGATCGGATATTGCAACCTCGATCAAGTTCATGACAGTTGCAGAATCGGTAGTGTTACCAGCAATAGGAACAACCACATCTCCTTTGCCCTCAATCGCAAACGACACTGTCTTATTGGCTGTATCAACTACTCCATCACCGTCACCAACCGATAACTTTCCATCAACGTTGGTAAATACAAATTGACTAGAGGTGGTGCTCACGCTCGTTATCCCCACGTCTCGGGTGTTATATGCAAAACTAAACGCCTGCGGCTCTGTGGGCGGGTCGATAAGCTTTGTAGTCGATGTCAACTTAGCAAACTGGTTTTCGATAATACCCGGCACAGCAGCATTAACACCTTCTGCCAATTCGCTGTTCAGTGTGTCATTGATACGAGCCTGCGCATGTGCCAAGAAAACATCCAGATCAAAACTCGGAGACTGCAGGACGGCCGCATCAATTCCAGCTTGCGTCGACACAAAAGATGTATCCAGCAGATCAACTGAAAGGCTGGGCAACGTCGCACCATCACCGTACAATTGTATCGCTATGGTGTCGTCCACACCCTTTTGAATCTCAACCTTACGAGCGTCATCATGGGCTTCATTGATTGCCCTCTCGACTTCTGTGGCCAGCTGGTCAGCATTATATTTACCAGCACGGATGTCGATGCTGACCGGTCTGGTCCCATCATCAATATTGACCAAAAGGAAATCACGCCCCCAATACACATTTTGGTTTGCAGTATCAGATTCAAATGTAGCACCAAACAGCAAGGGATCATTGACGATTTCAATCTCACGTGTGCCCTCTTCACCGAAGTCGAAACTACTCCCTATTCCGGATAATGCCGCTGGTTCCGACGGAACGCGCGTCCGCAACTCGTCAAGCTTGTAGAGCGGAGAACTCCGGCCCGTATCAAAATAGCTAGGATCTGGCACCGCAGTTGTCTGGTTGCCGAATTGATCAATGTAAATTTGCGCATTTGCGTCGTTCACAGCCGGTACAAGGTCGGGTGGCACAACCTCATCGTTAATGACAAGACGGGTCTCGAATTTATTCGTCGGGTCCTCCGTCGTCGCTCGCTGCGTCTTAATAAAATAAACTGTCGCGATAGTTGGATTGCCGAGGTCATCAAAAATCGTGAACGATGTCGAATTAGTATAACTTTCAGAATCGTTTGGATCGAAAGTGTACCCATTTACAAATTTATCATTGTCCGTCACCACATCAGCACTTGCGGGAAGGTTGACTGCTAGATCAACCTTGGAGGTCGCCTGCGGGTCACCAGATGTCACCGGCAGCCGGAGAGGAACCGCACTGTCGAGGTCCTTTGCCGTTACGGATCCGTCTTCGTTAACAGGGTAAGTAAGCAAAAACTGACCCGAGCTGTCCACAACATTTCGGTTGTTATCCACATTAAAGGAACCGTTCCGCGTGTAGACAACCTGCGAAGACGTCAAGCTAGGCTTGAGACTAAAAAAGCCTTGCCCAGAAATCGCCATGTCCAACGCATTCAGCGAGGACGCAATGTTACCTTGGGTAAACTGTTGCTTGACCCCTTTCAGAATAGCACCTGAACCGATGGCAGATGCGTTATTCTGCAACGGCGAGGTGGCAAAAATGTCACCAAATTCGGCGCGTGAAAGTTTGAAACCTGTGGTGCCAACGTTGGCAATGTTATTAGAAGTCGCCGCAATGTCAGATTGGGCGCCGTTAAGACCGGTCAAGGCTGTGTAAAACGACATAAGTGTCTCCCTGTAAAATTAGTTACCCGCGCGTTAAAGGCGGAATCGCAAAACTTCAGCGGCGCTCACGTCGCCGTAATCTTCAACTTCAAGCATGGCTGCGCCATTAGCCGCGGATGAGGACGCACCGATCACCTCCGCGAATACATTGGGTGTCAGGCTCTCGGGTCCCTCTCCACCACCGTAGGTTACCGACACATCCATGCGGACACTGCGGGTTCCATCACGATAGTTCTCGGGCAAGTCGGTCCATTCGAACCCAGAAAGACCACTCGCGCGACCGCCAAGGCTAAGCGTGTGTAGGCTTTCACCAGACTCGGCATCCAAGAATTCGACGCGCGTATCAACAGAAGCACGCTCAAGCTCAAGCATGCCATGAATTTCACCACTGTCGTCCGCCCGAGCAATGTTGCCCGGAATCAGAACAGAGTGCCCCAGCATGTTGACCGAGGAGGCAACGCTAAACTGACCTATTTGTTCCGAAATATTCGACATCGTCTCGCTCATCTCACTGATACCAGCAACTGAAGAAAACTGCGCCATCTGAGCAATAAAATCGCCATTATCCATGGGTGCGAAGGGGTCTTGGTTTTGCAACTGCGTAGTCATCAAGCGTAGAAATTCCGACTGTCCAAGCTCACTCTTTGGCTCTGCAGTCGTTGCACTGGTAGTGCTGATCCCCAGCTTGGACAACAGCGCATTCTGTGCGCTCAGACTTTTGTTATCGACTTCCATATTCTGTCTCCCTTACTACTTGCCCATGTCCACGGTACGCATCATGAGTGTGCGAAGCGTGGTGACTACTTCCAGGTTGTTTTGATAGTTCCGACTAGCCTCTAACATATCGACCATCTCTTCATTCGTATCGACGGATGCCACGTAGACAAACCCCTCCTCATCCGCGAGCGGATGGCCCGGCTCATGCACGCGCTGAGGGTCTCTATCCAATGAAACCACCTCCAGCACATCAACCGTCGCAAGCTCTGCATTGCGAAGGCCACCCTCATAAGCGGTCTGGAAAACGGGGCGCAATGGACGAAATGCTTCCTCTGAACTACCCGCGCGGGCACCGGCATTGGCAATATTTGAGGCCACGGTATTGAGGCGTACCATCTGAGCAGCCATAGACCGACCCGCGATATCAAATACATTTTTTAAATCAGACATTATTCACCTCTTATTGCAGACATGAGGCCAGAAATCCGGCGATTCAGAAACGTAAGTGTAGTCATATAGCGCAGCGTATTTTCCGAGAATTCCATCTGCTCAACAGACGTCTCAACTGTGTTGCCATCTAGTGATGGGTTCAATGGTTGACGATACTGCAAGGCATCACCACCTGTACCTGCCAAGCTATCCATGTGCCGGGCATCAGTTTTAAACACAGGACTTGCACCTACCTGGCGGGACATTTCACGATCGAAGTCCACGTCCCGCGCCTTATAGTTCGGCGTCGTCGCATTCGCGATATTTGATGCCAGTATGGTATTACGGCGCTCCCGCAGAGAAAGAGCCGACGCCTGAAAAGAGATGTGTTCTTTAATTGCATTCATAATTATCGCCCACGAAAACTTCATTCTGGTCCAATATTTGCAAGTTGAGTGCCAAATGGCAGGCGGAGACAAATATGGCAGAAAAAAAATTGGCCCCCAAACGCGCGAGCCCCAAACCAGGTCGCGCGAAGGCACTTTCAAAGGCTAAGGAAACGCCCGTCTCAATCATGCCAGCTCAGCATGATGCGCGCCAGCTATCGGAGCACATCATCGAGCGTCTCTCGGACATGCCCGCACGTTTGGCCACATCCACCCTGTCGGAATTACTGCTGAGTACCACCGATCAAACCACTCGTATAGCAATTCTCACTGCTCGGATTGAAATACTACGCGCGCGCGTGGTTAGTTGTCGCATGGGCAAAAACGCCGATGGCAATGTATCGTTGGGCACATTGCGGAACCAGATGTTCAAGACGCAATTGCCTGCGCAAATCAACGCCCCAGAACTGCCCATAAACAGTACAAAAGAACCGCCCGAAAAAAGCATCGCTGAGGAAGAAGGGGCGTTTCGCATCCAATTGCTAGAAACGTATTTTAACGAAGGTATCGAACTCCCCAAAGGAGCGATCTTCACCGTCAGTAGCACAGCAGGTTTATCGCTGATCGACAGGCAGATTGCACAATTGGCTCCTGAGGCGGCCACAAGCGGCGAAAATAACAACGCCATGGAAGCAACAACAGAAGCGGAGACGTGACACGTCTGCCGTCACTTGGTATGCATTCTACGCCAATACGGAGCCACTAGATGCCATTATATGCTTCACTCCCTCTCGTTTTAGCTCTAACGACACTGAGCAGCCTCACGGAATGTCAATTTTTAAGCCGCTTCTCACAAGAAAGCTACGATTGCTCCACTGTTATCGCTCCTTTCAGCCGCGTGGTTTTCTCAGATGTATCGGAAGGCGCAACTGGAATAGTCGAAGGCGGTACTATTGGCGAGGTCACAATCACCTACGCCTCAGATACTTATATCAACGCCGATTGGGGCACAGTTCGCATCCAGCTCTGGAGGGATACTGGGCGTGTAGTGACCACCAATAATAGGATCATCAAAACCTACAATTGCAAACACGCCAAATTTAAAATGTAGCACTTCATCTCGCTAAACACGGCAGCGTTCCATCCGTTTATATTTAAAAGTACTGGAGTTATATAATGGCTGAAATCAACACAGATGTTCTTTCCACTATCAGCAGCTCGGGTAGTGGACTGCAGCTCAAGAGCCTTACCAGCAGTCTTGTGGAGGCGGAAACTAGTGCGGAACGCACACGCACCGAACGCCAGATCAAAGATACTAACACGACCATTTCTGCAATGGGGCAATTGTCACTACAAGTTGGTCTGTTGAAATCTTCAATGGCTTCAATTGCAGAAACAGCGTCCAGAACCTCCACATCCTCCAGCGTTGAATTATCGATAGAGGTTACAGAGGAAGCTACTGCAACCAATATTTCTGCCGTGGTAGAAGTAGTAAATCTTGCGTCAAAACAGAGTCTCAGCTTTATCTTCGACGCGAACGTCACACCAAGCACCGGGATAAACCAAGCCAGTGTGACACTGAATACAGACGCTTGGGATAGCGCCGCTTCCTTCGAGATCGATAGCGACAATGACACGCTGACTGGGCTGGCCGAAGCACTGAACGAAATTGATGGAATAAACGCCTCGTTGCTGTACACTGGGACTGGCTATGCGCTGATCATCAAGTCCGAAGAGGGCACAGAAAACGCACTCGATGATGACTCGATTATCGCCATCAAATCTGTCCTTAAAATGACCGGCAGTGCTGTCGATGGGACGACGGATGAAGCGGAAAACCCCTTGGGCGTTACCAGCAATGAAACAGAGGCGCAAAATGCAAGCCTTCTGGTTGATGGCATTGCGGTGGTGCGCGGCTCCAACGAGTTCGAAGATCTATTTACCGGGCACAAAATCACCCTAAATGCTATTGGCACATCCACACTGAGCTCGTCAGATACCAGCGCTTCGGTCAAGGATCGAGTGACCAGATTTCTTGCAGCCACGAACGAACTGAAATCCTATCTGTCCGAGGCCACGCAACGCGGTCTCAACGGAGCAGAGCCTGGCCCGCTGGCTGGAGATGTCGCTGCAAAATCTATTCTGGACAGCATCCGCAACATCACCACACAACCTATTACCGGCTTTGGCGATGACGTGTATCTTGCCCAGATCGGCATCATGACCGAGCGGAACGGCACCCTGACCCTCAACGAGGAACGGTTTGCACAGGCGCTGGAGGAGAACCCGGATTTGGGAGCTGCTCTGTTCACATCCACGTACAGCTCTCCAAACTCTGACGTAAGCATTTCGGGACTATCCTTTGCCCCCCCTCCAGCTGGTACCTACGATCTAGTTTACGACAATTCGACCTCGCCAGCAACAGCCACACTGGACGGGCAATCCCTTACCATCAACACCAACAGCAATGGCAACGTCCTGCTGCGTTCCAACGATGGTGACACGGAGGGCGTGACTATTACGCTGGACACAGATCAAACACTTGCAACCACTGTGAGCTATGGCCAAAGTCTCGCAGATCAACTTCAGGACTACGGCGACACTCTGATTGGTACCAGTGGTCTTCTCGCACGGCGGGAAACAGCCCTAGACGAAGATCTGCAAGGATTTGAAATTCAGATTGAAGACCTCGACATTAAAGCCGAGCAGCTGACCGAACGTTACAACATCCAGTTTGGACGCATGGAGGCTGTGATTTCCAGCCTCAAAAGAACAGGTGAATATATGCAATCTATGATGGATTCATGGATTGCCAATAAATGATAAACCCACACATACGCACCTTCTTTCAAGCCCCCAGTAGACCTGATGTCAACGCTTAGCTCACAATCAACCTCTTCAGTCCCACTCGGTGTGGCAATCAGGCGTGCAGCTACTATCATTGTGTTTGGCTTATTGGTGGGCATCGTGACTTCTATAGCCGCTCTAGGTTTTACCACGGCAGTCTATACGCTCAATGATATTCTGCTGGTGAGCGACTATTCCCGCTTCCGCAGCGACATATCCCCTCTAGTGCTTCAAGGGCTTAGTCTTTTCATCCCAATGATGGGCGGAGTTGCAGTAGCCATACTAATATTTAGAATCGATCCGCGGGGGCGCCCCTCCGGACCACCGGATGTCATCAAAGCGATCCAACTGCAAACAGACATGCCACAAACCCGTTCAGGTTTGGCCTCGACGCTAGCTGCGCTGATTTCACTCAGCATTGGTGCATCTGTAGGGCAGTACGGACCAATGGTCTATCTTGGTGCCATGCTTGGGCAGCTCGCCGCACGCCTGCGTACGTCCATTCCCAACCTCACTGCGATCTGCATAAGCTGCGGGGTTGCTGCAGCCATTGCCGCGGCCTTCAACGCACCCATCGCAGGCCTGATCTTTGCCCACGAAGTTATACTTAGACATTATTCTATGCAAACTTTTGCTCCCGTCACTGTTGCCGCAACAACGGGGTATTTCATGGCTAATGTAGTCTTCGAAAAAACACCAATTCTCGTTGTCCAAAGTAGCAGTATTCCCCATGGTGAGGAGTTTATCCTTTTTGCCATATTGGGATTGTTATGTGCACTCGTGGCGCTGCTATACATGCGATCAATCCTCTTTGCGGCCCAAAAAGGGCAACTTTTCAAAGAATATCCAATTGCCCGTGGCGCAGCAGCCGGGCTTGTCGTGGGCCTCTGCCTAATGATGATCCCGGAAATTATCGGGCTGGGGCAAGTCACTTTGCGCTTTTCAACATTGGAAGGTGCCTTCGTAGCCAACGAGCTGACATTATTTATACTGGGCAAAATCGCACTGACCGCGTTCTGCTTGGGTTTCGGATTTGTAGGCGGCGTATTCAGCCCTGCCCTCGTGATCGGAGCATTGTTCGGTGGGCTGTTTTGGACCATATTGACGTCTAGTTTCGGCTTCGCACTCTCAAGTTTCTCAATCTATGTTGTATGTGCCATGATGGCCGTGACCAGTCCAGTAATTGGCGCACCTCTCACTGCAATACTGATCGTGTTCGAACTGACGCGCAGCTATGATCTTGCTATTGCGTCGATGATCTGCGTCGTCTTTTCCAACGCGCTAGCCTTCCGCGTGTTTGGTCGCTCTCTATTTGACCGTCAGTTGAAAAATCAGGGGATCGACCTGTCCAAAGGCCGCGACCAAGCGCAGCTTACTGCGCTACTGGTAATTGATCTTGCAAAAGCAGATACAGCCGTTTTTGCACCCTCTGACACAGAAGAGGCCGTTGTTTCAGCACTTAAAGCCAAGGGCTTCAACCAAGGCTTTCTACGCGAACCAGAGACAGGGGCCTTCATTGGGCCCATTTCCCGCTCAGATCTTGATCCCAAAGCCAGCACACTCGTCCGGAACAAGGTCCATGACATCGACCTCGTATTCAACAATAAAACCAACGTGCTACAGGCGATGAAACAGTTAGAAAACTTTGTGGGGGATGCGGTGCCCATAGTCGACCCTGCGGACAACCGCCTTCTTGGCGTCGTAACCGAGGCCGATATTATTCAAGCCTACCTCAAGATGGTCACCCGACTCAGACAGGAAGAAAATGCAACGCTTTAGCCCTTCTGCACTCGCTGTGCTGTGTCTGCTATCTGCGCTGCGTAGCTCTCCTGCCCTCTCAGGTGAAGTCGCGTCGCTCACCCTAGCCATTACGGATGCTGTGCCAGAAGGTCTGGTCGAAACCAACCGCGTCTTGGCCCACGTTCGAACCCAGGGGAATATTACTGTGGAGGGCCTACACCCTGCCTCTTCTCCCCAAACGGTAATCGAAACCGCCTTGGCCCAAGGCGCAAATTTTATCGTCGTTCCCTGGGCCAAGCTGACCAGTACCTGTGCTGCCTTGGCAGAACTAAATATCCCCTGCAAGCCTATGGTCGAACTGGACAAACCAGCGCTTGTGGCCAGGGCCGATACCGTTACGGACCTAGCCGAACTATTCGATGATCGCAGATTGCTGCAAGGCACCGCAATCATCTGGCCACCAACAGACCTTATGGGCAGCTTTCTGAAATGGTCAGGCGTCCCCGAAAACCAAGTGCCAGACGTGCTCAGTACTGAACGAGGGTTTTCTTATGCCTTCAACAATCTATTCATACCAGGACACCCTCAGATCTGGTGTCCTTCAATAGAGGCGGCTGTAGTCGCGCTGAATTCAGGCAAAGTTGACGTAGTTATCGGTGCCGCTCACCAGATCGCTAATATCCTAAACGGCGCTGAAGCGCGGACTGACCTGCACACAATAGCAAACCAAACGCTTGCCTTCAAACCTTCACGCGGCGCTTGGATCTCACTGCAGGAGAAGCTTCCACGCAGCTACATTACGGCCGTCATAGATACGAGTTACCAAACCACTCCAAAGTGGCAATCTGATCGAGCCGACACGATATGGCGTGCGACACTCGAGCGGGCTTTCGACAAACAGACGGATTTTCACCCCTTTAACCTAGAAAACCAAATCACATGTACGCTCAATGGCCCGCAAAATTAACGCCTGCAGACATTCCACATTTTCCATTCTTCTTAAAGTCTGAGACGATGCGGAAGTTATCAGTGACTTGTGTTCGAAAGGGTAGGCCAAACGAGACTTGGTCCATGGACTTCCTGGCGGATCAGCTTGCAGACGGCAGGTCGATCCGAACTCTGAACGTCTTGGACGACTTCAATCGTGAAGGCCTGTGCATTGACGTGGACTTTTCACTGCCCGCTGAACGCGTCGTCCGGAGCCTGAACCAGATCATCGAGTGGCGCGGAAAACCCTAAGCCATACGTGTCAACAACGGCCCAGAATATATAAGCAGGACCTTGATGACGTGGGCTGAGAAACACAGCGTTCGGCTTGAACACATCCAGCCAGGCAAGCCCCAACAGAACGCTTATATCCAGCGTGACAATCGCACCTTCCGCGACGAATGGCTGAGCCAATACATCTTCGAAACGATTGAGGAGGCGCAGAACCAGGCAACATATGACCTTGTTGCATGGACCTCCAGTCCACTGATATCGGCTGCGGGCTGTTTTCTTGAGGATGCTTTAGATGCCGCACAAATTCAACGCTGATCGTCGCGCCAAGATCCTGAAGCAAAAGCGTTGAATGACCAACTGCGCCAAGTACGACGAAAGCCTGCGGCGGCGCGGTGATCTGACAGTTTGGATTAGCGAAGAGGCCCTCGCTTTGTGGGCGGCGGCACCCCGTACGGTGCCAGATGGTAAGGCGGTCTATTCGGACTTGACGATTGAGCTTTGCCTGACCTTTGGCATGGCGTTGAAGCAACCACTGCGCCAAGCCCAAGGCTTGATGCGATCAATCGCCGAACTGCTGGGGGTTGATCGCGGTGCCGCATTTCTCGACCATGTCACGCAGGGGCAATGGACTGAGCTTGCCTCCCAAAACAGCATCCAAGAGGGCCAAACCCGTTCAACTCGTTGTGGACGCCACCGGGCTAAAGATCTTTGGCGAGGGTGAATGGCTAGAGGAAAAGCATAAAGCCAAAGTCAAACGACGGACCTGGCGCAAGCTGCACCTTGGTCTTGATCTTGTGAGCGGAGAGATCGTCTGCTCTGATTTGACCACGGATGACATTGGCGACCCCACTGCCCTGCCGGGCCTGCTGGATCAAATCGATGGCCCGGTTGAGAAGTTTCTTGCGGATGGTGCCTACGACGGCGAGCCAACGGTTAAGGCTCTGACTGACCGCTTCGGCCCGTTAATCGAAATCACTATCCCACCACCCAAGAGCGCGGTTATAAGCGCCGTCGTCGCGCAAAACCCGAGCATTCGGGACCAGCACATTGCCGAAATCGAAGCGCATGGTCGGATGGCTTGGCAGAAGTCATCCGGCTATAATCAGCGCAGCCGCATCGAGACGCAGATTGGCCGTTGGAAGGCCGTCATCGGGCCCAAGCTCAAGGCGCGCAACTTCGAAAATCAGAAGACAGAAGCCAAGATTGGCACCCGTATTCTTAACTGGATGACTGAACTTGACCGCCCCAAGTTCGAATGCACCGCCTGAAATCCGTCTCGGGTAGGGCGCGTTCTGACCTCCTCATGCTCCATGCAACAACGCCGTTATGTGGCATATCCTATTCTCAACGAGAATTGCGGCGTCCTAACAACGCCATGATATGCCGCCCATCCGGCCGTCACCAACTTTCAGCTATAACTCCGTTGTTGGCACGAAATATGCTCTATATAAAATAAATAAAGGATTTTTTAAATGTTTACGACCATCCTTTCAGGTATGTCGACGTCTATGTTCGACATTTCTGTAGTGTCGAATAACGTGGCAAATGCCAGCACTACAGCCTTTCGTAAAAGCGATGCGAGCTTCTCAGACCTTTACAGGGGGGCTAGTGCTGAAACTGTGTCACGGACATCGGCAGGTGTTGGCAGTATTATTGAAAGAACTCGGCAAAATACTCAGCAGGGTGCCTTAATAGATCGTGACGGTGTTCTGAACATGGCTTTGGCTGGTAGCGGCATGTTTGTAACGACAACAACTAACATTGATGGGACGCCATCTGACGCTTTAAAGTTCACACGAAACGGTGAATTTGCAATTGATGAAAGTGGTCTCCTACGTTCTTCAACAAATGATATTGTTTATGGATTTGATGGAATTGGTGGGACAACTCTTAAAAATATTGTAGTTCCATTTGCAGATGAAACAGATACTAAGTTGACTTCTCTAGAAGTTGGGACTGACGGCCTCATCGAGGCAACCTATGGAGCAAAAGGCGCACGAGTGGTTGGCCAACTCGCTGTTGCCACTTTTTCAGATGCGTCATCCTTACAACAGCTCGGCCTGGGAAGTTTTCAGGAGTCTCAGGCTTCAGGAACACCAACTTTTGGCATCGCGGGCTCAGAGGGGTTTGGCAGTGTTAAAGTTGGGAAGCTTGAGGCTTCTAATGTTAATCTGACAACTGAATTAACAAGTCTGATCCGCGCACAACAGCAATTTTCAGGGTCATCCCGAATTCTCCAAGCCTATTCAGATATGATCGAAAAGCTCACGCGATAAATATTATTGAGGGCTCTGTACGCTGCTTTTCACCGCGGCGCTTGTCTTTGTCAGAACGACCGCGTGTTTGATCGTTCGGCTAAGGGCTTCTTCCTCTTATTTGACAAGCGCTAGTGCCTCCGATCCAATCTCGGCATCTAACGCGGTGGGCTGCATCGGCACGATGACTAGATCAGCCTGTGAAATGGCACGATTGAGAAAGCCGCCCGTCAACTTGACGATACCAGCGTGATGCATCTTGCACGATCAGAGTCCGGCAGCTTTGGTCAAGTTCACGCGGAACCTGTCTCTGCGCCGTTGATACCGCCGCGTCATCTCAGCGGAGGCGTGACCGAGGTGCTTCTGAATGTAGCGCTCGTCGACTTCAGCGCTAGAGGCAAGGCCTGCCCGCAGGGAATGGCCGGAAAACAACGCAAGACGCTCCTTCTCGGACAGGTCGCTCCGAATGCCAGCGTCCAGTACGGTTTGCTTGATCAACCGCGCGACATGTTTGTCGGAAAGCCGTGCATCAAGGGCTTTCGTACCATCTCGGGACGTGCGGACGAACAAAGGCCCAAAACCGATCTTGGCAAAGTGCAGCCATTGTTCCAGCGCATGCACCGGGCAGGTTTGATCGCTAGATCCACGGCCAATCTCAACCTCGCGCCAGCCTGTTTTTGCGTTAAGTGTGAGCAATGCGCCGTCTTCCAGCAGCTCGATCCAGCCACCAGAATCTGGCGTATCATCCTTGTCGAAATCAAGGCTGACGATCTCGGAACGCCGCAACCCGCCCGCATAGCCAAGAAGCAGGATGGATCGGTCGCGCAGACCACGCAGGTCGTAGGGCAGGGTGGCGACCATAGCGAGAATGTCATCGCGCAGGATGGCTTCTTTCTGCACCGGCGGACGGGCATGTTTGCGTTTGATCCCGGCCAGCACTGTAGCGATGTGACGGTTCTTGCGGCCAAGCGTGAAGCCGCGTTGCTGGTAGTGCCAGGCAAGACCGGAGAGGCGCCGTTCGATGGTCGTGACAGTGATTGCTGGAGCCTTGCTAGCTGGAGCAGCCATATCCACCAGATAAAGTCCGATCATCTCTGGAGAGGGGGGCAGAGGGTCCGTGCCCCTGATCCGACACCAGCGCCCAAAGTGTTTCCAGTCGGCCGCGTAGGCTTTGTTGGTGTTTTCGGCTGTGGAGGCTTTGGCGTAGTCGCGCGCGGTATCAACAAGACGACCAAGCGTGCCCGACCCGGCCACATGCGCGGGCAAGGCGATCCCATCGCTTCTCTCTTGATCTCTCTCGTTGTTCTGAGCGTCAGGATGCGCATCAGAGTGCGATGATCTCAATTTTCCGTCTTCTGAGGCCATTTTCCAGTGAATCCAGCAATAAAATTAAACTGATACTAAGTATATATAATTGCGTCCGATAATGCAAACCTATTGGACGTAGTGGTAATCATCACTCCACGGCGGTTTATGTAGTAATTTATGTTCATAAGCGCCGTGATGGTTTAAGCTTTGGCTATGACCTCCAAGCTGAACATGCATGACACTGCTCCGGAAACATTAGCCCACATGCCAGATTGGGTCACCTCTGGGTATCGTCAAGTTGACGGGGGGCTTTCTCAATCGTACGAAACCATATGACAAAAGCCAAACAATCCAGGGCCTTTAAGGGCCATCGGTTCCCACCTGAAATTATTTCCTACGCTGTGTGGGCATACTTTCGTTTCCCGATGAGCTTCCGCAATGTCGAGAATCTTTTGTACAAGCGCGGTGTTATCGTCAGTTATGAAACAATCAGGTCATGGGTGGAAAATTTGGCCACCGATATGCCAAAGTCATACGCCGTGACCGGCCTACACCATCAGATAAGTGGCGTCTCTACGAAGTGGTGATCACAATCCAGGGCAAAAAAGTATTGGCTTTGGCGCGCTGCTGATAGCAAGGGTGACGTGCTGGATATTCTTGTACAGTCACGCCGCAATACAAAGGCAGGAGACCGTTTCTTTCGCAAATTGCTCAAACAACATGGTCAACCGCGCGTCCTTGTTACCGACAAACTGAGAAGCTACGGCGCGGCTCTGAAGCCACTTGCCCCTGGTATCGACCATCGTGCCCACAAGGAATTAAATATGCGCAATTCGGATGCTCTCATCGTGGGCTTTAATATCTCCCATCTTAACTTACCTCATTCAAAATATTACGACTTAGTCTTAGCATGAAATAGAATTCACAACAGCTTTTGGTATCAAACTTCCAGCGATACTTTCGAAGAAAACGTCTGCTCTATATCAAAAAATGTTCAATAGCTTCTACAGCGAAAGTCCGTGGAACCGCCATTTCATGAGCTATTGTCAAATCTGGTGTTTGAGGTTTTTGGGTTATGCAGCGATCTTGTCAGGGTTTGTGGTTTCAATTCCGTCTTTGAATGTGACGCTGGTAATGACTTTGGCGAGGTAGTCAAAGCCGCG
>Ga0222630_1000437_pt1 | contig 21593 bp, 20 predicted proteins | sample AntAcemetagenom3_FD_179842 | JGI IMG/M metagenome (GOLD analysis project Ga0222630, IMG submission 179842) | Saline water microbial communities from Ace Lake, Antarctica - #3 | ecosystem: Environmental > Aquatic > Non-marine Saline and Alkaline > Saline | place: Antarctica: Ace Lake | collected...
ACACACCAGAGTTGATGGCGGCAAAAGCAGTGGCGTGGAAAGATTTCCCCGCCCTAAAGGTCAAGCTCGATAACGAGTTGGTGTTAGAGCGAATGGGTGCAATAAGGTCCGCCCGCCCTGATGCCACGCTGATTATTGATGTGAACCAGGGGTGGAGCATGGCAGACCTCGTTGCTTACACCCCGGGTCTTACGGACCTTGATGTGTCCTTTATTGAGCAACCACTTCCGAGAGGTCAGGATCACGATTTGGTGGGGTATCAATCCCCTATCCCGTTGGGCGGGGATGAAAGCTGTCTAGGACTTGCAGATTATGAACGGGTCTTAGATCGATACGACGTCATCAACATCAAATTGGATAAATGTGGTGGCCTTACTGAGGGCCTCGCCATCGTGGAGAGGGCAACGACCGAGGGTATTGGCCTCATGGTCGGGAACATGACTGGTACCTCGCTGTCAATGGCGCCCTCTTACGTCCTGGGCCAATTCTGTCGCCTTGTCGACATTGATGGACCGTTGCTGTTGGAAAGGGATGTCCAACATGGGCTGGAATACCGGACCGGTGGTGTGGTCGGAATCCCCACATCTGCGCTGTGGGGATAGCGGATTGAATCCTGGTGGCTACCTCTGGTAAAAAAATATAATATATAACTAACGCATTCGTGCGTAAAGCATCAATAACTGACACGGCGTAGCGCCGATTAGAGGAGAAAAACACCATGACCCAGGAAGTATTCGATTTAGGCCTCTCTATTCGCAAGAAGGTAGTGGGAGAGCAGTATGTGAATAAGTCGATGGAAAGTGCTGACGACTTTAATCGTGATTTTCAGAACCTGGTCACCGAATATTGCTGGGGTGCTGTGTGGGGTCGCGAAGGCCTTGACCACAAGACTCGCAGCATCATCAACCTCGCCATGATTTCAGCCCTCAACCGGCCCCATGAGCTCAAGCTTCATGTGATGGGCGCGCTGCGCAACGGAGTGAGTGCTGAGGAAATCCGCGAAGTCCTCATGCAGGTCGCCATATATGCCGGCGTGCCAGCCGGCGTGGATGGCTTCCGTATCGCTCGCGAAGCGATGGAAGAGTTCGCCAAAGAAAGTTAAACGCGAGAAACGACAGGGGTTGATGGCTTGCTGTCCTCAGCAGGCGTCAACCCCTCGAGTCTTGCGTCGAAGTGGGAGGCTAGTAGTTCGCCGGCATGCTCCAAGTGAGCTCTCACGGCACGACCAATGTTCTCTGGGTCCCTGGAACGGATTGCCTTCAGAATCATGCTGTGATCATCCACTGTTGATTGTGGCCAACCGGGAATGTCAGCGTAAAAACGCCGCGGCACGTACTGTGTCACCATTCCGAGCGCCCAGAGTAACTTTCGGGACTGCGCAAGACGGTTGATGTGACGGTGAAACTCGTGGTTTTTAGCTTCGAGCTCTTCCAGGTCGTTGCGTTTTGCCGCAGCAATCAGTTCAAGATGAAGCGCTTCAAGTTCATCGATGTCTGCATCGCCCGCGAGCTTTGCTGCTCGGGTGGCTAACTCTCCACTGATGAGCGCCTGAACCGCAAAGAGGTCTCGGATGTCCTCACCGGTCAAGGGTGCAACTTGAAAACCTCGGCGGGGGACCAGTTCAAGGAACCCTTCAACGCGGAGCGCTTGAAGTGCTTCTCGAGCGGGGGTGGTGGAGATTCCGAGAGATTCCCCAATGCTTTCGGGTCGGACTGAATCCCCAGGAAGCAACTCGCCGGACATAATCAACTGACGGACGTAGGTCGAGGCGACGTCACCGAGCTGGGGTTGTTGTCGAACGTTTATCTTCAAGTCCAGTCCTCACATTGTCGCGTGACCCCTGTAGTTTGCTAAATATTACCTGTTAACTCCCCGCAAATCCTGCTAACGAGACCTCGTCAATCTTGCCCGCTGAACTCCGCCACAATGCGGTCGGTGTGTTCACCCAGCCCTGGGACCCGACCCATCGCAACATCCATTCGCTGGGAGGTGACCGGTGGAAGCGCTGAACGCAGTGGTCCCACGGGAGAATCTACGTCCCGCCAGCGGCCACGCGCGGCTAGTTGGGGATGCGCCGAGAACTCGCCCATGGTCCGTAACCTTGCGTTGGCAATTCCCGCAGACTCCAGTCGCTGGATGGCGTCTTCCGTGGTGATCGCGCTGAGAACCGTGTTAATTGTGTCGTGGAGCGCAGGTCGGTTTTCTACACGTTTGTTGTTTGAATTAAATCGTGGGTCTGACGCCGTGTCGAGGTTCCCCAGTGCTAGCTCGCAGAAATTAGCCCATTCGCGTTCGTTTTGAATGCCAAAGAACACCCTCCCATCGGAGGTCTCGAAGGGCCCATAGGGGGCAATCGACGCGTGCTGTGCACCGGTTCTCGCCGGTGGAGAACCACTGTATTCGTTGAAGAAATAGGGCTGGCTCATCCATTCGCCCAATGCTTCGAGCATCGATATTTCAAGGATGTCACCCTCACCGGTAACACCGCGGTTGAGGAGCGCGCTCAGAATCCCGGAATAGGAATACATTCCTGCAGCAATGTCGGCGATAGAAACCCCGACTTTCACAGAGTCCTTTTCGGTCCCGGTTACGCTCAGCAGCCCTGTTTCACACTGAATGAGGAGGTCGTAGGCCTTTTTGGAGCGATACTGTTCGTCCCCGCCTGATCCGTAGCCAGAGATTGACACGTGAATCAAGCGGGGGTTGAGTGTGAGGGAGGCCTCCCCCGAGAATCCCAACCGGTCCACTGCACCCGGGGCAAGGTTTTGAATAAATACGTCGGCTGTGCTGACGAGGCGGGAAAGAATAGCCCGGCCTGCGTCTGATTTGAGGTCAAGGACAACGGATTCTTTTCCCCGGTTAAGCCATACGAAGTAGCTCGCCATCCCTTTGACCGTGGAATCGTAACCGCGGGCAAAATCTCCTGCTTCGCGTTCGATTTTAATCACGCGGGCACCCAGGTCTGCCAGCTGGCGGCTGGCAAAAGGCGCAGCCACGGCCTGCTCCAGGCTCACAACGGTCAAGCCTTCCAGCGGTAGCCGTTTCACCGGGGCTTCTCCTGACGCTCGAGTATCTGACGCGCCCTTTCAATGACGGGCCGGTCCACCATTCTTCCATCGATCTGGGTGGCATCAAGGCCAGCACCAATAACACTCTTAGCCCAGGTGATTTGTTCTGGTGAGGGGCTGAAGCCTTTCATGATGGGTTCGACCTGGTTCGGGTGAATGCACAATTTCCCTGCCATTCCGTATCGCCTGGCAGAAACGGAGGATTGGTACATCGCTTCAGTGTCAGAAATTGTGGTGTCTGGGGAATCCAGTGGGGGGTGAATTCCGGCGATGCGCGAAGCGAGAACAATCTGCTGTCGGGCAAAGGCCATGACATCGGGGCCGGGGTCCATTCCGGTGTCTAAAGAGAAATCCAAGGCACCAAAGGCGAGCCGCTCTACGCCGGGGACGGCGGCGAGAGTGTTGGCTCTATCGAGGCCAACGGCAGACTCAATGAGCGCGCACACGGTGATCGGCGAGCCGCACAGATTGACAAGTTCCCCGAGGGCTTCTGGGTTTTCAGATTTTGCCAACATCACGGCGGGGAAAATCTCTGGCATGAGCAGACGAAGTTTGGTGAGAGCTTCCAGATCTTTCCCATGTTCAGGGGTATCACTCGCATTGATTCTCACCACCACCTGAGTCTGACTCTGGGGGTTAGCAAGCACCCACGTGGTGGTGTGTGCTCTGGCGTCACGCTTCTGGTCAGGCGCTACCGCGTCCTCCCAATCGATGATGATGACATCGGCCCCGGCCGCCAAAGCTTTGTCGAATCGATCGGGCCTGTTTCCTGGCACAAACAGTGCGGCGACAGCACGTACTACCTGATGCGAAGGCTCGCCGGGGGTATGCGCGTCTTTCATTTTTCCTACTCCACGTCGGGGAGCGTAGAAATGTCGGGCACTTCGTGCGCGTTCTCAGGAAGGTGACCGCGTTTGTAAATCATGAACGTCCTCTTGTATCGAATGACAATTTTTCCATCTTGGTTGAATCCCTCTGAAGCGACGGTGACAAGTCCCATTGTTGGCCGGGACTCTGACTCGCGGGTCGCAAGAACTTTGCTGCGGGAGTAGATGGTGTCCCCTACGAATACGGGGTGAGGAAGTCTGACTTCATCCCATCCCAGGTTGGCGAACACGTTCATGGATAAATCAATTGTGGATTGGCCGACCACAAGGGCAAGGATAAATGTTGAGTTCACCAACGGCTTGCCAAATTCGGTATGGGTTGCAAAGTTTGAATCGACATGCGTCTTGGCAACATTCTGTGTCATCAAGGTGAGCCAGTGGTTGTCGGCTTCGGTGACAGTTTTACCGAAAGGGTGGTTGTAGATGTCGCCAATGTGGAAGTCTTCAAAAATTCGACCTCCCCAGCCTGGAACAATTTTCCCGACGTTTTCTTGCGCCATTTTCTGTATTCCTCTCGATGATTATTGGTGAATGTTTTGCCGGGAATTCACAACTCCCAAATATTTGGAAGGGACGTATTTGGCAAAAGCCCGTTCGTGTAGTTCAATATATAATGTATTGCGTTAAATAGAAACACCCGCCACTCCAGAGAAAGAACGACTTCAACGGTGAAACTTCGTCCCCCCGCCCCGAATTCGACCCCCACGACTGCCGACGAGCTGCGCGAGCGCACCCGTGCAGTCTGCGCACGGTTTCCTGACGAGTATTGGCGTGAGCGGGACCTCTATCGCGAGTACCCCCAAGAATTTGTGGAGGCGCTAACCGCTGAAAAGTTGCTGGCAGCGTTGATACCGCTGGAGTACGGCGGCCTGGGAGTTGGAGTGACCGAGGCAGCGGCAATCCTGGAAGAGATCAATCGCTCGGGGGGTCACGCCGCTGCGCTCCACGGCCAGCTCTACACGATGAGCGCAATGCTGCGTCATGGGAGTCAGGAACAAAAAGATAAGCACCTTCCCCTACTCGCTTCCGGCGAACTCCGACTTCAGTCCTTTTCGGTAACCGAAAAAGAGGCGGGGTCCGAGACCACGAATATTCAGACCAAGGCCGAATTTGACGGCACCAACTGGGTGATCTCTGGTCACAAAGTATGGACAAGCCGGATGGCGGAAACAGATTTGGTTCTTGTTCTCGCCAGAACAGAAGACGAGCCAGCGAAGAAGACACTGGGCCTGACCCTGTTCTTAGTTAATTTGCGGGAAGTTGAAGTATCCCAGCCGGATGCGATTGAGTTGCGGAAAGTCCGAACCATGATTAACTACGCGACCAACGAAGTTTTCTATCATGGCCTCAAGGTTGCGCCTGAGATGGTGATTGGCGAAGTAGGCCAAGGTTTCCGATATGTGTTGGATGGGCTGAACGCCGAGCGAATCCTGTTAGCCGCAGAGGCGGTAGGGGATGGCTATTGGTTTACCCAGCGCGCGGTGTCCTATGGAAACGATCGCCACGTCTTCGGAAGGGCCATCACGTCAAACCAGGGGGTCCAATTTCCCATCGCGGAGGCGTTTATGAAGGTGAAGGCAGCTGACTTGATGCGGCAGGAAGCCGCCGCACTCTTTGATGCAGGTTTACCCTGTGGTGCCGAAGCCAATATGGGCCTTTATCTTGCAGCGGAGGCAAGTTGGGAAGCAGCCAACGTCTGTCTAGATGCGCACGGTGGTTTCGGACTTGTGGACGAGTATGACGTGGAGCGCAAATTCCGGGAAACACGGATGTATCAGGTTGCCCCGGTAAATAAAAACATGATCAAGTCTTTCGTGGCAACAAAAGTTTTGGGAATGCCCCGGTCCTATTAGGGGCAGAGCTCCCGGGTCCAGGCCCGCATAAGGGACCGTGGGTCAAGTTTGTTGGTTGCTTTTTCTAGGAACCGTGACCGAGCCTCTCCCACCAGGGACACTGCCTTTTCTTTCACCTGCTCGGCACCTGCGGGATTAGTCGGGGATCCCAAAAAAGCAGGCTCTTCCCGTGTGACCCTGCGCCCGTCGGTAAAAGTAATGCTGATTCTTGCGGCCCATCGCCCGGGGTAGACATCGTCGATGCTCTGTTCTGAAACACACACCACCGTCTGCATTAATGGGAGCAGAGTGGCAGCGTGTTCTGCGGCATTCTCAAAAACTTTGGGGCCAATGCGACCCCAACTAAGACATGCTGCAGCCCCAAAGGGCATCGAAAACTGTGCATCAACACTGGTCTTAATCTCGAGCTTCCGCTCGGGAGGATCAGAGACCAGTGCCCTGCCGGCGGTGATGATGGCAACTTCAATTTTGGCAACGGTTGTCACGTCTAGGTCGGGGTTTTCAGACCGGTACTGGGCCAACAAGTCCATACCGCCATGCATGTAACGGCAACAGGGGAAAAACTTGACTGACGTTTCCCGGGCCACAGCGCCAAATGTGAGCTGGAAGAGGCGGTCAGCGGGGATGCCGTGGCCGTATTGGTTGGCAAAGCCATGAGGGCCTTCGAGTGCTGTTGCCGGCCCTTCAAACCCGGCTGCCGCCAACGTCGATGCTGTCAGCCCAACCTGCGCTGCATGCCCGGCATTCAGGCGTTTTGTCCACGACCCATCGGCGAGAAATTCAAGAGAGCCAGAAGCCATATTTGCCGCCAGCGAAATAGCCTCTGCCGTTGCTTCTATTCCCAGTCCGCGCAATCGAGAACACGCTGCCGCTGCGCCGAGCGCACCGGCGACAGCGGTCGGGTGAAAACCTCGGTTATAGATTTCTTTCGCTCCGACAAAGACCCCCACAGCTCCCATCACGTCATACCCCACCACGATTGCGGTCAGCGCATCCTCCCAGGGGGAGTCAAGTTCGCTGGCTAACGCAAAAACAGCAGAAATGACGACTACTCCGGGGTGAGAAGACGAGGGTTCGTGGGTGTCGTCAAGTTCTAAACCATGACCGCTGATCCCATTTGCCAGAGCAGCATCGTCCGAGCGCGCCCAGAGGGATGTGCCCAAAAGCAGCGAGGTGTGAATGGCGTCAGGCACCGGGGAGGTGGGAATTGAGCGGCGAGCCGCTGTGCTGGAAGGGAGGTGCGCCCCGGCCTCTGTCACAGCAAGAAAATCGGCGACAAAAGTGCGCACGATTTCTCGTAGGTCATCGGTGATGGTGTGCTCTGCTAACACGAAATCGGCAATTGTGTCGCGAAGGGTGGCGCTCACGCTCTAATCCTCTGTGGTTCTTGTTGGGCCTAACCTCAGCGAAGTTTTACTGATGGCGTCATAAAGGTCACTGCCGTGATTGTCGATAACGACGTACGCAGGAAAGTTAACAACATCGATGGCATACACCGCCTCGAGCCCGAGCTCGGGAAAGTCGATGACTTCGAGGCTTCGGATATTTTCTTGAGCAATCAGAGCGGCTGGCCCGCCGACGGTCGCCAGGTAAAAACCAGAATACTTTTGGCACACTCTGGCGATGCTCGGCGAACGATTTCCTTTACCCAGCATGATGAGAGATCCACCTAATGATTGAAACTCTTCGACATACCCATCCATTCGACCGGCGGTTGTCGGGCCAAAAGACCCAGAGATAAGACCCTCCGGTGTTTTTGCGGGGGCTGCGTAATACACCGGGTGGTGAAGGAGGTAATCCGGCAGCGTCCCCGTTGTGTTGATTTGGTCTCGGATCGCCGCATGCGCGAGGTCCCGGGCGACAATCATCCGTCCTGAGAGAGTTACCCGCGTTCCCACTTCGAGCCCCTCAAGTTGGGTCAGGATGTCCGCCATCGGAACATCAAGGTTCACCGTGACCGGGGTCACATCGGAGTCTGCGGCTGCGGAATCAAAACTCTCCGGCAAGAAACGCGCCGGGTCTTTGTCGAGTTTTTCCAGAAAAATGCCGTCTCTGCTAATCCGACCAAAAGCTTGGCGATCAGCAGAACATGACACCGCAAGGGCGACGGGTAATGAACCGGTGTGCCGGGGCAACCTCACAACGCGAACGTCGTGGCAGAAGTACTTTCCGCCAAATTGTGCGCCAATGCCCATCTCCTGGGTGAGGCGTAGTACTTTGGCTTCAAGCTCGACGTCACGAAAACCGTGGCCCTGCTCAGACCCTTCACGGGGAAGAGTGTCGAGTGCGTGAGCAGCGCCCAGCTTTGCTGTTTTTACCGCAAAATCTGCTGACGGACCGCCAATCACTAAAGACAGATGGTAGGGAGGGCACGCTGCCGTGCCAAGAGACCGGAGTTTGTCCTCGACAAACTCCAGAAAGGTAGCTTCTCTGAGGAGCTCCTTGGTTTCTTGGTAGAGAAAAGTCTTATTTGCGCCGCCGCCGCCTTTGGCGATGAAGAGGAATTCATAGTTCGAGCCTTGAGAAAAACCAATGTCGATTTCGGCTGGCAAGTTTGACTGCGTGTTGACCTCAGTCCACGCAGTCAAGGGTGCAAGTTGAGAATATCGGAGGTTATCTTCGGCGTAGGAGCGTCGAATTCCTTCTTCGATATATGAATAATCTGCTCCGTCGGTGACGACGTTGTGTCCTCGCCGGGCATACACCATGGCGGTACCTGTGTCTTGACACATGGGCAGCACGCCGCCGGCGGAAATCGAGGCATTTTTGAGCAAATCAAGCGCAACCGCGCGGTCGTTCACGCTAGCCTCAGGATCCTCCAGAATGGCGCTCAGAGATTCCAGGTGATCGGTACGAAGAAAGTGGGAAATCTCATGAAACGCCTGCCGAGTGAGCTGTTCGATTTCCGAGCCGGCAATGGAAACCCCCGCCATCGCCTCTGTCTGGCCGTCGGGAAGCGGATCTCTTTCCGAGATTTTTACCCACGTCACCGCGGGGTCGGTGACAGGTAGCAAGCTACTCGACCATTGCGACATTTTCTTGTTCCTTATGAGCGGGGTATTTCGAGCTTAGAACATGGGTGATGGCGGCGGGCTGTTGCACCCGGCGGTTATTCTGTATATTATATTTTCATCAAATACCTGTACAACGAAGTGAGGGTAAATTGTCGCTAAAGCTCGACCTGCGAATCGGAGCCGAATGGCGTTCGGGCGCCTCCACCTTTGGCAGCACCAACCCGTACACAGGAAAAGTTTGGTCCGAGATTCCGGAGGCTACCCCCCAGGATGTCGATGATGCTGTCATGGCGGCGCGGGAAGCGTTTGACAGTGGGCCTTGGCCCCGCATGACAGTGGAAGAGCGCTCGGGCTACCTTCACACCCTCGCGGATCTTATTGAGCGTGATGCGGGAAAACTTGCCGAGTTGGAGAGCAAAGACAACGGAAAAGGCCTTCGCGAAATCGTCGGGCAAATCCGTGCCATCCCGGACTGGTATCGATACTTTGCTCGCTTGGCGGCAGTTCAAGATGGCCGGGTAGTCAACACCGCAAAACCGAACTTCATGGGGCTTGTTATCGAGGAGCCCGTCGGCGTGATCGCGGCGATTCTGCCGTGGAACTCACCGCTGTTCCTGCTCGCGTTTAAGCTTGCCCCCGCACTCGCTGTTGGGTGCACCTTTGTTGCCAAGCCTTCCGAAGTTGCGTCAACCTCAATCCTGAGTTTTGCCAAACTCATTGAAGAGGCAGGCATACCTGCGGGTGTGTTCAACACTCTCTCGGGTGAAAACGCTGAGGTGGGAGCAAGGCTCGTAGGGTCCCGACTCGTCGACAAAGTGAGTTTCACCGGGTCCGAAAAAGTAGGTGCCCTCGTGGCTCAGTCGGCAGGGTCAAACCTTGCTGATGTTGCACTTGAGCTGGGGGGCAAATCCGCAAATATCGTCTTTGCTGATGCTGACATCGATGCCGCTGTCAACGGTCTGGTTGCCGGAATCTTTGCCGCCGGTGGTCAAACCTGCATTGCGGGCTCGCGAGGGCTCGTCCACGAATCTATTTATGAAGAAGTCATCGAAAAAGTTGTGGCGCGGGCACGCACCATCAAGCAAGGGGACCCCCTGGATCTAGAAACGGATATGGGCCCCCTCGCCAGCGCACTCCAGTTCGACAAAGTCAATCACTATTGCGATCTTGCCCGCGAAAATGGAATTGAGATTCGCTACGGTGGGACACCAAGCGAACTGGGGGGCCAGTTCTTCCTCCCCACCGTCATGGTCGATGTGTCAGAAGATCACCCGGTGTGGTGTGAAGAAATATTTGGACCCATCCTCGCGTTTCAAAAGTTCTCCACCGAGGAAGAGGCTTACACCTTGGCCAACAACTCCCAATATGGGCTGGCCGCGGGGGTCTGGACAAAAGATATTCAGCGTGTCCTCCGGGCAGCAAAGAGATTGCGCGCCGGAACTGTGTGGGTCAACTCTTACCGAACTATGGGAGCCTCCATGCCGTTTGGTGGCGTGAAGCGCAGCGGTCACGGGCGGGAAAATGGCGTGGAAGGTTTGCGCGAGTTTCTAGAGACAAAAGCAATTTGGATCGAAACCGAGGGCGCAACCCGCGACCCTTTCACCGTCGGATAACACCCGACATATTTCGCTAACAATCGTCAGGAAAGGAAGAGTCATGAGTGTAGGCAACTGGATAAAGAAAATCGACACCGGCGCAATCAGCGCAGGATTCCCCGCGTTGGGTGATGCAACTTTTGTCATCAACATTGCGGGGGAGTCACTGGGAGTGAAGATCTCTCCCCACGGTGTTGAACTGGCGGCCACCGTCGAGAATCCGGACTTCTCTTATTCGCTAGAAGCCAGTGACTGGGATCATTTCACCGCTGAGCCACCCCCACGTGGCTACACCAGTGCCCAAGCAATCCGTGCGACCAAAGGCGGCAAGAACATTGACGGTAACCTCACCGTGTGGGCACAGTACTCGGTCGTGATTGACCGGGTCGTGGAGGCGCTGCGGGCTGCCGCAATCGGTCCCCGGGTTGCCCGTAATGCTGACCCGAAACCGTTAATGGGGAAAAGCCCCATCGAAGCTGGGTACCTCGGTGTGATGATTAACGGCGAAGCCAAGCGCTTGTATTACGAAATGGCAGGTGAAGGCCCCACCGTGTTGTGTCTTCACACAGCCGGTGCTGATTCACGCCAGTTCCGCTACCTCATGGAAGATGCAGAACTGACGAGTAAGTACCGTTTTGTTGCCTTCGACATGCCTTGGCACGGCCGTTCCGACCCCCCCACTGATTGGGCGACACGAACCTATGCGCTGACCACAGAGGACTATTCGGACACCATTTTTGCCTTCATGGAGGCAATGCACATTGAAAAGCCCATATTGATGGGGTGCTCAATGGGGGGCGCAATTGCGATCTACCTAGCGAGTACCGCAGGCGATAAGTTCACCGCGGTGCTCGGTCTTGAGGGTGGATTAGGAAATGCGGGAAGATTTGTCCCCTGGACAAATGATCAACAGATTGACCACTCACATTTCCTCACCAGCTGGGTGGGCGGCTTGATTGCTCCCTCCAGCCCGAGTGGCCCCAGAAACCTCACCTTGTGGGGCTACGCGCAGTCTGGCCCCGGCGTTTACCAGGGTGACACGAACTTTTACTCCCGCGATTTGCCAGACAAGGCAAAAAACTTGGGACCTGCGAAGTGCCCGCTCTGGATTTTCAGCGGCGAATACGATTACTCTGCCACCACAGAGATGAGTCAAGCAGCCATTGACCTTGTCGGTGGTGAGCTGGTCGTGATGAAAGGTTCCGGTCACTTCCCGATGGCGGAAGACCCGAAAGTTTTCAAGTCTTTCCTTGAACCAGTTCTAGATGGCGTCGCCGGATCGATGAAGGGGTAAATGATGGAGAACTATTGCGTCCTAGAAAACGTGACCGTGGCGTTCGGTGGGGTGAAGGCAAATGACGACGTGTCACTTGTCATTGATTCACAACCCGGAATCATGGGAATCATTGGTCCAAACGGGGCGGGAAAGTCCACCACTTTGAGCGTCATCGCGGGGGCTCGTCGCGCCACCAGTGGTCGTGTCGAGGTGATGGGGAAAACCCTCCGCGGAGGCGCGAACCCAGGAGCTATTGCTCGGATGGGTGTGGGGAGAACGTTCCAGATTCCCCGTCCCTTTGGCCAAATGACCATCAAAGAGAACGTCATGGTCGGGTTGATCAGTAAAAAGTTCCGGCTACCCCAGGCCTACGAGGCTCGAGCGTATGAAATTTTAGAGCAAGTGGGCCTCGCGTCGATGGCGGATAGCACCGCGGGGGCCTTGCCTCTCGCATCGCGTAAAAAGCTCGAATTGGCCCGCGTCATGTCGATTGGCCCCAAAATGATGCTTCTTGATGAGGTTTTTGAGGGCCTCAGCGATAAAGAAATTCAGGAAATCGTCCAGATTCTCAAGAATCTTCGGGATCAAGGAATCCGACTGGTGATGGTGGAGCACGTGATTCGTGCTCTTCGCCAACTCGCAACCGAGCTGGTGGTTTTTGAAAAAGGAAAAATCATCGCGCAAGGCGAAATGAATGCCGTATTGGATAGCGACGAAGTGAAGAAGGCATATCTAGGTTTCGGTCAGACGAACTGAGCTGACCGTCTACAGCTTTCCCGCCTGGGAAAGACACAACAATCACATGAATGAATGAGAGGTAACAGCATGAGTGAACTCAAGCGTTCGCGTCTAATCCTGCCGATGATGGCAGGATTGGGAGCGTTGTCCTTGGTCCTCGCTGGTTGCGCAGCTGAAAGTGAGGCACCTGCAGAAACTACAGAAGAGCAGACTGCCGCAGCCCCAGCAGTCGACCCAGTCCAGATTGGTCTCATCAGCCCCTTGTCTGGCCCCTTCGCAGACAACGGACTTCAGGCTCGCCTGGGAACCGAACTCTGTGTCAAGCAAATTAACGAGGCCGGCGGAATTCAGTCACTGGGTGGCGCTCAGATTGAGCTCGTCATCCAGGACACCGGTCCCGCAGCGCCAGCAGATGTGGCTAACCAGCTCCAGAGCATGATCGACAAGAACAACCTGTCGGCGGTTATTGGTGCTTGGGCTAGTTCCTACACGTTGGCGGCAGTCCCCGTCGCAGAGCAGAACCAGATCCCGATGGTGACGGAGTCTTTCGCTGACGACATCGTGAATCAGAACTACAAGTTCGTCTTCAAGCTTCCTGCCTCTGCAGCCCTCATGGGTTCTATGGCAACAGAGGCAATTCTCGAGCTCGCAGCTGAGCAAGGGATTGAGATCACGACCGCCGCTGTTGTGGCTGACAACACTTCGGCAGCCCAGGTTTCGGCTGAGGCAGCAGAAGCTCGTTTCGAAAGCCTCGGAGTCGATGTGCCTGTCACGGAGTTCTTCACGCCAGGTCTGACCACCGCAGACAGCATCGCCATCAAGGTGATTGCAGCTGAGCCACAGGTCATTTTCGTCCAGGGTTCCTTGGGCGACATGGCTATCTTGCAGCGCGCATTCCGTGACCAGGGTTACACCGGTCCTTTGCTCGGTGCAGGTTCTGGGTTCGTGACGGTCGATTACGCCAAGACCATTGGTGTTGAAGAGACCAACGGAACCTTCTCCAGTGCTGGTTGGAACTGGGACATGCCCGGTGAAGCCGCCGCGAAGTTCAAGGAAGACTTCGTAGCTGCCTATCCTGAGTACGAGTTCCCCGGTCAGGAAGCTGGCGAGGACTGTGCTGCGGTTTACATCATTGCGCAGGCAATGGAGGACGTCGCATCAGCCGATTCTGTCGCTGTGCGCGATGGAATCGCCAACGTCAACATCACCGAAGGCCCTGCCACCATGTTGGCCAGTGGAAAGGTGTCGTTTGACGAAACAGGAATGCTCGTGGACACCACCCCGGTGATCATTCAGTGGCAAGACGGTATCCCTCGTACCGTGTTCCCGAAGAGCATCGCGAGTACGGAACCCATCGCACTCCAGTAGTTAGTCGTTGTGGGTGACCCTTAGGGGTCACCCACAACACCCCTAAGAAAGGATTTGCAATGCCACTGCTTACCTGCGACAGCCTGACAGCAGGCTACGGAGACCTCATCGCGGTTCGTGATTTATCCCTGAGCCTCGAAGAAGGGAGCCTCTTTGGTCTCGTGGGACCCAATGGCGCCGGAAAATCGACCCTACTGAAAGCCATTACCGGTGTGGTGCCGCTTCGGTCAGGGACAGTGACTTTTGAGGGCGAAAGCGTCGGCTCAATGCCCCCTGAAGCCCGTGCTCGCAGGGGTATGGCGATGGTCCAAGAGGGTCGCCGGCTCTGGCCCACTCTCAATGTGCGCGACAACCTAATGCTGGGCGCGTACCACCAAAAACGTAAAGATCAGAAAATCCGTGAAGAGGAAGTGTTAGAACTTTTTCCAGCGCTCCGCCCGATTTTGAAACGCTCTGCGAGTGTTTTGAGTGGTGGCGAACAACAGATGGTGGCGGTGGGTCGTGCCCTCATGGCGCAACCCAAAGTGTTGCTCATTGATGAGCCTTCACTGGGACTGGCACCCATCATTGTCGACGAAATTTATGCGTCACTTCCAATGTTGCTAAAGCGCGGGGTGAGCATCATTTTGGTCGAACAGGAAGTGCGTCGAGTGTTGGAGATTGCGTCACGGCTTGCGGTGTTACATGAGGGCGAAATTGTGTACGAAGGTGACGGGCAGCAGTTCAAGGATGATCCCGAAGCTCTCACCGAGTACTACCTAGGAAAAAAGTCCAACCAGGAGGGCGAGCAGTAATGGATGTATTAACTCAGGTGTTAGTTTCCTCCGTGTTGCTTGCGGCGGTGTATTACATTCTGTCCTTAGGGCTGAACATCATCTTTGGTGTTCTGGACATTGTGAACTTCGCCCATGGTGCGATGATTATTCTTGGCGCCTACGCTACGTATTACCTCAATGCACTCACCGGGTGGAATCCTTTTGTCTTGGTCATTTTTGACGGCATTATTGTCGCCGGTATTGGGGCAATTCTTTACCTCGGCTATCTGAGGTTTACGACGAATTCACCCTTGGTCAGAATGTTCGCTCTCATCGGTTTCTCGTCGGTGGTGGTGGCAGCACTTCTGGTGCTTTCGGGTTCAACTTTCCGAGATGTCACCGTCGATTACGGCCTGACCGAAATTTTCGGAGTAACCGTCCGGGTATCCCAGATTGTGGCGTTCTTCTTCGCCATTGTCTTGGGCGCTATCACCCTGCTGGCGTTGAACTACACAAAGGTCGGTAAAGCCGTGAATGCGGTAACCGATGACCGAGTTTCAGTGCAGCTCTCGGGAATCAACGACCGCAACCTCTCTCTTCTTGCCTTCTCGGTGGGAGCGGGGCTTGCCGGTGCCTCCGGTGGTGTTATCAGCTCCTACATCGCGTTCATCCCAGAGTCTGGGCTGACCTTCGCGATTGTGGCCTTCTCGGTTGTCATTATTGGTGGCCTGGGAGACCTCAAAGGTGGGGCCATCGCGGCGTTGATTGTGGCGCTGCTTCAAACCGCAGTGAACGTGTATGTCAGCTCTGCTCTGGTCAACACGGCACTGTTCTTGACGGTCCTCTTGGTCCTGCTCTTTAGGCCACGAGGAATTCTTGGAAAGGGAAGAGTATGAACTGGCGTCATTGGGTCGTAATTTCGGGAGCGGTCGTCATTGCTGGGATGGGTATCGCACTCGAAGGTCAGCCTTTCTGGCTTCGCGTTTTTACCTTTGCCATGCTCATGTCGGCGGTTGCGCAAAGCTGGAACTTGCTGGCGGGGTACACCGGACAGTGGTCACTGGCACAGCTGGCATTCTTTGGAATCGCCGCCTACCTCGCGGGAATGATCGAAATTTACACCGGCTTGCCACTCTTGATGGGCCTGTTGCCGGCGGTAGGTTTGACAGCGATTATTGCCGCGTTCATTGGTCTGGCCACTCTGCGTCTTCGAGGGCACTACTTCGCGGTGGTGACGTTCTTCATGCTCGCGGCGCTCTACGAGTTGGTGCGGTACTTCGCCAACTACACGGGGGGCCAGTATGGAATGACGTTGCCCTATGTTGAAGGCAATGACATTTTGAACCTGCAGTTCGAAAACCGTTTGGTCTACTACTACGCGGCATTTGCTGTCATGGTGATCACCACCGGAATTTTGTGGGCCACCGTCAAATCACCGCTGGGTCTTATTCTTCGGTCCATCCGAGACGACCAGGATTCTGCTGCGGCCTTGGGCATTAGAACCTTAGGCACCAAAGTGCTCGCCATGGTTATCAGTTCTGTCATGGCGGGGATTGCGGGCGTCGTGTATCTCGGGTGGAGCAAGTTGATGGATGCGGAAACTGCTTTCGGCGTCCATAACTCTCTCGACCCGGTGGTCGGCGGAATCCTGGGTGGTGCGGGACAACTCCTGGGCGGTGTCGTCGGTCAGTTTGCGCTCCGACCCATTGTCGCCACCGTGTATGACGTGTTTGGTTCAATACCCGGTGTTTCTTCACTGGCATATGGCGTCATCCTCATGCTGGTGATCTTGCTTCTTCCCAAGGGCCTGCTGGGTCTGAAAGTTGCGCAGGGCACGGCGGGGAAAGTTTCTGGGTTCGAATCCTTCCGTGACCGGACGGGCGAGAAGCTGAAGACCGTCCTTACCGGAAAGAAAGGCGCTTAAGCCTTATGGCCCAAGACTACGAAGTGCTCGCGGTGAAGTACGCAACGAGGGAGACGGTGGCATCTCAAGTTTTCTTGAATTACCACGTTTACCAGCAGGCAGACTTCCCCATCGTGATGGATTACTTCTTTTGGGTAATTCGTAATGATGAGAGGACCATTGTGGTCGACACGGGATTCACCCCGGAGACGGCGGCATCCCATGGACGGGACATGACTTTGTCGGTCCCCGAGGGGCTAAAAGCTGTGGGTGTTGACCCACTAACCGTCGACACGCTCATCATTACTCACTGCCACTATGACCACACCGGAAATATTCACCTCTTTCCCAATGCAGAGGTGATTATTTCCGGTAAGGAGCTAGATTTCTGGGCCAGTCCGGTCGCGGACCGTTTCCAGTTGGCGATGACCCTGCACAAACCCGATCTTGAGTTGCTGCTGGACTGGGATCGCCAGGGACGCCTCACCAAGGTGGCCGGCACGTATGACGCCATACCGGGAGTCACCTTGACAGAAGTGGGCGGTCACACTCCGGGTCAATTGATTGCCATGGTCGAAGGAAAATCTGGCCCAGTTCTTTTGACTTCGGATGCCGTTCATTACTACGTCGAGGTCGAAAACGATTGGCCTTTCGTCATCGCCACCGATCTCCCCGAGTTTTATTTGGCCCTGGATACGGTGCGAGAGCTCTCCGAGACGCCGGGTGTCGCGTATGTTGCCGGCCATGACCCCGCGGTGATGGATCGCTTCCCCCCGATTGACCCTTCGAATCCAAGCTTGGGTGTTCGGGTGTCATGAGCCAATCAGTGGCCTTTGTAGGCCTTGGCAATATGGGTTCTCGGATGGCGCGGAGATTGGTCGCAGCCGGTCACGAAGTTCTGGGTTTTGACCCGAGCCTCTCGGGACAGACGGGAATGGTGAGCACTTGGGCGGGTGATCTCTCCGAGGTTGCCTCTGCCGACATAATTTTGTTCTCACTGCCCGATGCTGCAGTTGTTGCGTCAATAATGCACGGAGCTTCCGGTCGCACCGGGCTGCTCGCCCATCTGCGCACGGGCCACATCGTGGTTGACCTCACCACATCATCACCCTCGCTGAGCCGTGAGCTCAACGCGGCGGCTCACGTCAAGGACGCTGAGTTCCTCGATGTGGGAATTTCCGGAGGCGCTGCGGGTGCTGAGAAAGGTTCGCTGACGCTGATGGTGGGGGGATCTATCACTGCGCTGGAGAGTGTTCGCCCCCTGTTGGACGTCCTGGGTTCCACAGTGGTTCACATGGGTGAGAGCGGTGCTGGTCATGCGACCAAAATTCTCAATAACTTCCTCAACGCCATCAATCTTTCCGCTAGTGCGGAAGTTCTGGTGGCCGCTCAAGCGGCAGGTCTTGATGTTGCGCGTGTCCTCGACGTAATTAACGCCTCCACGGGTGCCAACTGGGCAACCCTCAATCGATTCCCCCACATCATCCACGGTGACTACCTCGAAGGTGGTCTCACCTCGAAGTTGATGATGAAAGACATCCAGTTGTATCTGGATTATGTGGCCCAGGTTGGCGTCCCTAGCCTTCACGCTTCCGGTCCGGTCGCCGCCTTCGGGTCTGCAATCCAGCGCGGATATGGCGACGAGATTTCCAACAAAGTCGTAGACGCCATCGGCGATATGTCGGGTGGGCACCGTTTACATGCAACACCAAAGCCTGAGAACAACCAACCGAAGTAGAGGAGAGAAATCATGGCCGATAAAGACATTGTGATCTTGCACGCAAGGACCCCTGGCGCGAAGGCAGAAACTCGCGGGGGCACGTTTACCGGTGTGGTCTGGGGAGATCCTCTCCTCCCCGCACAGGACAACGTTCTGATGAACACGGTCTACTTTTCTCCCTGTTCGCGGACCTATTGGCACAGCCACGAGGGCGGGCAGATGCTCCATGTCACCTCGGGTGAAGGGTGGGTCTGCCAAAGAGGTGAAGCCCCCATCAAGATTCAGCAGGGTGACACCATTTGGACGCCGCCAGGAACAGATCACTGGCACGGTTCAGATAACGAGTCTTTCATGGTGCACATCGCGATGTCCTTGGGGACAACGAATTGGCTCGAAGAGGTGGGCGTCGACGAGTTTGATGGTCTTCTCGAACAGGTGAAGAAAGCGGATTCATAATGGTGGGCGCGCCTGCTATCGCCCCGGGCGATCGAATCGGGTTTATTGGCCTTGGCAACATGGGTGTCCCCATGGCGCTCAGGTTGCTATCGGGCGGTTTTACGGTGGTGGGCTACGACCAGAACACTGAAGCCTCTGCTGAACTGGACACGGTGGAAAACTTCGTCAGAGCCACCACTCTGGAGGATGCCTGCCAGGGAGTTCGCGCCGTAATCCTGATGTTGCCCAATTCAGCAATTGTCACCTCGGTGTTGCGGGACGGGTCCGTATTCTCCTCGGCCGATAGCGACACCCTGATTGTCGACATGAGTTCCTCCCAACCTCATTCGACGGTGGAGCTCTCCCGGGAAGCAACCTCTCACGGGTTACGCATGATTGACGCGCCGGTGTCGGGGGGCGTGCCCGCGGCGAAGGATGGAACCCTCACGATCATGGTGGGCGGTCCCGATGCCTGGGTAAAAGAAGTCAGTGCTGTTGTGTCCCGAATTGGCACAAACGTTGTTCACGCGGGTGAGGCGGGGGCAGGACACGCCCTCAAAGCCATCAACAACTTCTTGTCGGCTTCGACTTTGTTGGCGAGCAGCGAAGCGTTGGTGGTGGGGTCAAAGTTTGGCCTAAAACCTCAGGTCATGATGGATGCGGTGAACGTCTCCAGCGGTCGCAGTTGGTCCTCTCTCACCAAGTGGCCACGCTATGTTTTCCCCCGAAACTTTGCCTCCGGATTCATGATGAGTTTGTTGGTGAAAGACACCCGCATCGCCGTGGAGTTGGCGCATGAGTCCGACATCAAAGTCCCCTATGCAGAGCGGACACTGGAGCTGTGGGAGCAGGCAATGGCGGAGTTCCCAGAAGGTGCCGACCATACCGACATCCACCGGTTTGTGGAGCGGCACTCGGGGTATGAAACCCCGAAGGTTGAGGAAAGCTCCAGCACCCCGTAGAGGCTAAAAGATACAGCCCAAAAGCGAAGCGCCTCCCCCCTTTCCCGGAGGGTGGGGAGACTGAGAAGAAAGAATGAGATGCCGGTGGTCTTGCCCCTGCTGGGCCTTGGCATTGTTTTTGGCACCATGTCTCAACGCATTTCGGGGATGGGTTTCGCCCTCCTCATGGCCCCCCTCTTTGTCATCACCTTTGGCGCGTATGAAGGAATCTTGCTGATGAATATTGGTGGCGCTTTTTCTTCAGCCGTGATGTTGATACGGGTATGGCGATATGTGAACTGGCACAAATTTTGGGTGCTGTTAGCTGCGTCAATTCCTGGCGCCGCGGTCGGAGCATATGTGGCGACCCAGCTCGATGGCGCAACACTGCAGGTGATGGTGGGGGTCCTCCTGATGATGGGTTTGGCCACCATGCAACTAGCCAAACCCGTGGACGGGCGGGTCAATGAGCGCAGGGGTTCCCTTCTTGCGGGGTTAGCTTCCGGGTTCACCAATGGCACCGCTGGTTTTGGTTCCCCCGCAATCGCCATTTACGCTCTTTACACACGATGGGAACAGCAAAGCTTTGCGGCAACCCTGCAACCGATGTTCATTGTGATGAGCTTGTCCGCTTTCACCCTCAAAACCGCCATCTCTGGTCAGCCGCCAGCTCTGGACTGGTGGGTGTACCCGGCCATGATCGTGCTGATTCTGGTCGGTACCGTCCTTGGTGAGAGAGTCAAAGAGTTCATCGTCGAAGAAGGCATCAAGCGCATGGTGATCGCCCTGTGTTACGTGGGGGCTATCAGCGCGACAGTGAATGGTGTGTGGAAAATTTTTTACGGCTAACAAGAGCTGTGCTGTGGGTCTTGTCCGCTCGAAGAACGGGATCTAAGACATCACACTGGAGTCAGGGGCTCAGTGTGGACGCAAGAGGCAACTGGAGCACGATTTTTCCCCGAGCCTGCCCCGAGTCAAGAAATTCATAGGCCCGGACCGCGTCACGCCAGGGGAAAACCCGGTCAACCTGAAGGTCAATTTTTCCTGACACCAGCATCTGGCCTAGCTCGGCGATCGCGTCACGGTTGATGCCTTTTCGCCCCACGGTGGGGGTGTTGTGGGCAACACCGGCGCCAGAAGTTGAATTGATGCGCTCACGCGGCACCCCCAGTTCCAGGGCTGCCAGGATCGTGTCCTCGCCGGTGTGGTCAAACACGACATCAATTCCCTCTGGTGCCAGGGTCCGTAGCCCTTTCGGCAGGTCCTCCGAATAATCCAAAGGAATCACACCCCACGAACGTAAAAGATCATGTTTTGACTCTCTGGCACTGCCGATTACTGTCGCACCACGCCCCACGGCCATTTGCGCGAGTATCGACCCCACACCGCCGCTTGCGCCACTGACAAACACGGTCGTGCCGGCCCTAACGTCTTGCGAATTGAGGGCACACCACGCAGTTTGTGGCGCAACGGGAAGGCAGGCAGCCCGAGGAAGGTCAAGCCCCTTCGGCACCGGAGCTAACAGCGAAGAATCCAGAACCACCTGTTCGGCGATGATTCCTTCTCCGGAGCCAAGAACGAGATCACCGGGGGAAAAATCTTCCACCGAGTCCCCCACCGCGTGGACCACACCACTGAATTCCCGCCCCACACCACTGGGAAGAGTAACCCCTTCGGCGGCGCCGCTTCGCCGTTTGGAGTCGACGGGGTTGAGGCCGGCATACGCCATATCGACCACAACCTGGTGCGACTCTGGCGTGAGCTTTTCTTTCTCGACAAAGGTGATGACGTCGGGGGGTCCAAAGTGGTCGAACTGGAGGGCGAGCATGTGTAGACCAATCTCTCGGGGAATATATTCCAGGATACCGCGGGGAAAAGTGCCGGAATCAGCAGGGAAGGCCCCTGTCGGCGATACGCCACAGAGAGGACCACACCAGGACGCTACCGCGCATCGGGGTGGTACTGCGTTCTCAGTCCGGTCTCCCGATAGCAACCAGGGCGATGAGTTCCTCCCAAGGAGGAACATCAGAGACCGCCCGA
>Ga0222630_1000442_pt1 | contig 21419 bp, 11 predicted proteins | sample AntAcemetagenom3_FD_179842 | JGI IMG/M metagenome (GOLD analysis project Ga0222630, IMG submission 179842) | Saline water microbial communities from Ace Lake, Antarctica - #3 | ecosystem: Environmental > Aquatic > Non-marine Saline and Alkaline > Saline | place: Antarctica: Ace Lake | collected...
CCCACCGCGGTTCCCGACATTTCCGATGTGACGAGCGTGGCTGCTAATTCGTACCACACCTGTGCCCTTCTTACAGATGGCACGATAACGTGTTGGGGGTATAACGCGAACGGCCAGATCGGTGTCGGCTCAAGTGAAAATTTAATCACCACTCCCACGGCGGTTTCCAGCATCACTACAGCGACGAGCCTAACTCTTGGAAAGCAACACACGTGTGCCTTGTTGTCAAACGGTGGAGTGATGTGCTGGGGGATGAACGATTACGGCCAGCTCGGGGACGGAACCAACACAAACAGACTCACCCCAACTCCAGTTTCTGGTATCGATTCAGCGACGAGCGTTGGTGCTGGTGACACTCACACCTGCGCCGTTCTGCGGAGCGGTGGAGTGAAGTGCTGGGGGAACAACGAAATGTACCAGCTCGGGGACAGCAATACAAACAATCGGCACTCACATCTCACCCCAACGATAGTTCCTCAGATCAACTCAGCCACGAGCGTGGGTGCTGGTGAATCCCACACCTGCGCCCTGCTCAAAGATGGCGGGGTGATGTGCTGGGGAAACAACTACGAAGGCGCGCTTGGGAACGCCGTCGTTGCCTATTTTAGTAAAATCCCCGTCGCGGCGTTTGACTTGACCTCCGCGACGAGCTTATCTTCTGGAGACTGGCACATGTGCGCCGGACTGAATGACGGGTCAGTGAGGTGCTGGGGAAATAACGAACATGGCCAGCTCGGGGACGGCACCACAACAAACAAAGACACCCCGACCGCGGTTTCCACGGTCGCGATTGGCGCGAATTGCGCGGTCACGAACCCAGTCAACGGCAACGCCGGCGTCGGAAGCGACAGCTGCGGTGGCAAAACCACGTTGAACGTGGGGGAGTCGTGTGCACCAGGTTGTGACACCGGATACACGGTATCGGGGTTAACCACGTGTTCGGCGGCGGGCGACACCTCGGTCGCGACGTGCGCGCCCCTCGACGTCGCTTCTGGAGGCGACCACTCGTGTGCGAGTGCGAGTTTCGGAGTGGTGACGAGCTGCGGCTTGAACGACTGCGACCGGCTCGGGAACGGTGAAATCGACGGCAGCGACGTAAAAAGGGCTTGACGGTAGTGGTGACTTGTAAATACAGATCAGACCTTTCGACGTAGCGGATGAGTGGAGTGCGCCGAGTGAAATCAGAGCAAAACCAAGCATGGCATCTTTGACCGGCAGCATAATTGTTTTGGTCGGTGACCAGATTGCCAGATCAACGCGCGCCGTCTCGTGTTCGTTTCGTGCGTGGTCGGCAACACGCTGCAACGACTCACGCGTCCCATCATCGCAGGTCGTGGCCCGTAAGCTCGTTACAGCGCGCGCGTGACCATGACCACCAAGGGTCCTTAAACAGAAAGGAATGTCCCATTTGAAGGGGCGCGGCGGTGCGAGGATGGCGCCGGTCCCGCCCGCGGAGGTCGCATCCGCAGCGACAGCAGATGCTGATGCATTCGCGTCGAGGCTGGAGGCGCTCGCTGCGACGCTCCCTAAGCCTTCCGTGCTGCCCCTCGCCCGGTCGGGGGACGAAGACGGCACCGCCGCGGCGAAAGCGTTCGAGGAAGTCGTATCCATTGAGAAACACACGACTTGGTACTCCAGTGGAAAGAGACATCTTCATCAGCCCCAACTCGAGGCGCTGGCGGGTCTAGTTATCGCTCCCATGGTGCGCGCGCGAGGCGAGAACGAACCACGAGTGCTCCTGGAGCTAGGGGCTGGTCGCGCGTTACTGGGAAGAGTGGTAGCCAACTTGACAGGCGCCACGCTCGTGGCGGTGGACCGCCGGCGCGCCGGGGAGGTTTCATCGCGTCCACACCACGACAGTCACGAGGCGGATGAAGAGGATGGCGAGGAGGTCCTTGAGGTAAAGAACCACAGCAGCCCTGACACGGAGATGGATAACAAAACGCGAAGAGTCGTCGCGGACTTGACGAAAAGTTTGTTTTCCGATCTTCTCCCCGACGCGTGCGTCAAAACGCAAACGGAGACACACGGAGCCGTCGTCGTCGCGAAGCACCTGTGTGCCGGCGCGACGGACGCGGCGTTGCGTTTGTGCTTGACGGGAGGAACGTGTGTGCGCGCCGTGGCGCTCGCGCCGTGCTGCCACCCCCAAATTAAATGGGACGAGTACTCTGGCAAAGAATGGCTGATGGGTCGTTGGGGCGGCTTTGGAGAGACTGAATTTACCAAAATGCTCGCCCTGGTGGCGTACTCCAAGGAACGCGCTGGTACTTCCGCCTTGACTTTGGAACGGTACCACTCCCCGACGCTCGGGGCGCTGGCAAACATTCCGGGGGGGGCGGCGAGGTTGCGACGACTGGGGAGGAAGGCACGCGTGGTCGTAGAGACGGGACGCGCGTTTGCGTTGAGGAACGGTGGGTTCGAAGACGCCAAAGTGTGTCGCTACGTCGACGCCGGGGTATCGCCTGATAACCTAGTAGTGATTGCCGGCACGGCGGCGGATATCAAAAACGTGTGTGGGAATGATCAAGCGCGCGCTGCGCGTAAGATCCTTCCTTTCGGTGTGCCCATACGAGGCGTTGTCGCGCACGTCAACGCCGCCGGCGGCGCCGCAAACGGCTCGCTGTCCAAACGTCTGGCGGAGTACCTCCTGGAACATCGAGGCCGTTGTTTCCGTAACCATGACGGTGACGCGTACGTATCGTCCGTCACACCGACCGTAGCGCAACGACCTCACGGCGAAGCTACGCAACGGGAGAAGAAACGCAAAACGCAAAACGACCTCTCCGCGCCGCCCGAAAAGCGCGCGCGCGTGGACACAACCAATGTCGGCACTGATCCCTGGGAAAGTCTCAACACCATACCTGGAGATGACAACAAATTTGTCAAAAATAATGAAACGAAGGAGAGTACTGGGAACGCTTTGGTCCCCGCTTGTATGATAGGCGGCGATCCCTGCGAAATTCTCAATGCGCTCACCGCTGGAGATGACAACAAATTTGTCACGCAATGCGTCGGTATGCTCTGTCCGTTTGATTCCTGTCTTGTACCTGAAACAGGTGCGACGCTCTCTATGACGCTCGAGCGCCTCGTCGCGCAAGTGGTGACTTCTTTGGATTCCGACCGAGTTTCCATCAAAGTGCGACTCAGCGCGTTCCCGCGCTCGCTCGAGCCCGCGCTCGTGGCCGCGTTCGCGAGCACGGAAATCAACCTGCACCCCACCCAATTCACGCACACTTTGAACGTCACGCAGTGGTTCTCAAATCCGGATGACACGGAGAAAGAGGACGACGAATACGCGTTGTTGTGGTGCGTTTTGCGTCGCGACGAGTGGGACCCAAACGGGTGGCGTCAAAAAATTGAGTCGACTTCCGATGACAAACAAATGACGCGCGCGTCTCGCGCGCTCGTGACGAGCCTCGGGGAGTGCATGCATCGCCTTCCCGCGCACTTGGGTGATGATTTTCAGATGAAAAATATAAGGAAGATTTTGCTCGTCACCGACGACGGCGAGGAGGTTGAAAACGCGCTGAAGCGGTGGTGTTTTGAAACCGCGGGCGCGAAAACGGTGGTCGTCGCGCGACCGAGACGCGAAAAAAGCTCCGGAGACTCGGGAGACACGTGGGATATTGATTTTGAGGAGTACCCCACCTCCGTGCCCCTAAACTTCACTTCTGTGTCACTGTGCGTGTTCCGTCTGGGAAGGTGTTTCGACGATATCGCGGCGATTCTTAAACAAGTTTCTTTGGAGTATTCTCCGAGTCACGGCGCAGACGCGCCGCGCAGACTCGCGCCAAACGCCTGGTTCGTCGGTCCCGGCGTGAAGCTCGGGAGACTCGCCAGGCACAGGCGCGTGGCGGATCGCGTGGTTGCGATGCTGAAGCAAAACGGCTTTGAAGCCACAAAAGTCCTACACCTCTGTTCGGACAGGGAACAGGAACGAACTGTGGCGTGCCGGAGCGGTTCAGCCCAAGTAGGTTTAGAATAGAAACGATGCGATGCTTATCACACGACTATGGACATACTCATTGTTCACTCGTCCTCGTCGTCCTCGTCGTCTTCATCCTCGTCGGCGCCGTAGCGGGCGATGATATCCGCGTCCGCGGCGATTTTCACCACGGGCTCGGCCACGAGAAGCTCGCTGCCCGGTTCTCTGCCCGTGGGCAGACGTAAACAGAAATACACCAGGTTCACCAGAATCGCAGTCACGGGCTTGAACAGCGCGAAGACGGCGAGGAACAGGACGAACATGCCGAAACCACCAATCTTGCGTAGCTTGCCTTTCCAGTTATCGTTATCGCCGCCGCCACCGCCGCCGAACCACTTCTTGATCCCGCCGCCGAATCCGCCGCCTCCGCTGTCGTCGAACTGCGCCAGGGAGTCTTCTCTGAACCGGGATCCCAATCCCTCCATCAGCGCTCGGCGCGCTTCGTCCTCCTTTTTTCCCTTGGCCACGACGCGCGCACCGCGAACGGCGTTGTGTCTTTTACGCATCCCACCGCCGGGAACCGCGCCCGAAAGGGACGCCGTCGCGCGAACTGCGCGGCCGCGGCGCGCGGCCGCCACCGTCGGCCGCACCGTGACGAGGCTTCCGACAGCCAGCATGCTTGATTACTTGGCTCTGTACTGGCACGAACGCGGGTCGATGCGGACGAGGCAAGACCTTCAGTCGGACGCGCACGCCTAGTTGGCGGTGTCCACGTAAGTCGCAGTCACGGCGTCGCTCAAGCGCGCCTGTCCTTTATGCGCCACCGCCGCGACCAACAGCGGATGGTGAGAAAAGCGCCGCCTGCCACGGATAAGCACAGAGATCCTGAGATCGGTGAAGACTACATTTTTCAAGGGTACAACCTTTCAAGCTGACCGACACGACTTTCAACATTTGTCGGTCACAGCAACGGCTTCTCTCGACCGAGAGGCAGGCGATCGCGATATTGAAACACGTCACAACCACTCGCGCACGTTCCGCGGCACTTCGGCGGTCTTCGCCCGCGAGTCGTTCCCGTCTCGTCGGTGACTCCAGACATGTCATCGCCCATGGCGCTGGGTCCCGTCGCGTCGGTGCGCACACACCATCGCGGACAAGCGTCGTCTGTGAAACCAACCCGACGTCATCACGTCGGTTCGGTTTCGTCTCGAGGCGTAGCTCGGCGCGCCCCCGACCCCCCCCGCGCAGTTGGCGCGGTGATCTCGCCAACCCTGGAGTTGAACCCCGCGCTGATGACTGCGACGACCGCCAGGCTCGTCGCGGTGGTGCCTGGTGGCGACGCGGCTTCGTTCCTGCCGTATCCTCCTGGCTTGCCAAGAGAGGCGCTTCCCGGGGGTGGAAAAAACAGCGGTCCAGACTGGACGGAGGTCATGTCCCACATGGCCTTGCGTTTGACCTGGGTGGACCCGGCATTTGAAATGGTGGTGTTGCCTCATGACGCGTCTGTTGACGAAATCGCGAAAGCGGCGGAAAACGCGGATGTGTTCATCGTCGTGGGCGTGACGGATGAATCAAACGCGAAGTCGCTGCGACAAGTTTTCGCAAACGTCCCAACCGGCGCCGCGCTCGGGTGTTGCGAAATGTTACAAAACGAGAGTCGAATCGCGTTCCAGCCGTTGACTGAGATGCGCAAATTGGAAGCCAAGCTCGTGCCGTGGGGGCAGGCATCGAAAGATTTGCGAACCATGGACCAGGTGTTTTCGCTGTTCAAGCGCGAGAACCACCTTGATTTGCTTTTCTTACATTTGTTATTGATCGACGCCGCCGGCGTGCGCGTTCCCGCGGTTGACATCAACCAGGACTTGAACGTCCAGAACGTGTGGTGCATCGCGAGCAACTGCAACAAACAGCTGTTCGCGTGTTACGGCAACGAGAACTGTGGCAAATCCTTAGACTGCATCGACGACTGCGGCTTGAACGACCAGGTGTGCACGTACACGTGTATCCGGAGCTACCAAAACAAAGAGTTTGAGCGCCTCGCGCGGTGCATGTTACACAGCCACAACTGTTTGGGAAACGACGCCATACGACCTGAGCTGCCTGAGGTGATGCCCATGACGGAGTGGAGAGGCAACCCGCTGTCCCACGACGACGCGGAGGGGATCATGCAGGGGTGGTACGGCACGGAGGCTGGGCAAAAGCCGTATTCGTGGCTCGCCGTCGCCGGGCAAAACCCGGCGTACGACCACTTCCCGTGTCAGTACCAGATCTGGTACAGGGGCAAGGCCAAGGGGAGTTTCTGGTACAACCCCGTGTTCAAGGTCCAGACTTTGGACGGGGACGAGGTGTGGCGCCGGTCGGACTACCGGTGTAAGCGAGGCGACGTCCCGGGGACTTTCTACTTTTCCTTCATGGACAACGGCGTGACGTCGTTGGAGTACTGGCGAATTGTGGACGCGGCGGATGACCTTTCATGGTCGCTGTACTACTACGCCGGGGCGGCGAAAGTCGCGGGGCAGGCGTACATCGGGGCGGTGCTCGCTACGAAGGACGGGATGTGGCCTGACGTGAGTGAGTTGCCGCGGATCGAGAAAAGCCTCTGGGAGGGGTGCGGCGTGAAGCTGTGGGAGATGTGCGAGGTGGACAACGGGAACTGCGGAGACGCGCCGCTGGATCCGTACCACGAAACTAAGCTCATGCCGTCGCTCGTGGGGAGACAATAGTTTCGTTGTATATGTCGATTGTGTACTTTCGTTGTATTCGAGTGTTGTGGGTGACTTAAAACTCCTAGGACCTGCATGGTGCTTGCTATGTGTATACGCTTTCTTTTTCATTCCGAAGTCGGCTCTCGTTGAAGATTTCTGGGTAATCGAAACAAGCCCAATCAACGCACGGGCTCGTCCGCTTTCGTCATGCTATGGTCGTCCACGTGTCCTTCGCCGTCCGCATACACGGGTGTTCCGTTTTCGTCCACGAACCCGGTGTCCACCTTGATGCGCTTGTTTTCCATCTCTTCCAGGGTCGGGTTCCCGAAAGGCAAGTTCGTCACGCCGTTTGCAATGTCCTCCATGATGTTTCCAGTCGCGGGGGGGTGGGGAGGGTACCCTCCCCCGGTGTACGCAGGAGGCGCCGGCGCCGCGGTCTTCACCGATGGCGGTACATCAACGTAGTGGCGGTACATCAACGTCGCACCGACGACAATCACGATGAATCCGATGACGTACGCCGCGCTTCGGGCCCAGGTTTGCTTGGTGGGTGTTACCTTCTCCACATTCGCGGGCGTTGCCCCGTATTGAATGGTGATCTTTTGCCCGGGCTTGCTGAAAGCAGCCGCCTCTACGTCCGACATGGTGACGGAAGGCTTGTGTAATCCGACCGCGCAACAAGGTTGACGAGGGTCGGCGCGCTCGTCGTGTGCAGGCAGGTTAAACGCGGATCCTGAAGTGTTTTTTCAGTGACACGATACACGGTAGCGGATTATAACTCCTGGATTGACGATCTAAATAGTGGGTACAATATAGACCGTCATTCTTGAGTCAAGGGAACATTCGAGTCCTTCGCAGTTTTTTTGGTCGATCCGAGGCTACGCTTTTTCTTTTGGGTTGATGGATTTTTTTTTATTCATCAGTCCACGGTACCATGCCGGTGGTGGGGCTCCCCGTCGCCGTAGGCGCGACGGCGACAGGCGCATCGCGTGCTTCCACGCGTCTCCTATCCGTGTGCCGCGTTCGCGCTTACGCGAAACCGGATGCACGCGTCCGTCGCTCTGTGTTCGACGCAAGAAATCTTATTATAACGAACGCGAAGTTTCCCAAAAAGCACCGGTGGGTCACGCACGCTACGCGCGATGACCGCCCCCCCGTGCCGTCCGTCTCGTCGACGCGCCCTGGTGACCGCACTCAAGGCGACGGGTCGAATGACTGGGTAACCTTAACAGGGCTCGCCGCGCTGGCGATATTTATTTGCTACGCCGACCGAAGCAACATCAGCACCGCGATCATCCCGATGGCGAAACAGTTTTCGTGGGACAAAATCGCGGAAGGCGGCGTGCTTTCTGCGTTTTTCTACGGCTACGGCCTGACCCAGATTGCGGGAGGCCGGGCTGCGGATAGATGGGGGGGAAAGAACGTGTTACTAATAGGTGTCGTCGCGTGGTCGCTGGCGACGTTTCTCACGCCGGCGGCGGCGGCGGCGGGCGCCGTGCCGCTCGTCGTCGCTCGCGCGGCGCTCGGCGCGGGCGAAGGCGTGGCCTTCCCCGCCGTGCACGCGCTCATCGCACGCCACGTCCCTTCCGACTACCGGACCACCGCGGTGGCGACGGTAACAGCGGCGTCGTACGCCGGAGCCGCGTTCGCGTTCGGGGTGACGCCGTACGTAGTCGTGACAGGGGGCGGGTGGGAAAACGCTTTTTTTTTCTTCGGAGCCGCCGCGCTCGTGTGGGTCCCGCTGTGGGTACCCGCGGAGTTTCAAGTGGTGCGTGATGTTGGGGAGGCGGGCGAGGGGGTTGGCGATGGAGTGGTGACGGGAAATACGAATAAAAATAATGAACATGGAAGGAAGGTTGAAAATAAAGTGGTTCCGCGATCCACCGCTGAATTCAAAAGCAGCGGCTGGATACAAGAGTGGCTGGGTTTGATGGAAACAAACGAAGTGCGAGCGATTTGCATCGCGCAATTCGCGCAGAGCTACGGATCGTACGGCTTGCTAAGCTGGCTCCCTACGTATTTCGACGAAGCCCTCGGTGTTCCTCTGGCCGACCTCCCCGCGTTCACGGTGCTGCCTTACTTCATTCAAGGCGCGGTCGGGGTGGGCAGCGGTTTGTGGGCAGATAAATTGCTGCGCGAAAAGGCGGTTCCAAAACTACAAATCCGAAAAGCGTTTCAAGCCGTGGGGATGGTGGGGCCGGCGGTTTGTTTGCTAGCCGCGGCGTACTTGGGCAGCCAAGGCGTTGACGGCCACGTGCCTGAGGGAAATATTTTCTGGGCCGCCGCCTCCGTGGACATCGGCCTCGCCCTGTCCGCCCTGACCTTAGCGGGAGTCAGCGTGAGTCACCTCGACGTGGCGCCCAAACACGCCGGCCTAGTGTTCGCCACGGGGAACACGTGCGCCACGATAGCCGGGCTAATCGCGGTTCCATTTTCAGGGTTGATTTTGGAAAAAACGCACCAGAACTGGAGCATCGTGTTCGGAGTCATAGCGCTCGTGTTCATTTCGGGGGGGGTTGTGTGGTGCGCGTGGGTGGGGGATAAACCGGTGGAAGCGGATGACGTCGTTTTCGTGGTGGATGATGGATGGATGAATTGAGATCTGATGAATTGGCAATGATTTTTTTTTTTTTAAGTTGCGTTCCGTCGCGGCGCGAACCAATTTATCGTCGTTCAAAGCGGAAGCATCATCACTCGTCCGAGCGCCGCTCGCGCGCGATGGCCATGGCACCGCCCAAGCCCAAGATGGGGGTCGACCCCGCGCGCAGTCGCGATATCATGGACGATATGGTCAACGTGGTACGTATCGGGCGCGCTCCCGTCCCCGCGCCCCCCCGCCCGCGCCGTTTTGAAACGCGCGAATGTAAACGTTCCCCTTCCGCGACAGCTGCTGACAAAATCCCTCCCCCACCCCACGCGCAGGTGGAGACGTACGTTGCTGATGGATTCGACTCGTTCGAGGAGTGCTTGACACAAGAGCTCCCCCAGGATGATGAAACCGAGGCGGCGCTGAAGGCTGGTTTGGATGTGATGTACCGCGCGGCGCAGGAGCGGATAGACGAGCACTTCGGCCGGTTCGCCGAACACGCCTCGTCCACGTGCTTCGCCGTCCCGAAGGAGCTGTTGCAGGCGCAGGACCTCGCGGAGAACCTCCCGTCGTGCTCCGTGGAAGAAGAGCGCGCGCTTGATGACCAGCTTCGCGCGTTGAGGAAGAGACTGGCGCACGCGAACGCGATGCGCACGCACTGCGACGCGCAGTGCGACGCGTTGCAAGTGGAGATGGCGGACCATGCGCATGTGGTGACGCAGTTGAGGCTGGGGAAGGAAAACGCGGTGCTCGGCGGGGTGAAGGGCGGGAAGCGGGGTGTGGAAACCGCGGCGGCGGCGGTGGTCGCGGCGGCACGACAGCTCGCGCCGTTGCTTGAGCAGGCGGAAGAAATGCAGCGGCGCGGTTTGGCGTTTAGCGACGCCGCGGGCGTCGCGCCGTTTGGCGACCCCGCGGTTGGCGCGAAAAACGCGCTGCGCGAACACTTTGCGAAAGGCGCCACGCTGGAGGTCCTCAAGGCAATCAACTCAAGGCTCAACGCGCGGAAAGCGACTTTGGTGGCGGGAGTGGAGTCGTTTAATTAACTCTGAAGCGTTTGGCGCGCCGTGTAAGACGAAGACGAAGACGTTTTTACCATCATCATCGATTGACCATCATTCGCTCACAGATTTCTTTCCTTCCACGACGCCGCGGGCATGCCGTTTGGGAAGACATTTTTCGTGGCGAACCGCTCCCACTGCGCCTTGCAAAAGTCGAGGGTTTTCAAAACCACGTTCGCGCGCTTTCGCCTGCCGCCGCCGCCATAATCGATCGACCCGCCGCCGCCCATCATCCCGCCGTACCCGCCGCTCGGCATCTGGCCGCCGGCCAAGCTCCCTGAGTTCCCCGCCGCGCCCGCCAGACCTCCCCCCGGAAGCACGCTTTCGTTCGCCGCGAGCGAGATGAAGAACCCGAACGGCACGATCCAGACCACCATCAGGAAAAAACCCAGGAGGTACTCCACGCTGTTGAACTCAATCGTGTCGTTCCTGAAGTGCCGCATCCACATGAAGTGGTTCGCCACGAGCGCCACCACTGAGCCCAGAAACTCAGGACTTGTGAGCGCCATGAACGGGAACTTCCGAAGCAACGTGTGGTACGTGCACTGCGCGGTTATTGAAAGGAAGATGTTCACGAACGGCAATCGGTCCACCACCCACAGCGCCACGTGTAACCCGATGGAGATCTTGATGGACCACCCCAACACTTTCTTCGTCACCCGCGTGTACTCCTCAACCATCTCCGCGAGGTAGTACAAACCAGTCGCCAAACACACGGCGATGAACACCAGGAACAAATACCCGCCCGTGTACACCACGATGTTGGAAAGGAACGGCATCGCGGATGTGCCTTTGCTCGCCGAACGTCGCCGCGCGAGGGTGTGGCCGCCGCGATTTTTGTGCTTGGATCGCTGTGCTTTTCGTACAAGACGCGGCTCGTGGCGGTTTTCCCGGTTTTTGTTTTCGTTTGCCTGGCGTCTCCTTCTCCTCGCGTCGCCACTCTCGGCACGCAGGGGCGCCGTTCGGCGTTGCTAGGATGTCGGAAAAGCCCCTGGATCGTATCGTGTTACGTTACCTTCAGAAGCGGGGGTACACGGACGCAGAGCGCGCGCTCCGAACCGAGGCGAAAATCATCAGCGTCAGTCAGATGGCGCTCGTACCGCACCTCGGCGCCGACGCGAGCATCGCGGACCACATCCTGTACCACAACGAAACAGACAGCGATCCGGAGTCGCTGATGGAGGGGTATCGTCTGCTTCGCGAGTGGACGCACCAATCGCTGGACCTGTACAAGGTGCGCCTCCCACCGTCGCGCCATCATTCGGGAGCGCGCGAAAAACAACAAGCAACCCTAAAATGCGCGACCGATCCGACACCGCACTCGCTTCCCCACCTCTTTTGTTCAATGCCCTGACCCATCTTTTTGTTCCCTCCACACCACAGCCCGAGCTGCTTCGCGTGTTGTACCCGATGTTCGTGTACTGCCACCTCGAGCTGGTCAGCGCGGACGTCCCCGAGCTCACCAGGGAGTTCCACCGACGTTTCGCCACCGATCACACGCTTTTGCACCACGACGAGACCGTCGCGCTCGCGGGCCTGGCGACCCCCGCGCACCTCTCGAGCGACCCAACGGCTTTGAAGTTCAAAAACAACCGCATGTCCGTGCGCGTGTGCGCGTACACGTTTGATTTACTCGTAAAGTACCTGCACGTGGCGAACCAGATGGCGCTGCTCGCAATTTTAAATGGAAACATCAGCGTCAGCGTCACGGACGGCGACCCGGTTCCGGGTGAGGACGAAACCGCGGTCGCCGCGCGCGCCACGATCACGGGCACGGGCCCGCCCAGTAAGGTTGACGTGTTCAACACGAAGAAACACGGACGGTGGGGTTTGTTGGAAACGTCCATCGAGGTCAGGGCGATGGACGAGTTCGATGATGAAAAGCTGCGGTTGGAAAAAGAAAACGGGAAAGACGACGACGACAACAAGGCGAAGGCGGGCAAGAAAGGTGGGACCAAGAAAGCACCTGAGCTCGAGTCAGTTACAAAAGAAGACCCCGACGCCGATGACGACCGCGACCTGCCCACGATCGTCAAAAGCGAAATTCCAATTCCGACGCTCGCGCACGACGCGGCGCTCGACGCGGTGGAGGACGTGCGGTACCGCGCTTTGGTCGGGCCTTGCCCGGGAAAACTGCCGTCGTGCGCCTTTTACACCTTCACGCACGCGCACGCGGTTCTGAACTGCGCGTCCGCGTCGCTGGACGCCTCGCTCGTCGTAGGCGGGTTCGCGGACAGCGTCGTGAGGCTGTGGGACATGAACAAAGCCGTGCCAGGCGGGACGGACAAGTACGAAACCGACCCGGCGAGCCGCGCGCGGCGCGCCGCGAAGGACGCCGCGCTGGACGCCCCCGCGGCGGACAGAGGCGAAGGAGGCGGGGACGTGGAGATGCAGGTCGCTGACAGCGACGGCGACGACGGCGCGACGATTGTTGCGATTGGCGTCTTTCCAAACCCCCAATCGCAGACCAATCACCCCGTCGGCGGAGTTCAAAAAGGTTCCAAAGTCGCGCGTCCCGCGCCTTGCGTGGAGTTCGTGGGCCACGCCTCCGCGGTGCACGGCGTTTCCATCTCCCCCGGGAACGAATTTCTGCTCTCTAGTTCAAGAGACTCCACCGTCCGCGTGTGGAGCGTTGCGCTAGAGACGTGCCTGGCGTCGTACAAGGCGCACGACTACCCGGTGTGGGACGTGCAGTGGTGCCCCGTGGGGCACTACTTCGCGACGGCGTCGTACGACGGAACCGCGCGCGTGTTCGCGATGGACGCGCCCGCGCCTCGCCGCGTAATGGTGGGCCACCTCGCCGACGTGGACTGCGTGGCGTGGCACCCGAACTGCAACTACATTGCCACCGGGTCAGCGGACAAGACGGTCCGGTTGTGGGACGTCGCGTCTGGGGAGTGCGTGCGCGTTTTCGTCGGCCACAGCGGCGGCGTCGCGGCGCTCGCCGTGAGCCCGCGCGGCGACGCCGTGGCGTCCAGCGGCGACGACGGCAGCGTTTTGGTGTGGGACCTCGGGACCAGCCGGTGCGTGCACCACTTCGTGGGACACGTCGGGGCGGTGCACTCGCTGGAGTGGGCGTTTGGGCGCGGGGATTTGTTAGCGTCGGGCGGCGCGGATGAAACCGTGCGGCTGTGGGACACGTCGGCGAGTTCGGGTTCCGACGCGGGCGCGAGCGCGAAGCCGCTGAGGAAAACAGTTGGTGGGGTTCGGGGAGGGGACTTTTCGGTGGCTAAAAGAGGACCGGTTCAAACCCTGCGCACGAAAAACACACCGGTGTGCGCCGTGGGGTTCACGGGGAGGAACGTGTTGCTCGCGATGGGAGCGAGAGCGCCGAAAAACGAAACGACGTAGAGAGCGCGTTTTTGTTTTTTTGACTCTCAGGTCTGACAAAAAAAACCCATCCTTGCCTTTCCTCGCCTGTCCTCGCGTTTGCCGTTTCCCCATGCACTGCGGGACTGCTCCGCGTCGCGTCGTTGTGTCGTTTCGTCCCGCGAAACAAACAACTGGATTGGCCTACACAGCCACACTATTCCTCGCCCGTGCCTGCCGCCCACGTGCGCCGCATCTCCACCTTCTTTACTCTTTCTTTTTTGCCCACCGTTCGAACGTTCGACCTTTTTCGCGAAATCGGCTTGGAGCAGGTTTCAAATGGTGACTCAGAGGTGACCACTGTGACTCGCGCGCTGAAGGCGAGATTGAGGCGCGCAGCCGGCGAGCTGCGTGACGGTCTGGTCTGCGGGACGCGTCAGGTACTGGTCGAGCGCGTGGTGAGAGCTGGCCGGTGCGCCTCTCTCGGTGGTCGCCAGACAACCGCGAATGGTGACAATGATGCGAACACCCGAGCCTGAGCATTGGCGGGACGACGGCGCTGCGGGCTACGACGAGACTTACGCTGAGTCTCCCAGCGTATCGCGTTCGTACGACGCGCGTGAAGTCGATCCAGTGGTACGTTTTCACCTGTCACATCGGAACCGCGCGCGCGAATCCCTAATCGCTCCCTATGCTCCTCCCAACGCCGATCGTCACGCATTTCGTTGTTGCCATTCTGGAAAAGCACAATCAAATCATTCCGAGGATTGCGTCCAGGTCAGCTCGCGCCACAGTTCTGTGCCGAAGTGCGCTGACCCTGTCTCCCCCCGCAGGTCGTCGAGGATATCCTGAACCACTCGGAAGAAATCGCCGTGGCCGAAGATGGCCACGGTGGAGAGGTCACGTTGCTTCGCTTGCTCAAGGTGCGCGATCCTCCGCGCGTTTTCGGCGCGTTTGGCCGAATTTTGGCAAAGAGTTTGTCTCCGTCGCCAAACGACCGCCGCGCGCGTGTCGCGTCCGCGGTATTCCCACTCACCTTTCCCTTCCTTCCCCCCCCGCGCAGGCGTACGAAGCGGTCCTCACCGAGCACGGCATTTCCCCTGAGGAGGACACGAACTACTACCGCTTTCTACTGAAGCTGTCGTTGGATCCCGATCCGGATTGGTGGGTCAAGTACGAGCGCGAGAAATCGCGCGTCGCGCGCGTCGGCGGCTTGAGCGGCCGCTCTCCCCTTCGCGCTGCGGTGCGTTCGGTGAACGGCGGTGCCTTTGTGTGGAAAAGCGCGATGCGGATTCCAGGAGGGGGGTCTCCGCACGGTTCCGGGGGTCCGACTTCAAACGACGACGGATTCCCCGACGACTCGCGGGAGTTTGCCGCGGATCCGCGGCGCGCGCGCCGCGACGCGGTGGACGAGCGCGAGCGCGAAAGCGTTTCGCGCAAATCTTCCAAAAAAAGTAAACCTCGCAAACACAAACACACGGACGACCCACACGACGTGGACGACGCAGACCCCGCGGAGAGCGGGTATTTCGATTTCAAACTCACCGCGGCGGCGTTCCGGGTGTGGCTACGACGCGCGGCGTCGCTCGCCGCGCTGCGCGCGGCGCGCGAAGCCGCGGTTGAGAACTGGATGATTTCCGTTTCGTTCTGGGAGTGCAACGCGCTTAGGCGGTCCGTAGCGCGGTGGCGCGCCAGGCCCGCCGCGATGACCTTTCACGCGCTTCGCTTCTGGCACGGCGAGACCACGCGCGGGCGGTTCAAGTACTGGAAGGAGCACGCGCACCGGATCCAGCGCGGGCGGGCGGAGGAGGCGATTGGCGTCAAACGCGCGCTCGCGGCTTGGTCCGGGAAAAACCTGAGGTTTTGTTTTGCCAAGTGGACGCACACGATCGGCGAACAGAACGCGGCGCGCGCGGATATTGTGCTGGTGGCGAGTCTGAAAGGACGCGCGCGCGTGCTCCGCGCGTGGTCCGCGGAAGCCGCGCGGTCGCGGTTGCTCGCTCGTCTCGGCGGCGACGCCGCGGCGCAGACCACGCGTCGTTTGAAGATTTCGTGTTACGTCAAGTGGCGCGCCGCGTTTCATGAGCGGCAACGCCGACGCGAGATTATGCGCCGCATTGGTTCGCGCATTCGAAGCAGGGTGTTGTCCGGCGCGTTGATGGGATGGCGCGCGAACGTGGATCGCGCTCTCCACGCAAAGGCGACGCTCGACCGCATCGCTTCGCGCGTGCGCAACCGCACCCTTCACGCTGCGTTCGGGAAATGGTCAGAAAGCGCGTCGAAGGCCTCGAACGAACGCGACAAGCTCCGCGCGATCGCCGCGAAACTGATGCACGGCTCAGCCACGCGGTGCTTACGCGCGTGGCGCGACTTCGCTTCGGAACAAACGCGGTTAGAGGAATTGTGCAAGAAAGTATCGTCCCGCATTTCGATGCTAGCAGCGGTTGGCGCCTTTGCGAAATGGCGCGATTTCGCGGAAGAAACAATTCGGCACCGTGACGTGTGCACCCGTATCGCGATGCGTATTCTCAATCGCGTGAAGCACGGCGCGTTCATGGCCTGGATTCAATACGCCGAAGCCATCCGCCGCGACAAGGAGTGCTTCGAGCGCGTGAAGGCGTTGCCGGAACGGCGATTGGCGCGTTTCGGATGGGCGTCGTGGCGCGAGGCGTATGAGCTTCGGGTGAAGATGCGTCGCACCATGCAGATGTCGACGAACTCTTCGGCGGTGCGCGCGCTGCGGCTGTGGAAAGAACATGTCCGCGGGGTGAAGGAAGAGGAGCGCGCCGCCTTGAAAGCGATGGAGTTCTTGCTCAACCGCACCGTCGCCGGCGCCTTTGCGCGTTGGCACGAGGCTGCGACAGAGCTCGTTGAGCTCCGCGAAAAAATGCACCGCGTGATAGCGCGAGTGGCGCAGCGCAGCGTGGTCGGTGCTTTCGAGCGCTGGCGCGAGGCTGCGACAGAGCTCGTTGCGCTCCGTGAGAAGATGCACCGCGTGATGGCGCGCATGGCGCAGCGCAGCGTGGTCGGTGCTTTCGAGCGCTGGCGCGAGGCTGTGACGGAGCTCGTTGAGCTCCGCGAGAAGATGCAGCGGGTGATGGCGCGAGTGGCGCAGCGCAGCGTGGTCGGTGCTTTCGAGCGCTGGCGCGAGGCTGTGACTGAGCTCGTTGCGCTTCGCGACAAGATGCAGCGGGTGATGGCGCGAATGGCGCAGCGCGCGGTGTCTGGCGCGTTTGAGAAATGGCGAGGCGCCGCGAATGAAAGCATCGAGCTTCGGTTGAAGGCTGAAAAAGTAATCGCTCGCTTGGCGATGCGCGCCGCGAGCGGCGCGCTCGTTCGCTGGAAGGAGTTTGTCGAGGAAACGAAGCACATGCGCGATTTGATGCGGCGCGCGGCGAGCGCGGTCACCAAGCGGCGCATGATTGGCGCGTTCGCGTTGTGGAAGGAACAGCTCGAGGAAGGCCGCGGGCAGCTCGAAGCGGCGCGGAGGGTGATCGGCAGGGTGACGTACGGCGCGGCGTGGCGCTCGTGGCGCGAAAAAATCGCGCAAGCCGAGGCGCACCGCGAGCTTATGCACAAAGCGGCAAACTTCGTCGTGAACCGCGCGAAATCCGTGACGTTCTACACGTGGATGGAAATCGCGGAGACGATGGCGGAGATGCGGTTCAAAGTCTCCGGGTTCATGGCGCGCATGAACAACAAAGAGATGAGCGCGGCGTGGGAAACGTGGCAAAACTTTATGGACGACGCCGAGGACGCGCGCGCGCGCGCGGAGACTGCGATGCGCTGGTGGACGAATAAAGAAAAGCGCGGCGCGTTTACGCGCTGGCGCGATTGCGTAGAAGCCGCGCATTTGGCGAAGCGCGCGTTGCGTTTCTTCACGCACCGAGAGCTGTGCAAGGCGTTTGTGAGGTGGTGCGATTTCGTGGACAACAAGCGCGAATACGAGGAAAAAATGCGCGCGGCGCTGCGTCGGTTCGCCACCAAAGCCACGGCGTCTGGGTTTGAACGGTGGCTCGAGTTTTGCGAGCACGCCGAATCGGCGCGGCGCGCGATGTCGTACTTCACCAACGGCACGTTACTTCGAGCGCTGCAAACCTGGTCCGAACGCGTTCTCGAAGCGTCTGAAGAAAAGAACGCGGTGTACAAAGCCGTGCGGTTCATGTGCAACAACACGCTTCGCGGGTCCTTCGCGCGGTGGGAGGAGTTTGCGGTTGAGTCCTCCGAGTTGCGCGAGAAACTCACGCGCGCGGTGTCGCGCTTCGCGAAGAAAGCGCTGAACTCCGCATTCGGGCACTGGAAAACGCTTTGTTTGGAGAAGAAAAAGGCGATGGAGATTCTGCACCGCGCGCTTTTCAAGATTCACGACCAAAAGAAAGCCGCCGCGTTTGAAAAGTGGGCGGCAATGATCGTAGAGCTGAAGGAGAAGGAGGACGTGGCTGGGAAAATTTTGTACCGCGTTTTGTTCCGCGCGCTGCGTGGCGCGTTTGAGCGGTGGCTAGATTTCGCGGCCGAAAAGGCTGAGCTTCGTGTGAAGATGGAACGCGCGGTGTCTCGCCTGCGCAACCGCGCGGTTTCCGGTGCGTTCAGCACGTGGCGCGTCGAGGTTGCGAGCGTCGTGGAAAACCGCGCGGCGGCGGCGAAAGCCGTGGGGCACTTTTTCCAATCCGCCGCGCGCGTCGCGTGGCGAGGTTGGAACGCCGTCGTCGCGCGCCGGCTGGAAAACCGCGAGTGCACCACCAAGGCGCTGGTGCTGTACGCGATGACCATTCAGGGCAAGGCGTTCCAGCGGTGGAGCGTCGCGGCGGAGACACTCGCGGAGCTGCGAGAGAAGCTCATTGTCGCGGTGCGTCGCATGGGCAAACGCGCGTTGGGCGGCGCGTTCGCGCGGTGGCGCGAGTGGGTGGGTGAGATTTGCGAAATGCGCGCCAAGCTCGCGTTCGCGGCGAAACGCCTCGGCCAGCGCGCGGTGTACGCCGCGTTCGACGCGTGGTCCACTGTTGTGGAGGTAACGCTGGAGCAAAGGCGCCTTCTCATCGCGCACGTCGCGAAGCGCATGCACAAAAACGTAAGCGTCGTGTTCACGAAGTGGGCGTTGCACGTCGAGTTTGAGCTGCGCATGCGCGGCGCGCTCGACAAAGCCGTGCGCTTGATGGGCAACCGCGCTTTGTCCGCGGGGTGGGGGCGCTGGGCGGAAAAGGTTGACGAAGCGCGGCGCGTGCGTCTCGCGATGCGCAAGTTCGTGTACGGCGCGCAGCAGTTCGCGTTTACGCGGTGGTGTGCGTTTCACCAGGAAACGAAATTGCTTCGCGCAATCGGAAACGCCATGGCGCACGCGAACGCGCAGTCCACGCGGCGCTGCGTGGACAAGTGGCGTTTCTTCGCGGCGGGAGAAAAGGAGCTTCGCCAAAAGTACAAAACCGCGGCTTTGAAATTCTTCGGAAACGTAAAGCAAAAGTGTTTCGCGGAGTGGGTCAGGCACACCGTCACCATGTTGCGCGTGAAGCAGCTGATGGGCAACGGCTTGAAGCGGTGGTGTGGAAAGGCGTTGCGGTTTTGGTCCGAAGAAGCGCGCGCGGCGAAGACGTTGCGCTCGAAATCGGTTTTTCTGCGGCGAAACGCGGAGGCGGGGGTCGGGCGCCGCGCGTTTCGGATCTGGATCACCTCAATGTTCGCGTTGAGGCACTGGCGTTCCAAACACAGCAAGCGCGCGTTTCGTGTGTGGACCGAATTCGTGTTAGGACGGCGGGAAGACGCCGCGCGCGAGGCGAAGCTCGCGCTCGTCGTCAAGCGGTTGATGTTTGGAAATGTCTCCCGAACGTTCGCGGGGTGGCGCTTGATTCCGCACCGGAACAAGCGTTTCTTTCGAAAGCAACAAGCCCTGAAGCGCGCGATCGCGGCGGGGGACACGACGATCCGGCGCAAGCGCAAGGTCGCCGTCGCCACGGCGTGGCGCGGCTGGCGCTTCCAGATGGTGGACCAAACGAAGATGGCCAACGTGAAGTTGATGCTGCGCAAACGTCTGGGCGCGGCGCGAGGCATTTTGTGGAAGCGGTGGCGGTCGTACGTGGAGCGACGCCGGGTGAAACTTGTGACGTTCGCCGCCGCGAAGGAGATGCACGGACGGCTCGTTGCGCGAAGCGCGTGGACCCAGTGGTGTAAATACACGCAACACAGTTCCACGGAAATGGAGGCGAAGCTTCAAAAAGCCGCGGAGTTTATGTACGGCGCGACGCTCGCCGCGAACTTCCGCAAATGGCGTTTGTTGGTGCGAGACGTGAAGCGAAAGAACGCGGCGATGCAGCGCATGGTGGGTTTGCTCACCGGGTTCGGGTTGGAAAACCTGGGCGCGCACGTTTTGCGCGAGTGGCGCGAGGTTTGCCTGGCGAAGCAAAAAGGTACCTTGCACGTGCGCAAGGCGGATTCGTACCGGCGCGCCAAGGTTTTGGATCTCGTTTTTCTGTCCTGGAAAGTCCAGTCCGCGCCTTTGACAAACGCCGATTACCTCAAAGCAATCGGGGAACGCGCGGGTGACGTTTGGGACTGGGATTACGACGACGCCGGGGACTCAACGAGTCTGCACGCGCAGGTTTTAGTCCGCAGAACAAGAGCGATGTTCGACGGAAGGGACCCGGACGACGACGACGAAAGCCGCGAGGACGAAGCCGCGATTCGGTTAGCGTCGCCCGCGATTGGACCGGCGGGAACTCTGGTGACGGCGAAAACGGCGGCGCATCGCGCGATGCGCATCGCGGGGACCCCTGAACTCGGCGAGCCTTTTTCGCCCGCGTCTGTTTCGGATTCGGATTCGGATTCTGAAACGCACGCGCACCGCACACCCGTAGGCGTGGGCGTGGGGGGTGCGCCCTCCGCGAGGCCTCCCGCTTCGAGCGCCGCGGGGGGCGGGTTTTGCGGCGAGTGCGGCGCGAAGTTCGCGACGAAGAAGAAGTTCTGCGCCGAGTGCGGCGAGCGGCTTTGAGTTCGAAGTTCGCGACGAAGAAGAAGAAATGCGCCGGGTGCGGCGAGCGGCTTTGAGTTATTTTAATGAATTCGATTTGACGATGAGTGTTTTTGTCGATTGGAATCTTGGATTTCGATGTTATAACGTGGTTCTCATTCACTCCATGTCTATCTATATCTGCCCCTTTAGAAATCACTTTGTACCCAAGACTTGTCAGACATGATATTTCCGCTGTGCGGGAGCCCTTGTGACCAACGTCACTGTTGTCACAGATCCCGGTCCGTTATGTTTGAAAGAAGTGTGGGCGCGTCAGACGAAGACAGACTCGGGATGCACATAATACATCTATTTTGTGACTGACGTACCTTCGTCGCGCGCTACTCTGGTGTTATGTTTCAGTTCTACGTGTCTATATCAACAACCCTTATGTTCGTCGTTCCTCTCCCCGTCGCGCATACTGCTCGCCGTCCAGTTCGAATTCGTGCCGAAAAGAAAAACGGCGCGCAGCAGGCCGGCGGTTTCGGAATCGGTCAACGTTGTGGTCAACGGCAAAATCCAGAAAACGCCAGGAACGGACCTCACAACGACTGCGGGGCGACGGCAGCGCGGAGGCGAGCGCGGACGCGAGTGCGTATCGCGCGGCGTGCGTGCATTTGAGAGACCTCGGCGTGTCTGGGGACGCGAGCGGCTCACGTCTTGGACCCCGCGGAGCTCGCGACGTCATTCGATTTCCCGTAGCGGGCGGTCCGAGAATCGAAGATGGACGACCGCGAGCGCGCGCGTCGTCAACAGGTGGCTGAGACCAAGCGGCGGCAGCGCAAGTTCGAGGAGAGAGCCAAGGCGCGCGAAACGGCCGAAGCGGATATGGTACGCT
>Ga0222630_1000451_pt1 | contig 21185 bp, 19 predicted proteins | sample AntAcemetagenom3_FD_179842 | JGI IMG/M metagenome (GOLD analysis project Ga0222630, IMG submission 179842) | Saline water microbial communities from Ace Lake, Antarctica - #3 | ecosystem: Environmental > Aquatic > Non-marine Saline and Alkaline > Saline | place: Antarctica: Ace Lake | collected...
CTCAACAATATTCCGGTGCTTTTTTCTTAGTTAGCAATGTCAATATGTCAGACATATTCTATTTCTCTAGCCGCCTAGGAACCTGTCCTCTTTTTTGAATCGCTTGAGCTTAGAGCTCGCTAGTTTGAACTGGTCAGAGAGCTCTCCTCCAATCAATTGCTTAACTTAAGGGAAGCGATTTGGGTAGAGAAGCGAAGTCAACACGTGATCTTCCCACTTGCCGTTTATGAGCAAGTATTCTTTTGCCAGCCCTTCATGTTGAAAGCCCAAATTTTTTAGAAGGCCAGCAGACCTGTCATTTACCGGCATATAGTTGGCCATGATGCGATGAAGCCTGAGCTCATTAAAACTATAACCTATGGCATGTCTCACGATTTTTTTCATAAAACCCTGCCCTTCATAACGCTCAGCACAGGAATAACCAATGTGGCAGGCCATAAAAACACCGCGAACGATATTACTTAAAGAGCAAGTTCCAATAACATGGGATTGGGTATCGTCTGTTCCAATAAAATGTACAGCAGAGCCGTTTTCGAATTCAGCTTCCCTCATTAGAAGCCGGCGATTCCAAGACTCTATCGAATGATGATCGCGCGGCACAGCAGGACTCCAAGGCTGCAAATGATCACTGTTCACAGCGTAGTAGTTAGCTAGGATAAGTGCATGACTTGAATTTGTTCTAATAACTTTCACGAAAACCTATTGGATAGCAGGGCTATTCGAATGTATTTAGCATCAAAAGAGTTTCTTCATTATTGTAGAAAAAACGCTCCACCGGTTGCCAACCAAGGCTAGCATATAGCCCCCCGCTAAGATTAGTGGTCTGTAAGTACAGATGTGGCAAGCCCCTACTTTTGGCGAGACTAACGATTTGCATCGTCAATTCTGACGCCACTTTTGATCCGCGATAGCGCGGGTCAACAAAAACACTTCCTAACCAGTAATAACAGTCAGGATAACGCGTTCCTATTTCTTGGTATTTAAGGGCAGCAATTCCAACTGGCACCTCATCGAGATAGGCAAGAAGATGAACGGGAAGCTCGGTTTTACTCAAGGTCTGGGCCAACTGTTGCTCAACCCCATCTAAATCAGACCCCAAGCGATCAGACCACACCGTATTCCACCAATTAATTACAGTTCGCGTTTCATTCGGCCGGTCGTATAGAAACTGATAGCTTAAAGACATTCAAGTGGCACTCATTACATATAAGCCTAAAGTGTAATATCTACCAAAAAAGAATAGAAGCCTATTAATGCACTAATTGAACACACTGTAACTTGTCTATTCGCGAGGTAGTTGCTGCGAGATATATTTAGCTAGGCATGTCTGGCTAAATGAGGCAAAAACCCAGTCCTAGAGTTAAGTGCCTCATAACAAAAAAGCGACAAAAAAGGCTAGAATAGATTTTACCAGCTCCATCAAATCAGGACGAATCAGAACCGAAACAAAGACCTAAATACGCCCATGGGACGCACGGGCACCGAAAATAGCGCTTGGCAGAGAATCTCTAAACTTAGTAACGATCGATTATTGCTGCATCAACGCCCGTGGTGAAATTTTCACGAAAGCCACCGCCGCTTGATGGCGACACCTGGCTCATTATGATGGTGATTAATTTTTGCTTGGGATCGATAAAAAACCTCGTCGCAGCTGACCCATCCCACCAAATTGTTCCTTCGGAAACGGGAAAATTATATGCGGCCGGGTTTAGGACCAAATTGAATCCGCCTAAGGTCCAGCCCGAGCCGGCCCAATAACCTCGAGTACCAATTGGCATTGCTCCTACAGGAACACTGTTCTCAAAAATCAGTGCGGCAGTTTCAGGCTTTAGAATCTGCTTACCGTTAAACTCGCCATGATTCATTACCATCTGAGAAAAGTTGGCAAAATCCATGACCGTTGATAGTAGACCTACCCCGCCTTCCATCAAAACAGGCTTTTTAGTGAAAGGAATGCTCTCGATTTGATAAGGAACTAAACGACCATCAGTAGGCCGATATAATTGTGCGAGCCTACTGGCATCGTCCCCTTGCGCCCAAAACATTGTGTTGGTCATTTCTAGCGGTTCGAACACATTTTTTTCTAAGTAATTTAAAAAATCTTCTCCCGACCAAACTTCAATCAGCTTTCCTAGAATCGTGGCATGTATGCCATATCGAAATTCTGTCCCAGGGTTTTGGAATAAGGGAATTTGTGCTGCATTGCTACTCATCTGATCAAGGGAGATATTTTTGTCACGAACTTTATTTTGAACATACAGGGCAGAACTTCTGCTCCCTAGCCCCGAGGTGTGGGTAAGCAAATGTGCCACGGTGATGTCACCGGTTCGAGATTTAGTCTGAGATAGATCTGTGCTGTCGGAATCGAGCAATACCCGTTGATTCTCGAACTCTGGCAAATACATTTGGATTGGATCATCTAGCTTAAATTTGCCCTGCTCATAAAGCTGAAGTACGGCGACACTGGTGATCTCCCGAGTCATCGAGTAAATACGAAATAAAGTGTCGTCGGTCATAGGCAGGGATTTTTCGATATCCCTTTGCCCTAACGCCTTGGAGTAGACGATCTTGCCATCGCGAATGACAGCAGCAACAACCCCCGAGATATCTCCATCGTCTATGTGCTGTTGCAGACGCTGGGTAACCTTTTCCAATCCTTCAGTTGACAACCCGACACTCTCGGCGACGGAGAAATTCAAGCTTTGGGCACTGATCAAAGGAAATACACACGAAACGAAAACGCCTGCGCACAGACGATAGAAGTCTTTAAACATGAATAAGTCTCAATAGAATTTCGAAGTTTTAGATCCGTAGAAAAGCTAACTCTTTTAGTCAGGCTTGTCCATGCTGAGACTCAAAAGGTGAGATGGGGAGATTACTGCAAACGCTTTGTTAGACCAAAAGTGCTCCTTTCGGTTTTTGACGAGCCAAATTGCCAAGCATCTGCGCTCGTGAATGAATCATTCCTTTAAAGCTCTGAGTCGTTAAAAGGTTTTCCTGAGGCAGAGTTATGTCGACCCCGTCTAGCTTACCGTTAAGATCTGCGATTTCTAACAGTAAACGGTCTCTGATCGCATCGATGTTATTAAAGTTTCCAGCTAATTGATTCCGCGGTCGCGCACATTGCGTAGCATTGTCTATACATCCCTGTAAGTTTATTGAATGTAGACACTGCAGCTTGTGCTGTTCTTCCTTATCTACGGGCCCTTATCTGCAGAACGGTCGACGAATCCTTGTCGACTGCCGCTCTTCTATTTGCTCTGACCAAAATAAAAGTCTACTCGCCGCGCACTAAAGCCCATAGCGGGCTTTGTGACACTAGGCAAAGACAAGCTTTGGAAATAATAAGGCCAGAAAACGCCTAATTCACGATTTCTGCGAGAAACTCAAAACACTGCTGCCGCTTTCTCGGCAGAATATAGTCTTAATTGAAGCAACTGGGGCTAGGCTATAAAACGCGGTTCACTACAGACTGCCAATCAAAATCCATATCTGCAATCGCAATAAAATCTGGGTTGAGTAGACTGTCCTTTAGATTATAGCGAAGAGGCTGAAAATCCAATCCTACGATTTGCCCTCCCGCAGCCACTAAGATTGCATGTGCCGCAGCGGTATCCCACTCGCAGGTCGGGGCCAATCGTGGATAGAAATCGGCGCTCCCTTCGGCCACCAAACACATTTTCAGAGAACTCCCCATGCTCACCACTTCGGTCTTTCCAACACTGCGTGTGATTTCATTTATGAGCTGGTCAAGCTGGCCACCGCGGTGATTTCGACTGGCAACAATTCGAACACTAGACTTGGACGACTTCATTTTGGCACTTTTGATTGAGTGCCTACCTTGCGCATCTATCTTAACAGCCCCGTCTCCATCACCAACCAGGCCAGAGTAAGTGACCCCTAGCACTGGCACATGCACTATGCCGAGGACCGGATCGCCATTTTCGATGAGTGCGATGTTGACAGTAAATTCGCCATTTCGACTGATGAATTCTTTGGTGCCATCAAGAGGATCAACCAACCAGTAACGGTCCCAAGTTTGCCGCGTCGTATAATCGATACCTGTCGATTCTTCAGATAAGATAGGTATCTCAGGAAAACTGTCTTGTAGCCTTCGCGTAATCAACGCGTCGGCTGCGCAATCTGCTTCGGTTAAAGGCGAATTATCGGCCTTGAGTGTCACCTCCACAGGAGATTTGCCGTTATAGACCTTGAGAATCTCTTTGCCTGCATCAATCGCGATTTTCTCGATGACTAAAGGGTCTATCTTTCTTATTACTGCTGCCATTATTATTCCTATAGCGGCGCACATAACTAAAAGAGCTTGGCGCATTATTGATATTTTACTTTTGCTACAGCTTGGTTAAGCTGTGGCATGTTGCATTACCCGCTTTGAATTGCCAAGCCTTTTGGAGAATAAGATGCCCCCTTGGTCCACCATCGATACCATCATGTTTGACATGGATGGCACTCTATTAGACTTGCATTTCGACAACTATTTCTGGCAATCTCTGGTTCCTCAAATGTACGCCAAAGAACACGGAATATCTGTGGCTGACGCCAAAGTCTTAGTAAAATTTAAGAATGATCAGGCGCTCGGCTCTCTGGAGTGGTACTGCCTTGATTATTGGGCAGACGAGCTAAAACTTGATGTCGTTCAGCTGAAGAAGACCATAACCCATAAAATTAACATACGGCCCAATGTTGAAAAACTGTTAGAGCAATTGCGTGCCAGCGAAAAACGGATATTACTCATCACTAATGCTCATCCCACAAGCTTAGAAATCAAAATGGCGCATACCGGAATTAACAGCTTTTTTGATGATTGTATTAGTTCGCATACATTAAGCTTGGCGAAAGAACACCATGGTTTCTGGGACAAACTGCAACAGCATTTTCCTTATGATCCATCTAAAACAATTTTATTTGATGATTCGCTGCCAGTCTTGCGACAGGCTCAGCGCGAAGGCATCAAGCACCTTTACGCAATCCAAAAGCCAGACAGTAAAAGGCCCTCTTTGAATGCCGGAGAATTCCCGCAAGTTGTGGATTTCGAGCACATCATGCCTAACGTCACTTCCAAAAACTAGACCCCAGCTATGACCGCATCCTCTAACTCAGAATCAACAATCACTCGTCTGCGCATCGACAAGTGGCTATGGGCCGCGCGGTTCTACAAAACTCGCGCTGTTGCTAAACAAGCCATAGAAGGCGGCAAAGTTCACTGTGAAGGAAGCCGAGTCAAAGCCAGTAAAGAAATCGGTATAGGCGCAGTTATTCAGGTTCGACAAAGCACTGATGAAAAAACTGTGGAAGTTATAGCACTTAGCGATAAACGCCGCAGCGCAGCGCAGGCCCAATCCCTTTATCAGGAAACACCGGCAAGCGTTGCTGCGCGAGAAACGCTTGCCCAGCAGCGTAAATCACAGCCCAGTCAATGGGCATCTGAAGGCAAACCAAACAAAAAACAACGCCGAGATATCCACCGTTTTAAGACCAAAAACTAGCCAGCTTAAGCATTAGTAGAGTCTGTTAGCACTGACTCGGGATATTTGACATAATGCTGCTCAAATCTAAAAGTCCAGCGACATCCATGCAGTTGTAGTATGAACACGTAAGGACACAGACCATTGGGGGTCAAATTGGCCAAACAAATTAGCGAATCACTCCAGTACTACCATTTGCCGGAATTTGATCCAAGCTGGCGCTCCGTTAAACGAGGACTAGAGAAAGAAAGCCTTCGTATCCTACCCGACGGCAACATATCCACCTCTGGCCACCCAAAAGCCTTGGGCGCTGCTCTGACAAACCCCTTTATTACGACCGACTTCTCAGAGTCCTTATTGGAATTTATCACTCCCGCCTATGCGGACATCGATGAGTGTCTGCAAGTGCTTGAGAATGTCCATCGCTTCACGTTTCAAAACCTAGACAACGATGAGATGCTGTGGGTATCCAGCATGCCTTGCCCGCTTGATAGTGATGCCGATATTCCAATAGCCCAGTTTGGTGACTCTAACATTGGCAAGATGAAAACCCTCTACCGGCACGGCCTTAGTAATCGTTATGGCAGTTTGATGCAAGTGATAGCAGGTCTACATTATAACTTTTCTATGCCTGAGTCTTTTTGGGCGCCCTACCAAAAAATCTGCGGCCATAAAGGTTCGATACAAGACTTTAGAACAGAAAAGTATCTTCACTTAATTCGCAATTTCCACCGTTACTCTTGGTTGCTAATCTATCTCTTCGGCGCGTCGCCCGCAGCATGCAAGTGTTTTGGGCAAGGGCGAGAACACGATTTAGAAGAACTTGATTCTGACAGCCTTTATCTTCCATATGCAACTTGCCTGCGAATGGGGAATCTCGGCTACAAAAGTGAAGCCCAGAAATCTCTTTTCGTTTGCTATAACGACCTTGATTCCTATGCACAGTGCCTTGAAAAAGCCATGCATACGCCTTACCCAGACTATGAGTCTATTGGTCAGAAACGAGATGGAGAGTATATCCAACTCAATACAAATCTGTTGCAGCTAGAGAATGAGTTCTACAGTACGGTCAGGCCAAAGCGTGTAGCTATAAGCGGTGAAAGGCCATTGGACGCACTCACCTCCAAAGGCATTGAGTATATTGAAGTTCGGGCATTGGATTTAAACCCGTATTTGCCACTGGGCATTGACGCACAGCAGATTAGATTTTTAGACAGCTTCCTAGTGCACTGCCTGTTAGACGAAAGCCCTGAATGCCATCAAACTGAATTTTTTGAAGTCGCCAAAAATCTCGCCTCCGTGGTTGAGCACGGGCGTAATCCCGATCTTGAGTTAAGCTTAGATTCTAAGCCTCGAAAACTTGTGCAATGGGCGAATGAATTACTTGAGGACATCAGCTTTAGCTCGGCGCTTCTAGACGGTGAAAACTCTGACCTTCATGAACTAAGCCGGCTCGCTCAAATTGCTAAAGTTGAAAATCCGGACCTAACGCCATCAGGCAGAATGTTAAAAGATATGCAGGAACAAGGAATGTCTTTTTTCGAATTTTCGATGAATCAGTCGAAGATTCAAAAACAAACGTTAACTAATGGCGAGCTAGGCACTGAGACTGTCGAGATTATGCATAAAACCGCCGCCGATTCCATTGCCAAACTAGCTGAAATCGAAGCCGCTGACGCCGCTACTAAAATAAGCTTCGATAAATTTTTGGCCAAATGGAATCAGAGCTAAAGGTTCCGTGGACTAGTTATTTGGTAGTAATCTCGTTGCTACTTTGCCTATTGCTGGACTATTGCTGGACTATTGCTGGACTATGAAATTCGTAAAATAGAGTTCCTCACTTTGTTCGCTGCCCGCGCTTGCCCGTGTCGACATGATATTTTTAACTTCCTCCAAAGCCTCTCTCCTCAGTGACTCTCGGCCAGCGCTGGAAGTCCGGGTTTCTTCAGCTTAAGAGCTAAATAAGATAACTAACGCTTTTTGAATAGAGGGTAAGTGGTGCGAAATTCTAATCTCGCTCTCGGCCTTAGCCTTGAGGGAGACACATGCTTTCAGATACTTAAGCCTGACGCCCTCGCCATCATTATTGACCAAGCTAGGGGTGATATCCGCATAGACGCGCTCTGGTAGACCTTGCGCTGCAGCAGTCCCGGCAAGGTGGTATGGACAACACGCCACAATCACAGATCTTGCCATGACGATCGTTCCTATAATTAAAATAATTAGTTTACGTGTAGCAGCAATATTTCTTCTCACAGCGGGGCTGATGTGGTGTAGAATGTGCCTTCGAAATCAATAGCTTGGAGCTCATCATGGCGCTGGCAATACCCGGTAATAGAGTTATTAATGCAGGTATATTCTGCGTCTGCGTCATCACTATCGGGATCGTGCTTTACATGGAGCACGTCATGCTCCTTTCGCCCTGCGGACTTTGCATAACTCAACGCGTCTTCGTAATATTATGTGGAGTCGTCTGCCTGATCTCAGCAGTTCATAACCCTGCCCCACACGGCCAAAAGCTTTATGCCTTTTTGGCAGCGGCAATGTGCGTGTTTGGCAGCTATTTTGCTGGCCGCCAAATTTGGCTACAGCACCTTCCTGAAGACCAAGTTCCAGCCTGCGGGCCAGGACTTACCTATATTTATGATAACTTCCCGTTTTTGGAAACACTCAATTTCCTATTAAAAGGCGACGGCAACTGCGCGGAAGTCCAATTTCGCTTTCTAGGCTTGAGCATCGCAGAAATGTCGATGGTTGCCTTTGTTATTCTGTTCAGCACTCTGCTGTATACGGCCTGGCGTCAGCAGCGAGCATAAACTTCTTCAATCATACCCAATGCCCTGCACTATGGCTTGAGCTCAGTTGATTCCGTCTTTTAGACGATTCACCTTGCGCAATTGCCGATTTCTTACCTATATTAAAGATAGTTCAACTAAGCAGAACCTTTGCTTATGTCTATCACTAATTTAGCGAAGGAAATCGCACGCAGGGAGAAAATAATGCTAACGCGCAGTAAGCGAACTAAGGAAGGTTGGTTACTGGTAGATGACATGGTCAAACGGTGGATGCAACAAAGAGTGCAGCTAACTCAAGACTTTGAGGGAATAGTCACCCCAATAAAAGATGAAGAGACGTCAGACTCTCTATCCGCTCGAATTAATCGTTTTTGCCAAACGCTTGTGGATTATGTATCTGCCGGCCACTTTGAGATCTACAACGAGCTAATCACGGAAGCTAGGGAGTTTAACGATGGTAGTCTGATGCTGGGCACACACCTCTGTAAAGCTATCGAGAAGTCCACCGATCTCGCCATTGAGTTTAATGACAAGTTTGAACTCGCCCGCCATGATGCTGCTCTGCTTGCAAAACTACCAAAGCACCTCGTCGATTTAGGTAGCGTCCTTAATCTGCGCTTCGAATTGGAAGACCGTCTTATCTCCACGGTTCACAACTGCCACAGATCGTTAGTGGCTTGATTGTTAATAGCACAATCCAGCCCCGCAGCATTGAGTGACTAAAGGCGAATATCTTGGCTAAAGCTATGCTAGTTTCCTTTGTTTCACTGGTTTTGCAATCCTGTTCGTTTACCGATGAACCTTTCGGTTTGTTTTCGACCAGCGTACAAGGCATTTTCGGCGCGGCGTACTCTACAGACGGCAATCATGTATTGGCAGGTTTCATTCAATACGGAGGTAGCCTGTGGGATGAAAAAAATGCCGAGCGACTGTTTAACTGAAACCATCAAGCAACACTGCGCTCACAAATAACCGCAGTGGCCTTTTCTCCAGAGGAAGATTTCGCGCTAACTTGCGACGGCAGCACGCTGATCTTATCAGATGTCGGTAGTAGTGAAGCGCTGCGTTTTTTCGACGTCCCCAGAGAAATCTTCCATGTTGCGCTATCCGATGACGGCCAATTTGGGCTCTTAACAGTACAACATATTGATGCTGTGGTTTGGGAGATGCACACCGACACTGTGCATTCGAAGCTAAATTACAGCAATCGATTTTTTCCGAGCTTTTCCAGCTTTGTCGCCGCAAAGTTCTTAAAAGACGGGACACAATTATTAATTGACAACACCACCGGCGCCATCGAACGCTGGTCTGGTGAAGGCGCCGCACGACCAAATCGCTGGATCACCCCGGTTGCCCGTGGCATTAGGCCACGAATATTTCCTATAGCTGAGATATACCTCAACGATCAGTAAAATATATATCGGCAGTAACATCAGATAGGACTTCTTACCACTATGCGCTCTGAAAAAAAACCTCTGATGCAATGTATCAGATCATGAGCGCAATTAAAATGCACCCGCTACCCACCGCGTCTCCAGCGGAAATATTTCTCCAAAAGTGGAAAATATTTTTCAGGCAATCTCGCACTACGCCATGCATTGGCAGTAAATTTATTAGCCTCTAATGATGTTGGGTAGATGTGAGTAACCGCCGATATCTTACCTAAACCCATGTTATGAGTCATTGCGAAAACGAACTCGCCAATCATTTCACCTGCATGATATCCAACAATTGTCGCACCAAGTATTCTATCTTTCCCAGGCACTGTCAGCACTTTAACAAAGCCATGGGCCTCGCCATCAGCTAGAGCTCTATCTAAATGGTCCATATCATAACGCGTTACATCATATGGAATTTTTTGCTCTATGGCATCTTGCTCACTTAAGCCAACTCGAGCCACTTCGGGATCGGTAAATGTAGCCCAAGGAACAACTCGATAATTGACCTTGGATCTCCAAAGCCCGCCTAGCATGGCGTTCAATGACGCGAACCAAGCCTGATAGGATGCCATGTGGGTGAACTGATAAGGTCCGGCAACATCGCCACAAGCATAGATATTTGGATACACTGTTTGCATAGCATCATTAACTTGAACCGTGCCCTGTGGTGTTAGCGGCATTTCAAGATTTTCAAGTCCAAACCCCTCAACATTGGGTTTGCGACCAATAGCCAGCAGAACACAGTCGAATGCCACGCGTACAGTTTTACCGGCATGCTGCGCTTGCATCCAGTTTTCGCCGTCAATTTTCTCAAACTTGAGAAGCTTGTGATCAACGAGAACATCAATGCCATCTTTCTCAAACTGCTGCGTGACCGTTGCTGATACCTCGATGTCCTCGCGAGGCATTATACGTGGCGCCATATCAACTTGAGTTACCTTCGAGCCTAAATTATTGAATGCTTGGGCAAGTTCGCAGCCAATCGGCCCGCCTCCCACAACCAACAATCGGGGCGGCAATTCCGTTAAACCCCATACCGTGTCTGAATTCACGTAGTCGACCGTCTCCAGACCAGGAATCGGAGGAACTAATGGCCGTGCACCAGAAGCAATGATGATCGATTTAGTATTGATGGTTCTATCGTTCACTTTTACCGTGTAAGGCGATTCAATCATTGCATCGCCAATAATGCATTCCACTCCTAGAGACGTAAAGCGCTCAACAGAATCATGTGGCTCAATAGCCTTGATTACATTTTGAACCCTAGCCATGACCGCTTTAAAATTAATGGTACCGGTAGCATCATCAATTCCATATTCTTTGGCACGGCGTAAATAGGCCATCATTCGGCCACTTCGAATAAGGGACTTACTAGGAACGCAACCTGTGTTTAGGCAGTCGCCTCCCATCTTGTGTTTCTCAATTAAAATAACTTTGGCCTTAGCACCGGCTGCAATAATTGCAGCGACTAGCCCGGCTGACCCTGCGCCTACAATAACGATATTAGCGTCGAACTTTTTAGGCTTCGTAAATTTTTTCATGATTTTTTTCGCTGTATTAGTCCTACAATAAATTTTGCTGCCAATGGGAATAGGCCAAGTAACACAAATGACAAAATTACACTGGGGCTGACCAACCCTGACAATGACGTTATTTGGGCCAACTCTGATCCGGCGTTAACATAAACAGCAGTGCCCACTAGCATTCCTATTTGGCTGACAATATAAAAAGACCCCACACTTATTGGCGTTAAACCCATCAATAAATTAACCATGAAAAAAGGGAACAGCGGAACCATTCGAATGCTGAAGAGGTAGAAGTTACCGTCTTTCTTAACACCTCGATTAATTGAGCCCAAATATTTTCCGAATTTTAATTGCACCCAGTCCCGAAGCAGTAAGCGGGCTACTAGAAATGCCAAGGTCGCCCCTATACTGCTGGCGAAAGAAACTATCAGAGTCCCCCACAGCACACCAAATATTGCGCCGCCCAGTAGTGTAACAATGACCGCTCCTGGAATAGAAAGCGCGGTAATCGCGACATAGGCAGCAAAATAGATAAGCGCTGTGAGCCCGAAATTTTCGTCTCTGAACCGCTGAATCTCACCCAATTGCGATTGTATAAAATCCAAGGTCAGATAACGACCAAGATCGAAGAGTAGGTAAGAAGCAATAACGGCTGCGATAATGGTGACTAATAATATTTTTGTTTTATTCAACGAGATTCTCTTTTTGATTGGCTTTACGTTAGCGGCTCTGTGAATGTACTTCAGGTATAGTTTGTTTATTTAATGCCCATAACATTTATCATGTCCATCATTGTTCGGTGATTGCTTCATTCTATGCAAATTTCGCCATATACTTGTTACTAGTTTGTCGTTACACCCTCACATTCCTTAAATAAGAGATTATTAGCTGTGCCCAATTTTGATTTTAGCCGTGAATTTCCCGTTAATCGTATGCGACGCATGCGAAAGAACGATTTTAGCAGACGCTTAATGCGAGAGACTCAGATGTCGGTAGATGACCTGATATTTCCCGTTTTTATTGTCGACGGCCAAAAGCAGCGGCAAGAAATCTCATCAATGCCGGGAATGTTCAGGTTCAGTATCGATGAATTACTTCTCGAGGCCCGAGAACTGGTTGAACTGAAAATACCCGCAATTGCGCTTTTCCCGGCGCCGGACGCAAAGGCCAAAAGCCTGCTTGCCGAGGAAGCCTACAACCCCAACGGCTTGGTTCAAACTGCAGTTCGAGAGTTAAAAGCTGCATTTCCCCAGCTCGGCGTGATCACTGATGTGGCGCTAGATCCATACACAACTCATGGCCAGGACGGAATCATCGACGAAAACGGCTATGTCCTCAATGAAGAAACTGTTGAGGTTCTTGCGAAACAAGCTTTGTCTCATGCTGTAGCTGGCGCAGATATTGTTGCTCCTTCTGACATGATGGACGGTCGAGTTAGTGCTATTCGTTATATTTTGGAAGAGAACAACCAAATTTACACGCGCATTCTCGCTTATTCAGCTAAATATGCCTCAAGCTACTACGGTCCCTTTCGAGACGCGGTAGGTTCAAGTGGCAACTTAGGCGGTGGCAACAAATATACCTATCAGATGGATGTGGCTAATAGCGATGAGGCTCTGCAGGAGGTCGCTTTAGACCTCGCTGAGGGTGCAGACATGGTCATGGTTAAGCCGGGAATGCCTTATTTAGATATTGTTAGAAGAGTGAAGGACGAATTTGGTGTACCTACTTTTGTTTACCAAGTCAGCGGAGAGTACGCAATGCACATGGCCGCGGCTCAAAATGGCTGGCTAGATGAAGATGCTGTGGCTATGGAGTCGTTGCTCTGTATTAAGCGGGCCGGAGCGGATGCCATTCTGACCTATTTTGCCAAGAAAGCAGCGCGCCTTTTAGCGGGCTGAGCGGCTTATGGACTAATAGTGAATGCCCATTTTCTCGGGCAGGTTTATTGCTCTCATCGTTGCTTGATAAATTGTTTCGTAAGTAGCTTTCCAGATCACACCCTAAATTGAGCCCTAAATTGTCTATTAAGATGCGGTCACTACTTGAATCCTACGTTTTAGGCCTTATCATAGGGACAAGCATTAACGTGTAATTGAGCTACTGGGTTTTTCCATATTGAGAACCTCTTGGTGACAAAATCCCCTCTTTTGCATTTAACCCCTCATTAGAATTATAGGAAGTAGACTATGAGCGACAATATCGTTCACGTTTCAGATAGCAGCTTTGATGCAGACGTCTTACAAGCGGACGGGCCTGTTTTAGTAGATTTTTGGGCCGAATGGTGTGGCCCTTGTAAAATGATCGCTCCGGTTTTAGTAGAACTAGCCGCAGAATATGACGGGAAGGTTAAAATTTGCAAGATGGATGTTGATGCGAACACCGAAACCGCACCAAAATTTGGCATTCGTGGCATTCCCACTCTAATTGTATTTAATAAAGGAGAAGTAGCTGGAACTAAAGTCGGTGCTTTATCCAAATCTCAACTGTCAGCTTTTATTGACAGCGTAATCTAAATTGCGTTTAATACGATGTCGCTGATATTCTAGCGGCATCCTATGATGTGGTTCTTCTTACTATTTAGCACATTGTCTCTATAGTCTTTATATCCATATCAACCTAAATTAGTAGAATCTCTATATTTAACTCCTGTTGGGTTTGGTTCAATTGATTCTTAAGGGATAAGCAAAACTAATTTCTGGACAGGTTTAACTAGTAGGTCTATATTAAGACAAAGGTTGGAACAATAAGTCAAAATATCCCTGCTAGGTAGTTATTTTAGTTAAAAAGAAACCCGTTAATCAAGCAGATCCCGCATACCCTATTTAACTCAGCAAAAACTAAAAACTGACTGACCAAAATAGACTATGCATGTTACTAAAGTTAATACTAGAACTACCGAAACTAAATATACCGGCATTAATAGGTCTGAAATAATGCCGAAATAAATTCGGTTAGCCGATCAAGCAGACGACTCAAACCTTTCCCCTAAACTACAAAACTGATTCTTGCTAACCAAAACTTCAAAATCCTAATACTAATACTACCAACATGTGATTACTGAGTTACATCAGTCCTTGTAGCCAAAATCATTCCCTAAATTACATCAAGTTTACTTGATAAGAAGCAATTATGAATTTAACCGAACTAAAACAGAAGCCAATCGCCGAACTAGTCACTACCGCACATGAAATGGGGTTAGAAAACGTTTCTCGCACGCGTAAACAAGACATTATCTTTGCCATATTGAAGAAACACGCCAAAAACGGTGAAGATATTTTGAGCGATGGTGTTCTTGAGATACTTCAAGATGGTTTCGGATTTCTTCGGTCAGCGGATTCGTCCTATTTAGCAGGTCCAGATGACATTTACGTCTCGCCTAGTCAGATTAGACGCTTTAATCTCCGCACGGGGGATACAGTGGCAGGCAAGATACGGCCGCCTAAAGATGGCGAAAGGTATTTTGCCCTCCTTAAAATTAGCGAAATTAATTTCTCCAAGCCCGAAAACTCCAAACACAAAATCCTCTTTGAAAACCTCACCCCACTTTTCCCTAATAAGCGCTTACCGCTTGAAACAGGAAATGGTAGTACTGAAGACTTAAGTTCAAGAATTATCGACTTGGTTGCCCCAATCGGAAAAGGCCAACGAGGCCTAATCGTTTCACCTCCTAAAGCAGGTAAGACACTAATTCTCCAAAATATTGCTCAGTCTATAACTCGCAATAGCCCAGAGTGCCGTCTCATCGTTTTACTAATCGATGAGCGTCCAGAAGAAGTCACTGAAATGCAGCGATCGGTTCGCGGCGAAGTAGTTGCTAGCACCTTCGATGAACCACCCTCACGCCATGTTCAAGTAGCTGAGATGGTGATAGAGAAAGCTAAGCGCTTGGTAGAACATAAAGAAGACGTGGTTATTCTTTTAGATTCTATAACTCGCCTTGCTCGCGCTTACAACACTATCATTCCTTCGTCAGGCAAAGTGCTAACCGGTGGTGTTGACGCACATGCATTAGAGAGGCCAAAACGCTTTTTTGGTGCTGCTCGTAATTTGGAAGAGGGTGGCAGTTTAACCATTATCGCTACCGCTCTCGTTGATACCGGCTCAAAAATGGACGAGGTTATCTACGAAGAGTTTAAAGGCACCGGTAACATGGAATTGCACCTTGATCGCAAACTGGCAGAGAAGCGTGTCTATCCTGCAATTAACGTCCGTCGCTCCGGGACCCGCCGTGAGGACTTGTTAACGTCCGAGGACGAGTTGCAGCGCATGTGGATTCTTCGCAAGCTGTTAAGTTCAATGGAAGACGTTCAAGCCACAGAATTTATCATTGATAAGCTTAAAGACACTAAAACCAACGAAGAATTTTTTAATTCGATGAAACGAAAATAGTAAACTGGACTTGTCACTTCATCGTTCTTTAGCTTCACACCCTAAGTAACTGGCTAAGAAAATGTCGTTTAAAGATCTTCGCGATTTTATCGCCCTGTTGGAGAAAGAAGGCGAGCTGAAAAGGATTTCAGCTGAAATCGATCCTTATCTTGAAGTCACTGAAATCAGTGATCGAACTTTAAGAGCAGGTGGGCCTGCCTTGCTTTTCGAGAATCTCAAAGGCTCCAAAATTCCTATGTTGGCCAACCTGTTTGGCAACACCCGGCGTATTGCTCTGGCAATGGGCCAACAAGACATCGAAGGGTTAAGGGACGTTGGTAAGTTACTCGCCTTTCTTAAAGAGCCTGCTCCACCGGAGGGGTGGAAAGACCTTTGGCAAAGCCTACCAAGCTATCGAAGCGTCTTAAACATAGCCCCCAGTGTTAAGAAATCAGCCACTTGCCAGGAAATAGTTATTGATGAAGCTGATGTGGATTTGGATTTTTTACCGATTCAAACTTGCTGGCCAGGAGATGCTGGCCCATTGGTTACCTGGCCCCTAGTAATCACTAAAGGCCCCGAGAAGTCTCGGCAAAACCTCGGCATCTATAGGATGCAAAAAATTGCCAAAAACAAACTCATCATGCGTTGGCTTTCTCATCGCGGTGGTGCGCTGGATTTTAGAGAATGGAAGATTAAATATCCGGACCAGCCGTTCCCAGTATCAATTGCAATTGGGGCGGATCCGGCAACTATCTTGGCTACCGTTACGCCAGTACCAGACACCCTTTCCGAATACGCATTTGCAGGATTATTACGCGGCAGTAAAACTGAGGTCGTGAAATCCATGACTAACGATTTACAGGTGCCAGCCAGCGCTGAAATCGTCCTAGAAGGGGTTATCGAAGCTGGTGAGATGGCCGAAGAAGGCCCGTTCGGTGATCATACTGGTTACTATAATGAAGTCGACAGCTTTCCAGTGTTTACAATTAAGAAAATCACCCACCGCAGAGATCCTATTTATCACAGCACCTACACTGGCCGCCCGCCCGATGAGCCGGCTATGCTAGGAGTTGCTTTGAATGAGGTATTTGTTCCCCTCCTGCAAAAGCAATTCCCCGAGATTATAGATTTCTATCTGCCACCGGAAGGTTGCTCTTACCGCATGGCTATCGTTAGCATGAAGAAACAGTATCCTGGCCATGCTAAGCGAGTGATGATGGGTGTATGGTCGTTTCTTCGACAGTTCATGTATACAAAATTTGTTGTGGTCGTGGATGACGATGTAGATATTCGAAAGTGGGAAGATGTAATTTGGGCGATCACTACCCGCATGGACCCCTCTCGTGACACTGTGCTTATTGAAAACACACCTATAGATTATTTAGATTTCGCATCGCCAGTTTCAGGTCTGGGGTCTAAGATGGGTATGGATGCCACCAATAAATGGAAAGGCGAATCAGACCGAGAGTGGGGCACCACAATTGAAATGAGCGCGGACGTCAAACAACGTATCGATTCAATCTGGGAAGACTTAGGTATAGAGTAGATAGCACTTATTAAGTAGTGCGTAGCTTAGAGCAAAGGCGTATCACGCTCGGGCAAGGGAAGCTCGAGCAAACTCGAGCCTATAAGATCGCTGTAATGCCGGTAGTTCTGTTCGCTCTCAGCATGCTCTCCCAAACTCTTCAACAACCGAGCAAGCTCGCCATAAGCCTCTGCAGAAGGGGAAATTAATATGCTCGCCTGATAATATTCGCGAGCTTTTCCCCACAGCCGGTTTCTCATGCAAATTCTACCTAGACTCAATAACAACCGCCCATTAGCCGGTCGTGCCTTAAGCCAGTTCTCAGCAACTAACAGCTGCACTTGATTAGAATCATAATCGATTTGTGCAAACTGAATGACAAGAGCATTGCTCCAGTTTTTAGATAACGCTGTTTCCAGAGCCTTGGCGGCGTCTATCTTTGCGCCAAGCTTTACCAACAACTCGCTATAATGTTTCACTATTTTTTCGTCTTCTCGGTATTTGGCAGGAGACTTTTTCCAAATTTTACTGACTAATTCGAGCTGGTTTTCCCTACTAGACTCATCAACACCCAATTGAGACTTTGAGGACTCGGCTATCACATACAACTGCTCCATGAAAACCCGCTTTCTTATTTTCTCTGCCTCGGCCGCATCAATAATATTTTTTTTCTCTAACACTGGAACTAACTCATCTAGTTTCTGCCATTCCTGAAGCTTTACGTAAACCTCTTTAAGCAGTCTAAAGACACCAACCTCTTTGGAACCACTATTTTTTATTTGTTCTAGAATTGCGAGACACTGCTCCAATTGATTCGACTTAAATAATAACTGCGCCTTTACGAATTGAATTGTTGATCCAGAGGATGGGTACTCGTCTTCTGCATCCGCTAGAGCCTTTGTCCAAGCGCCACGATCTTCAAGCTCATGAGCCGCATAGGCTGCTGCCAAGAAGTTAGCGACGTTTGAATCAGCTTGTTTGGCGCCCCTTATTAACAACCCGTAAGCCAACTGCCAGTCACCTCGTGCGAACGCCAATAAACCTTCGACGCTTTTGGTACGCGCTCTGGATTTACGATTCACATTATAGTTTTTACCAAGACTAACAAGACGAAATGGATTCAGCGCATAGAAAAGTATTATTAATAGACGCAGTAACAAAATAAGAAAGCCAGCTGCCACCATAAGTGCGAACAGGCTTGTCTCGAAGGTGGTATTACCAAACGCAACCATGAGGTAGCCTGGGTCAGCTGGAAACCCAGTGGTGAGGTTAAGTGTAAGCGCCAGCACAGTTGCCAATAAGCTAAATATGAAGAGCTTTATCATCAGGAGGCTAACGCTCGGAAGAAGTTAACTGACGAATTAGCGTTAAAGACTCGCTAATTTCAGGCAGCACTGGGTTAATGTTGGTACTGCTAAGAATGACCAGTTCACTGGAAATTAGTTTTCCTGCAGTCGAATCCATCACCGCATATCGCTCAAGCCAGTCACTGCTTTTCTTCAGGGCTTGTGCGTATACAGTTTGATCTTTCATTAACAGCGCAAGTTGACTTTGCTCTAACATCAGCTTGAGATTTTGCTTTATAAACTCACCCTGCTCAGAAGCCAAAATCGCATTAGGTGTTTGATCCCACTGCCGCCAAACAAAGACTGTACTTAAAAATTCTAGACTGGAAGTGATCAACTCGTTTGAAGTCGGTGTAGGCTGAACTCGAGTTGAATCATTGGCGCTATTGTTTTCAAAATTCTCGCGCATAGAATTCACTAAGTCGATGTTTTCCACTTCTTCAATCAAAGCGCCGATGCGCAGATACACGCCTTGGCGATCAAAAACATCAACGCTTCGAAGGCTAGTTAGATCATTGGCTATTGCTTGGCGTACGGCAAAAACTCTATTGCTCCCAGAGCCTAGCAGAGCTGCGTCCGCCGCCTCCATCATTGCTGCTGCAGCAGAAATGTCAGACTCAAGTTGTAGTTTTTGGTTAGCAATACCCAGAAGATAATCGGCTTCAAATATTTTCCATTCAAAGTCAGGAGAGCTGACAACCGATTGCTGCAACGACTCTACGACGTTAACTTTGTTGGCTATTCTGGCAATTGAAGCAATTTGATTTTCGATTTCAGCCCTTAACTCAACAATTGCCGAGTCATCGACCGAAGCAGGTACCTGAGACTGAAGGTTAAGCTGCTGTACTTGCTGCTCAAAGCTTTCCAGCCTGCGAGATTGTTGTTCTTGAATCTGTTGCAGCCGCTGGTTCTCAGAACGCACTGCCGCAAATTCTCCTGATGATAAGCGCATTTGATAGGCAAGAAACCCCAATGCAGCCAACATCGCCAATCCTACGAAGACAAGCAGGTAGGTGCTGCCAATACTGCTCGGCCCCTTTGCTTTTGCACGCGGTTTTGCCGTGTTCTTTTTTGAAATTTCTTCCAAAACTTTTGCTGTTTCTGGTTGCTCAGCCACTTAAAAAATTCCCCTAGGTTTGTGTCGCTGTAGTGTCGGCTAATCGCCACAAGGCTGCAATGAATGCTTGGTTACTAGCGCCTTCACAGTTAACGACAGCGGTAAATCCGCTCGCTCTAGCTTGTTCAGCAACGCGAGCAGAGGGAACTAACAAAATAAAACCAGAAAACCTGTCAAACTGCTCACCTAAATTGGTTTTAAGAATATCTACTGTCTCACTGCTATTAGCACTAAGTACGTTGACGCCAGCAGAGACTAGCTCGTGGGTAAAATTATCTTCAGAGTAAATACGACCTTGGCGGGTATAGACCTCGAAGTAGTCGACCGTGGCACCGCGCTCCCGCAGCGCTGATGCTAGAAGCTCCCTGCCTCCAATGCCTCTGAAAATAGCTACTTTACATCCGGCGACGTCGTGCAGAACTGGCAAATTGAGAACATCTTCACTGGTTACCCCTGTATCAGACTGAATAACCCCGCATGGCAACAATTCAGTCACTGCCTTAGCGGTACTTGGACCGATTGCAATGACCTCTAGATCGACAGGAAACTGGGGCCAATAGCGGTCTATCCAATGACTGCCGTAATGCGCCGCATTGGTGCTGACGAAGATGGCAATGTCGTACTCTGCAAAATTTAGGATTTTATTTTTGAGCTGATTTATCTGATCCTCAGACTTCAATTCTTCAATAGTCAGCATGGGCTTACTTAATGTCTTGGCACCTAAAGCCGCCAGTGCTTGGATAAGCTCGCCCTGCTGCTGGGCTGGTCTCGTCACCAGAACGGTGAAAGCACCAAGCGGGTTAACCCCGAGGCCTGAAACAAAAGTTATCTTTTTTTGACTCATTGAGAATCATCGACTGTGTTAAAAGTGTAGTGAAGTTGCTGAATAGCAGCTTAATGAGACACAGAAGCCAATATCTCAGCAGCACCTTGTGCCAGAAGATTATCCGCAACATCAATCCCCAGTGATTCGGCCTTACTTAGACTCCCCGAGTCCTCGTAGCGAAGGATTTTTGAGCCGTCCACCGCGCCTACCAACGCACGCAGCCAAAGAGTATCCCCTTGGATTTCTGCGAAACTCGCTATCGGCACCTGACACCCGCCTTGGAGCCTTAGGTTAACCGCTCTTTCAGCAATAACGCGGCTAGCTGTTTCATCATGATGTAAGCTGCGAATTAAATCATGAGTGAGCGAATCGCCTACCCGGCATTCAATTCCAACAGCGCCCTGCCCGCCAGCAGGAAGGCAATCCTCGTAACTCAATTTTTCTCGTATACGCTCGCTCAGCTTCAATCTGATCAGGCCTGCTGCCGCAAGGATAATCGCATCGTATCCGCCGGCATCTAGTTTGCCCAGTCGGGTGCCGACATTGCCTCGAAGGTCTAGAACGGTTAAGTCTGGGCGCAATTGCTTTAGTTGGCACTGCCTCCTCAGGCTTGACGTTCCAACAATCGCACCCTTAGGCAAACTGGCAAAAGAAGTATAATGATTAGAAACGAAGGCATCGGAAGGATCCTCTCGTTCGCAGATTACAGCCAACTCTAAACCTTCTGGGAACTCCATAGGCACATCTTTCA
>Ga0222630_1000453_pt1 | contig 21157 bp, 12 predicted proteins | sample AntAcemetagenom3_FD_179842 | JGI IMG/M metagenome (GOLD analysis project Ga0222630, IMG submission 179842) | Saline water microbial communities from Ace Lake, Antarctica - #3 | ecosystem: Environmental > Aquatic > Non-marine Saline and Alkaline > Saline | place: Antarctica: Ace Lake | collected...
GTAGGCACGAGTCTGAGAGAGTTGGAAGGTCTCCATCACGACACCCTGACCGGCAAATGCTGCATCACCATGCATGATAATCGGGACTACTTTCTGACCAGTAACATCTTCACGACGATCCTGTCGAGCACGGCCTGATCCAATTACCACTGGGCAAGAAATTTCCAGGTGTGATGGGTTAAACCCAAGCGCCATGTGCACTTCGCCGCCCGGCGTCATCACGTTTGAGGAAAAACCCTGATGATATTTCACATCACCAGAGGTATTCACTAAGCGCTTACCTTCAAATTCTTCGAACATCTCAGCAGGGTTCTTGCCGAGGATGTTGACTAACACATTTAAGCGACCTCGGTGAGCCATCGCCATAACAATTTCTTTACAGCCGTATTCGCCTGAGCGCCTTACCAAGCAATCAAGGAGCGGAATCAAACTTTCGCCGCCCTCTAAACCAAAACGCTTGGTACCTGGATATTTCGAATCTAGGTGCTTTTCCAGACCCTCTGCTGCTGTCAGGCGATTAAGAACATCAACACGCGCCTCGTCACCATAGGTCGGCTTAGAACGCACGGATTCAAACCGTTGCGCCAGCCACTGCTTCTCGCTGAACGAGGTAATGTGCATAAACTCTGGCCCAAGATGGCCACAGTACGTTTGTTCAAGGGTTTCAACGATCTCGCGCAGCGTTGCTTCAGACTTACCCATGTACAGGGGCGTTGTCTGGAACGTGGTGTCGAGGTCGGCTTCGGTAAGGCCGTGAAAATGCAGATGCAGGTCCGGCACATCGGCACGATTCATTAACCCTAAGGGATCAAGGCTTGCTTTTTGGTGCCCGCGAAAGCGATAGGAACTGATAAGCTGAACAACCTTAACCTGCTTGCGTTCATGCTCTAAATGGATACCACCTGAACCTGGCGCCGGAGTCGGTCGCGCCTGCCGTCTACCCAGAAGTTCAAAATGCTGAATGATGGTTGCGTGTGAAATATCGGGAGTAACTGAACCATTGGTTCGTGGCAGGGAGTCGAAGAAACGACCCCACTCCTCGGGCACACCATTGGGTTCGTGCAAGTAGGTTTCGTAGAGTTCTTCAATATACGCTGCATTTCCACCAGAAAAGTGGGAGGAGGCAAGAAACTGCTCCATTAAGCCCTCAGGCATTTCTGTTATTCCCCTTATAAATACTCGATATTAGGCAATTTTAACCGCGCGTATTCTAAACCCCTAATAGCAAAACGGCCAGTAAAAACTGGCCATTTTGGTACCGCAAAGAGAGAATTGGCTTTTATGTAGCGCTTCTAATCAACATATTGCGGATATGACCAATCGCTTTGGTAGGATTGAGCCCCTTTGGGCACACCTGCACGCAATTCATAATACCATGGCAGCGGAAGACACTAAAGGGGTCGTCAAGGTTTGCCAATCGCTCTTCGGAGCCTGTATCGCGACTATCCGCTAGGAAACGATAAGCCTGCAATAGACCCGATGGGCCGATAAACTTCTCCGGATTCCACCAGAACGAGGGACAGGCGGTGGAACAGCAGGCGCAGAGTATGCACTCATACAGGCCATCTAATTTCGCTCGCTCTTCCTGTGTCTGCAAACGCTCAATGGCTGGCGCTGGCGTATTGTTGATCAGGTACGGCTGAATCTTCTCATACTGGGCATAGAACTGAGTCATATCAATGACTAGATCACGAATCACCGGTAAACCCGGCAGTGGACGAATCACGAGCTTGTTGCCCTTCACGGCCTCAGACAGCGGGGTAATGCAAGCTAAACCATTCTTTCCCGAGATGTTCACTCCATCTGAACCGCAAACACCCTCTCTACATGAGCGGCGGAATGACAGTGTGGCGTCCTGTGCCTTAAGCTTTTCAAGAACATCCAAAACCATCACATCCTTACCCTGCGTGTCGACCTCGAAGTCCTGCATGTAGGGCTCTGCATCTACTTCTGGGTTATAGCGATAAATACTGACATTTAACATATTAAATAGCTCTTTATATGTAAGTTCGAATTAGTAGGTACGGATCTGCGGTGCAAACGCTTCACGGGTTTTCAATGTGAAGTTCACAGGACGCTTGCCGATTTTTTTCTCTGCCGGAAAGTACACTGAGTGACATAACCAGTTTTCATCATCGCGATCCTGAAAGTCTTCGCGAGCGTGAGCCCCTCGGCTTTCTGTGCGGCCTTCAGCAGCAATGGCTGTGGCCTCCGCGACTTCGAATAGATTGTGTAGTTCAAGCGCTTCGATCCGCGCCGTATTAAAGGCATTACTCTTGTCTTCCAAGGCAACATTTTCAATGCGTGGCCGCAGTTCCGCCAGCTTTTTAATCCCCTCTTGCATGTAATCCCCGCGACGGAAGACGCCGAAGTAGTTCTGCATTATGGTTTGTAACTCGGCACGTAGCACAGAGGCCTTCTCACCATCAGAAGAGTCATTGACGCGATTCAACAGGACCATCGCAGCATCGATATCTTCGTCACGAGCCTCTTTCAGATTAATGCCTTCGCGCAACTGCTTCTCGATAAATTTGCCAGAAGCTCGACCAAAAACCACTAGATCAAGCAGCGAATTTCCGCCCAGACGATTAGCGCCATGCACTGACACACAGGCCGCCTCACCGCAGGCATAAAAACCCTCGATCACAGTATCATTGCCGTCTTTGTCAATGGTCAGCGCCTGACCGTCAACATTAGTAGGAATACCGCCCATCATATAGTGACAGGTTGGAACAACAGGGATCGGCTCTTTAACCGGATCAGCATGGGCAAAGGTTCGCGATAACTCAAGAATGCCGGGCAACTTGGCATTCAGGGTTTCTTCCCCAAGATGATCAAGCTTGAGATAAACATGGTCGCCATCTGGACCACAGCCCCGACCTTCGAGGATCTCAAGTACCATGGAACGGGCAACCACATCGCGGCCGGCCAAATCCTTAACGTTGGGTGCGTAACGCTCCATAAAACGCTCGCCATCCTTATTGACTAAATAGCCACCTTCACCGCGACAGCCTTCAGTCACTAGCGTTCCCGCGCCATGAATACCAGTCGGGTGGAACTGCCACATTTCAATGTCTTGAACCGGGAAGCCTGCGCGCAAAGCCATACCAATCCCGTCACCTGTACAGATATGCGCATTCGTCGTCGACGCATAAATCCTGCCGGCACCGCCAGTCGCAAATACGGTCGCTTTAGACTTCACGTAGACCGTTTCGCCGTTTTCGATATTAATCGCTACAACACCGACCACGGCGCCGTCTTCGTTCTTAACAATATCTACTGCGTACCATTCGTTTAGAAAGGTAGTTTCGCTCTTTAAGTTTCCCTGATATAAGGTGTGCAACAACGCATGCCCTGTTCGATCGGCTGCCGCACAGGTCCGAGCAGCCTGACCACCCTTACCAAAATCTTTAGACTGCCCGCCAAACGGACGCTGATAGATGCGCCCTTCTTCGGTACGAGAAAACGGCAGACCCATGTGCTCCAGCTCAAAAATCGCTTCGGGCCCAGTCTGGCACATGTACTCAATCGCCTCCTGATCACCAATGTAATCTGATCCTTTAATCGTGTCATACATATGCCACTGCCACTGATCATTGGGATCGTCGCTGGCAATCGCGCAGGTAATACCACCCTGTGCTGAGACCGTATGCGAGCGAGTTGGGAATACTTTCGTAATCACTGCTGTCTTATAACCGGACTGCGCCAACTGCAAGGCGGCACGCATACCAGACCCGCCACCACCTACGATTACGGCATCAAAACTCATTGTCTTCATGTTAGCCATGTACTCAGATTCCCCAAAGAATGTCGATAGCCCAGATCACATAGAGCAGCGTTACTGCAATCATGCCCAGCTGAAAAAAGATACGGATTGCAGTGGCTTTTGGCCCCATCAATCGAACGGTTACATAGTCAGTCAAAACACACCACATACCAATCCAGGCGTGAGCGGCGATGGATAACATGGTTACCAGACTAAACATGCGCATTGGCAAGCTGCTATTTAAAGCTGCCCATTGCGCATAGTTAAGCTCGGGGTTGGCTAAAAGGTAGACAACGATAAAAATCAAATACGCGGTCATCACAAAGGCAGAGACTCGCTGAATAAGCCAGTCAGATAGGCCGCTGCGGCCAAGATTAGTAACGGTAGTAATCATAGGAATACCCAAAACGTGATTAGAGCAATAACAACAGCAGCCAGCACCAAAGCAACCCAAGCACTCAGTCGACCTGCTTGAAAACTGTCTTCACCGATACCAAAATCCATAATCATGTGACGCATTCCAGCCACTGAGTGATATGCCAGCGCGGCAAGCGAACCCCAGACGATGACTTGGCAAATAGGATTGGCAAAGAGGTTGCTGAGCTCATTAAAGCTAGCTTCGGAGGCTAAACTGCTCTCCAGTAGCCAAAGGAGGACGGCTACAGCCACAAACATAATCACACCTGAGGCGCGGTGCAAGATAGAAACATAGGACGTTATCGGAAGAGCGATTGTCCCTAAATCAAGATTGACAGGTCTTTTCTTATCCACGACGGTTAATCCCTTGTATGGTATTCCGTATTTACGGAGGTGATATAAATAGCACTTAGTTGCAAAGCGGCGTTACAGCGACCAGAAAAAGGCGAAGCCCCTCTTGATCTGATGGCGCGAGAGTATAAATACTTGGCTCGTCAAATTCAATTAGGATTGCGATAAAAGCTTTAAAAGTCTTTTTCCTGCCCGACGCGACAACGGCTGACCGCCCTACAGCGGTGTCACTTTCAATTTGAACGACTTTTCAGTACGCGAAAAATATGGGCTTATATCATTCGATCAATGAATAATCATTATCTAAAAAAGCAGGCGATGGCCGTCAATGAACGATTTGTGATACGCAGGGCTGTTTACATTAAGTTGACAATTTGGCCTGAGACTCTATGATTACATTCGCATTTTACTGCCCTACTCCAATGAAGTAATTCCTGAGGACCGAGTATGACCGATCGAAAAGCAATCCTGAACATTGATGGCGAAGCGCCTATTGAGTTACCCATCCGAAAAGGAACACTCGGGCAAGATGTCATTGATATTGGCTCGCTTGGTAGCCACGGCTTCTTTACCTATGATCCAGGCTTTTCCGCCACTGCGGCCTGCCAGTCGGACATTACTTACATTGACGGCGACAAAGGAATTTTGTTGCATCGCGGCTATCCCATTGAAGAGTTGGCTGAAAAATCGGGCTATTTGGAAACCTGCTATTTGCTGCTTGAGGGCGCGCTACCGAACGCTGAGCAGAAGGTAGAGTTTGAAACTACGATCAAATATCACACGATGGTAAATCGCTCTGTAGAGGCATTCATCAGCGGCTTTCGTTACGATGCGCACCCGATGGCCATGCTCTGCGGTGTTGTGGGAGCCATGTCGTCGTTTTATCACGATTCGCTGGATATCACCAACGAAGAGCACCGCAGAATTTCTGCACACCGATTAATCGCTAAGATGCCGACCATCGCCGCTATGTGTCATAAGCACTTTAGCGGACAGCCTTTTATCTACCCAGATAACTCATTGTCTTATTCAGAAAACTTTCTGCATATGATGTTTGGAACACCCTGCGAGCCGTATAAAGTTGAGCCTGCAATTGCCAAAGCAATGGATCGTATCTTTTTGTTGCATGCCGACCATGAGCAGAATGCCTCGACCTCGACTGTGCGTCTAGCGGGCTCGTCTGGCGCCAATCCTTTTTCATGTATTGCTGCTGGTATTGCCGCACTTTGGGGTCCCGCTCACGGCGGTGCCAATGAAGCCGTGCTGGTAATGCTTGAAGAAATCGGCCACGAAGACAACATCGAAGAATATATCGCCAAAGCCAAAGACAAAAATGATCCTTTCCGACTTATGGGCTTTGGCCATCGCGTCTACAAGAACCATGATCCCCGCGCGACGGTTATGCGTGAGAGCTGTGATGAGGTTTTGGCTGTTTTGGGACTGGAAAACGATCCGCTGTTCCGCCTCGCTAAGCGTTTGGAGAAAATTGCTCTGGAAGATGAGTATTTCGTCAGCAAGAAACTCTACCCGAACGTCGATTTCTACTCCGGAATTATTTTAAAAGCACTGGGTATCCCAGTTGAGATGTTCACCGTAATCTTCGCTACTGGCCGCACCGTAGGCTGGATCTCACACTGGAATGAAATGATTACACATCCTTACCGTATCGGTCGTCCACGACAGCTATATACTGGCGAAGATGTCCGGCCTTATACGCCAGTTGAGGATCGCTAGCCTGATAAATTCAGCGCAGTTTGGACGATCAAAAAAGGCAGCCTAGGCTGCCTTTTTTGATCTGTGACTAATTAAATCTACCGCCCACCAGGCTCTGATTTTAGCGCGCATTGCACGTTTAATACTAGGCGTACACGGGGCCGGAATGGAAGCGAAATTCTGTATCTGGCCGCTCAATCAGTTGCTGTTCAATTACGGCGATTTCGGCAATACGCTCATCGATCGATTGGCCCCCAGCTACCCCTTTTGCCAGCGTCAAATAATCTTGAAAATGACGCGCTTCAGAGGTCAGAAGCGACCCATAGAATCGCTCTAGTTCCGGGTCTAGGTGCGGTGCCAGCTTAGAAAATCTCTCGCAAGAACGGGCCTCAATAAAGGCGCCAATAATCAAAACATCGATTAACTTACCCGGATCACTTTTACGAGCCTGCTCGCGCATGCCTGTGGCGTAGCGTGAAGCAGATAGATACCTGTACTTGATATTACGCCGCTTCATCAGCGCAACGACCTGCTCAAAGTGGCGCATCTCCTCTCTCACTAAACGCGACATTTTATTTAGTAATTCGAAATTTTCGGTATATCGATTGATCAAACTTAACGCGGTGCTCGCAGCTTTTTTTTCGCAATTTGCATGATCAATCAGCATGAGTGATGGATTTGCTATGGCATTTTCTACCCAGCGATCGGGCGTATGGCAAGGTAAAAAGGCGTGGATTTCATCTAGGGCTGTCATCGATAGATTTTTTATAGATAGATCAGTCATGTGGCACTCTTACAATAATATTATGGTTAATCAGCCGTCTGATTTAGCGCTCAGCTTGTGGTCCGAACAGCACATCGTTTAGAGCAACTGCTCAGTCTTACGTTTAATAGGGCCTCTACTCACCGCGCGCGGTTCCTTCTCGGCGGGGATCAGCAGCACCCATCAATCTGTCATTAATAATCGATATTGCGTGTATACCACTGCTCTGACTGCGCAATGTTATACGATGCCCTCGGGCTGTGAGTGCTTTTTGCGTACCCTGCGAAATTCGACCAGCTTCCAATTCCAATCCTCTGTTTAAATTGATGATATGCGGGGAACGTATCGCTGCGTCAATCGATAGCGCCTTATCCAAATGGTACACAATTGTTCTAGATACGTAATCGATGATCCGCGCACCGCCGGGGGACCCAACTAATAATCTCGGCCTGCCCTTAAGAAAAACAATCATCGGCGACATAGAGCTTCTTGGCCGCTTTAGCGCTTCAATCCGGTTCGCAATCAACGCCCCTTCATAGTCTGTTGACGAGAAGGAGAAATCAGTCAATTGATTATTCAGGAGAAAGCCATTGACCAACAGCCTCGAACCAAATGCATTTTCAATAGAGCTCGTCATACTGACCATGTTGCCATATTCATCAGCAATCGACAGATGCGTGGTAGATATTAATTCAGGAGACTCGGCACTTTGATAGGGAAGCGCTGACTGATTTTCGTCATATAATATTCCTGGTTTCGCTCCTCCCATGCTGCCCTCGAGAATCAGGCTAGATCGCTGTTGAAGATAAGGCTTACCCATAAGCGTGCCTGCAGGAACTGACACAAAGTCGGGGTCGGCTAGATAGGTGCCTCGGTCAGCGAACGCGAGGCTAGAGGCCTCAGAAAAAAGATGTATCATCTCAGCGGAATTAACCTCTACGGCGCTTAAATCGAACTGCTCCAATATGCCGAGAATCTGTAATACTGTCATTCCCCCCGCAGGCGGCCCAGGGCCGCAAACCTTGTATTCGCGGTAATCAAGACACAGCGCCTCACCGACTTTAGCGCGATAATTTGCCATGTCACTCATGCTGAGCGACCCCGCCTCCGAGTCATTACTCACGGCATCAACAATGGCTGACGCAATCTCTGTCGTATAGAACGCGTCAGCCCCCTTCTCCGCTATTACCTTTAATGTTCGGGCATAAGTTGGATTGCGCAATCGATGTCCCACAGGATAAGGCTCCCCAGCGCTACTGAAAAAGTAGCTAGTGAGTTCGATCCTTGCAGTAATCCGTGGCGTTTTAGACAGTAGCATATGTAGCCGTGGCGAGATGAGAAAGCCATCTTCAGCCAGAGTTATAGCCGACTCAAATAAGTCTGGCCAAGGCAGCTTGCCCTCATTGCGATGTGCGAGTTCAAGCATACGCAGTAACCCAGGCACACCCACACTCTTGCCACCAACAGCTGCATCCATAAAGCCCCTAGGTTCCCCAGACGCTCTCAAGAACTGATCTGTATCAACGTTTTCCGGCGTAACTTCGCGCCCATCGTAATACTTCAACGCTTTTTGTTGTGCGGCCCAAGACAGCATAAACGCACCGCCACCAATGCCAGAAGACTGGGGCTCTACTAAGCCCAGCACTAATTGCGCAGCAATCGCCGCATCGACCGCCGAACCACCTTTAATTAAAATCTTATAAGCCGCCTCTGTCGCCAAAGGATTTGCCGTAACCGCCATAAACCGTTTTCCGTGGGCGAACTTATCCTCGGTAGCATCGCTGGAAAGCTCCGGCGGAATGTCTTCTCCAGCATTAGAAGTATTTAGAAATAATCCATTTAGGGCGAGAAGGACAACGACTAATCCCCACCTCCGTCGATAAGTTCTTCGCTTAAATAATGATCTGTTGTTCATTAAAACTCTCATCAAATATAAATTTTTGCTTGCATAAATAAACATACTCAGCCACCAACAGCACTAAAGGATCCTAGATAGCTTTAATCAGGCTAAGAAATCGTAATAGTTGCCGTCTTCCAAGCGCGTGAATCAAGCTACCAAATAACGGCGAAACATTATGGCCGGATAACGGTCAAAGCAACCTACCAAACATTCAAGTGGGCTGCATTAAAAACCAGCTCGGTAGCGGGGAATATTACAGTCTTTACGGCCAATAACCGAGTTTATATGTAAGAAAAAACAAACTTATACCACGGGTCTCGTCAATAGCCGGTATAAAGCATTGCGATGTAATTTAACGACATATACGCGTATAATATTAGCAACAGTTGATGCTCGAGGTAAGCATTTAAACTACTCATTAATACAGTACCTAATAGGAGAAAATAGAGTGATAGAAGCCTACAGCGAGAGATGTGAATGAGCTTATATTCAGAGTATATGGATGAAATCGCCACCCGTAAAAAGGACCTAGGATTAAACCCAAAGCCTATTGACAGTGCTGATTTGCTGGCAGAGATTATTGCCCAAATCAAAGATGCTGGGAATGACCAGCGTGCAAATTCCCTGAAGTTCTTCATTTACAATGCGCTACCAGGCACAACCAGCGCTGCGGGGGTGAAAGCACAATTTCTAAAAGAAATTATTCTGGGCGAATCTGTCGTTGCAGAAATCTCAGCAGAATTTGCCTTCGAACTGCTCTCGCACATGAAAGGCGGGCCCTCTATTGAAGTTCTGCTCGATCTGGCTCTGTCTGACGATGCCGTCGTTGCCAAACCAGCCGCTGATGTTCTGAAAACTCAGGTATTTCTGTACGAAGCTGATACAGATCGCCTGACCGCCGCTTTTAGAGCCAGTAATGCCATCGCTAAAGAGATTCTAGAGAGCTACGCACAAGCCGAGTTCTTTACCAAGCTGCCAGAAATTGACGAGACCATTGAAATCGTCACTTATATCGCCGGCGAAGGCGACATCTCCACTGACTTGCTGTCTCCGGGTAATCAAGCGCACTCACGTGCCGACCGTGAACTGCATGGCCAGTGTATGGTGACCCCCGAAGCCCAGCAGGAAATCGTTGCGCTACAGAAGAAACATCCGAACGCCAAAGTGATGCTAATCGCTGAGAAAGGTACCATGGGAGTGGGCTCTTCGCGTATGTCCGGTGTCAACAACGTTGCCCTGTGGGCCGGCAAGCAAGCCAGCCCATATGTGCCGTTCATCAACATCGCTCCAGTTGTTGCCGGTACCAACGGTATCTCTCCAATATTTTTGACCACCGTTGACGTTACCGGTGGCATCGGACTCGACCTGAAAAATTGGGTGAAAAAAGTAGACGTCAAAGGCAACACGGTTTTTGACGACAATGGCGATGCCGTGCTTGAAGAGGCTTACTCAGTGGCTACCGGTACTGTACTGACTATCAACACGAAAGAGCACAAGCTCTACAACGGCGACACAGAGTTGGCGGACGTTTCCTCTGCATTCACACCACAAAAGGTTGAATTCATGAAGGCTAGCGGTTCTTACGCTGTTGTCTTCGGTAAGAAGCTGCAGACCATTGCAGCTGATGTTTTAGGGGTTAAACCTGCTCTGGTCTACGCACCATCGAAAGAAATTTCTATTGAGGCCCAAGGGCTGACCGCTGTTGAGAAGATCTTCAACAGGAACGCTCTGGGCGTAGCTTCTAATACTCCGCTGCACGCCGGTTCTGACGTTCGCGTTAAAGTGAACATCGTCGGTTCTCAAGACACCACTGGTCCTATGACTTGTCAGGAACTGGAAGCCATGGCGGCTTCTGTGATCTCGCCAAGTGTTGATGGTGCTTATCAGTCTGGCTGTCACACCGCTTCTGTTTGGGACAGCAAGGCAAAAGCCAATATTCCTAAGCTGATGTCGTTCATGAACAATTTCGGTCTGATCACCGCGCGCGATCCCAATGGCGCTTACCACGCTATGACCGACGTAATCCATAAGGTGTTGAATGACATCACCGTGGACGACCGTGCCATCATCATCGGTGGTGACTCACACACCCGTATGTCTAAGGGCGTTGCTTTCGGCGCAGATTCGGGCACCGTAGCTGTCGCGCTAGCTACCGGTGAATCAGCTATGCCCATTCCTGAGTCTGTGAAAGTTACCTTCAAGGGCGACATGAAGAGCCACATGGACTTCCGCGATGTGGTGCATGCCACCCAAGCGCAGATGCTCAAGCAGTTCAACGGCGAGAACGTGTTCCAGGGTCGTATCATCGAAGTACAGATCGGCACCCTACTGGCCGACCAGGCTTTCACCTTCACCGACTGGACTGCAGAGATGAAGGCAAAAGCCTCTATCTGTATCTCTAACGATGAAACCCTAGTCAAGTCGCTGGAACTGGCTAAGAGTCGTATCGAGATCATGATCGACAAGGGCATGGAAAACCAAGTAAATATGCTGCAAGGCCTTATCGATCTGGCTGACAAGCGTATCGCGGAAATCCAGTCGGGAGAGAATCCTGCTCTGGCTCCAGATAACAATGCCAAGTACTTCGCAGAAGTGGTGATTGATCTGGACCAAATCGACGAGCCAATGATTGCTGACCCGGACGTAAACAACGAAGACGCCTCTAAGCGCTATACCCACGATACTATTCGTCCAGTGTCTTACTACGGCGGCAACAAAGCCATTGACCTGGGGTTTGTCGGTTCTTGTATGGTGCACAAAGGCGACATGCAGATCATCGCTCAGATGTTGCGCAACCTCGAAACTCAAGGCGAGATCAAGTTTAAAGTACCGCTGGTTATTGCGCCACCCACTTACAACATCGTTGATGAGTTGAAGGCCGAGGGCGACTGGGAACTGCTACAGAAATACGCCGGTTTCGAATTTGACGATGCCGACCCTAAAGGCGCCGCCCGCACGCAGTACCAGAACATTATGTATTTAGAGCGCCCGGGTTGTAACCTGTGTATGGGTAACCAAGAGAAGGCTGCTAAAGGCGATACGGTGCTGGCTACCTCTACTCGCCTGTTCCAGGGCCGTGTGGTAGAAGATACTGACGAGAAGAAAGGTGAGTCACTGCTGGCCTCTACGCCAATGGTCGTATTATCTAGCATCTTGGGCCGCATCCCAACCATCGAAGAGTACAAAGCCGCCGTTCAGGGCATTAATCTGACCGACTTCGTACCACCTTCGGCAGACCTGAGTGTTGAGCCACAAGCTGTGCCGGTGAGAGTCATCGGCTAGCTTCTGGTTTTTAACTGGCCCAATGAAAAGCCCCGCAGGCAATAACTGCGGGGGTTTTTAGTTCAGTGAATACCTATACCCGCTTTTTACATGTAGGCATTGCTTGTATCGGTATGGTCCGTCACATCACGGACCCCTTTGAGTTCAGGAATCTTTTCCATCAACGTCTTCTCAACACCCTCTTTTAAGGTTAGGTCCACTGCGGAACAGCCCTGACAACCACCACCAAACTCGAGTACAGCAAAGCCGTCCGCCATCTCGGCCAGTGAAACCACACCTCCATGTGATGCCAGACCCGGATTGATATCGTTATAGAGAAGATAATTAACTTTGTCTTCAACAGGACTGTCGTCATTGATATTGGGTAATCTTGAATTCGGTGCACGAATAGTCAACTGACCACCAAATTTGTCCTCGGCAAAATCCACCTTTGCTTCATCCAAAAATGGGATACTACGAAGTTCGAAATAAGCCTTAAACGCAGAGTAATCGACAATAATATCTTCCTCGTTATGCTCATCGGGTCGACTGTACGCAATACAGGTTTCGGCTTTCGGCGTGCCTGGATCAGAGACAAACATGCGGATGCCAATACCGTCGCAATCTTGCTTTTCGAGCAAGCCAGCAAGGTAGCCCTGAGCAGATTCTGTGATCGTCACGTTGGGCAGCATCACATTGGGGATAGTAGCATCGGTCATAGTCGTATCCTGCAGCTAATTCTTGAGTAAAAGACTAGGGTATTTTACGCTATTAAAGGCCAGAGGCAAGAGCCTCTTTTTACTTTTTAACGGTCGCTTTTTGAAAATATGTTGGTATCATACTCATCCATCAAAATATTTTGATGGATTAGGCAACCAAAGGCATAGGCAGGTATCATGACTGATAGAATCACTCAGGCTGCGCAACAGAGAATTTTAATTCTGGACGGTGCCATGGGTACCATGATTCAGCGCCACACGCTCGAGGAAGAGCACTTTCGTGGGGAGCGTTTTTCTCAGTGGCATACTGACCTTAAGGGAAACAATGACCTACTGAGCCTTACTCAGTCAGACATTATTTATGGTATCCACTGCGCCTATTTGGAAGCGGGTGCCGATATTATTGAGACCAATACGTTTAATTCAACCACCATCTCTCAAGCTGATTATGAGATGCAGACGGTATCACGGGAAATCAATATCGTCTCCGCCCAGTTGGCGCGAAAGGCAGCAGACAAGTTTTCTACTCCAGAAAGACCACGCTTCGTGGCGGGTATTTTAGGCCCAACCAGCAGAACGGCTTCGCTATCGCCGGACGTTAACGATCCCGGCGCGCGCAACGTCACCTTTGACGTGCTAGTTGAGGCGTACATAGAATCTACTGAAGCGCTGATAGAAGGCGGTTCCGATGCAATTATGATTGAGACTATTTTTGATACTCTCAATGCTAAGGCGGCGCTGTTCGCGGTTCAGGTGGTCTTCGAAAAACAGGGGTTTGAACTTCCCATTATGATCAGTGGCACCATTACTGATGCCAGCGGGCGCACCCTATCAGGTCAAACGCCAGAGGCCTTTTGGAACTCAGTCCGTCACAGTAAACCAATCAGTATTGGTCTTAACTGCGCCCTTGGCCCCAAGGAGCTGCGCCCTCATCTACTCGACATCTCCAACGTGGCCGACACTATGGTGAGCTCGCATCCTAATGCAGGCCTACCCAATGAATTTGGCGGCTATGATCTGGACCCTGACGCAATGGCAGAGACCGTTGCTGAGTTTGCCAGTTCCGGCCTACTCAATATTGTCGGCGGCTGCTGCGGTACAACGCCAGACCATATTCGTGTTATCGCTGATGCCGTGGCCAATATGAGCCCACGCAAGGTTCCTGAGATAGCACCTGCCTGTCGATTGTCGGGTCTTGAGCCCTTCACCATTTCTGCTGAATCATTGTTTGTGAATGTCGGTGAGCGCTGTAATGTTACCGGATCAGCCGTGTTTAAACGGCTCATTCTGGAGGAAAACTACGATGCGGCATTGGAAGTTGCCCGCCAACAGGTTATTAATGGCGCCCAGATCATCGACATTAATATGGATGAAGGCATGCTGGAATCCTTGCCTGCCATGGTCAAATTTTTAAATCTTATCGCCGGGGAGCCGGATATTTCGCGCGTGCCGATTATGGTCGACTCCTCAAAGTGGGAAGTGATCGAAGCGGGACTAAAGTGTATTCAGGGTAAGTCTGTGGTCAACTCTATTAGCCTCAAAGAAGGTGAGGCTGAGTTTATTGAAAAAGCCAAGCTCTGTAAGAAGCATGGCGCAGCTATTGTCGTGATGGCGTTCGATGAAGATGGCCAGGCCGATAATCTCGAGCGCCGAAAGCTAATCTGTCAGCGCAGTTACAATATACTAGTAAATGAGATCGGCTTCCCCGCGGAAGATATTATATTCGATCCCAACGTTTTTGCTGTTGCTACCGGGATTGAGGAACATAATCGTTATGGCCTCGATTTTATCGAGGCCTGCGCCTGGATTAAACAAAATTTGCCACAGGCTATGACTAGCGGTGGCATCTCCAATGTCTCATTCTCATTCCGTGGTAACAACCCTGTCCGTGAGGCGATTCATTCCGCATTTCTCTTCCATGCGATCCGTGAAGGCCTAACTATGGGTATCGTCAACGCAGGCCAACTTGCCGTTTACGACGACCTCCCAGAAGAATTACGCAGGGTCGTCGAAGATGTCGTGTTATTCCGCGACGGTAATGGAACTGAGAGCCTTCTGGCTATTGCCGACAAATACCGCGGGGACGGTTCAAAACAGGCCTCGGTTGAAGACCTCAGCTGGCGCGACGCCACTGTCAATCGCCGCCTCGAGCACAGCCTAGTCAAAGGCATTACCGCCTATGTAGAAGAAGACACTGAAGAGGCAAGACAACAAGCCGATCGCCCTCTACATGTGATTGAAGGCGCATTAATGGACGGTATGAATATTGTTGGCGATCTATTTGGCTCTGGTAAAATGTTCCTACCTCAGGTGGTTAAATCCGCTCGAGTCATGAAACAGGCTGTGGCCTATTTACAACCTTTTATCGAAGCAGAGAAGGACGGCACTGCCAGCACCAATGGCAAGATCCTAATGGCAACAGTAAAAGGTGACGTACATGATATTGGTAAAAATATTGTTGGCGTCGTCCTCCAGTGCAATAACTACGAGGTGATTGATCTGGGTGTTATGGTTTCTGCTGAAAAGATTCTCACCACCGCCCGCGAGCAAAACGTGGATATTATTGGTCTTTCAGGTCTAATCACGCCATCCCTTGATGAAATGGTAACCCTGGGTAAAGAGATGGAACGCCAAGGCTTTGATATTCCATTATTGATTGGTGGGGCGACCACATCAAAGGCACATACCGCTGTTAAGATTGCGCCAACCTATACCCGCAACCAGACTATTTACGTTTCTGATGCCTCTCGAGCTGTCGGCGTAGCCAGCAAGCTCATTAGCAAGGAACATCGCGCCAGCTTTATCGCCAGTATACAGCTCGACTATGACGCAGTGCGACTGCGCACAGCGAACAGAACGCCGAGGGGAACGCTATATACCTACCCTGATGCCATAAAACAGAAGCCGCAGATTAACTGGCGCGACTATCAGCCAACTCTGCCGACGAAGCCTGGAATTTCGGTGTTGGATGATTATCCTTTGGCAACGTTGGTGCCCTATATTGATTGGACACCCTTCTTTATCACCTGGGATCTGGTCGGCAAGTATCCAAAGATATTACAAGATGATGTTGTTGGCGAGGCGGCCTCTTCATTGTTTGCCGACGCTCAGGCATTATTGAAAGACATTATTGATAACAGGCGCCTGACTGCGCGAGCCGTTTTTGGTCTCTGGCCAGCCAATACAGTCAACCATGATGACATCGAAGTCTATGCAGACGATGGTGAAAAAATGGCGACCTTACATCATATTCGGCAGCAAATTCAAAAGCCTGGCGCCAGCGAAGAACTTGCCTCGCTGGCAGATTTTATCGCACCAAAAGAGAGTAACATCACCGATTATTTGGGCGCTTTTGCGGTCACTACGGGCATCGGTGCCGACGAATTGGCCGCTGAATACGAAGCAAGACTCGATGACTACAATGCTATTATGGTTAAGGCGTTAGCAGATCGGTTAGCCGAAGCCTTTGCCGAGCATTTACATGAGCGTGTGCGCCTTGAACACTGGGGCTATGCAGCTGATGAACAGCTGGACAATGAGGCGTTAATTAAAGAAAAATATCGCGGCATTCGCCCCGCTCCGGGCTATCCTGCATGCCCCGATCATACCGAAAAAGGTACCCTATTTGAGCTACTCAATGTGACGGAAAATATTGGTCTGGAACTGACCGAGAGTTTTGCTATGCACCCAGCAGCGTCGGTCAGCGGTTGGTACTTCGGGCACCCAGATTCAAAGTATATGAATACCGGAAAAATTGCCCCCGATCAGGTAGAATCGCTGGCATCACGCAAAGGCGTGTCAGTCCCTGAACTGGAACGCTGGTTAACACCCATTTTAAATGACTAATCACAGGGGCCACAGTAAGGATTACAAAAGGCAAGCCATTGACTAGCCAGGAGACAAAAATGGACAGTAATGAGACCAACATGGAAGGAGGCGGCGCAGTGAGCGAGCCCAATGCCCCCGCTAACAAACCGGGCCTGAGCACAGTGGTAAAAAGTATTTTAGCTGCGGCAATAGGTGTGCAGAGTAACAAAAATCGCAAGCAAGATTTTGAGGAGGGCAATCCCCTAGCCTTCATTATTGGTGGCTTTGTTTTTACGCTGTTATTTATCGCTACCATTGCTACCATCGTCGGCTTTGTTTTAAGTAGAGCCTAAGTTATCTCAGCCGAGCAACAGCGGCTTAGGCAGATAGCTAATCAGTATTCGGTTTTATCCTCGATTTATCAACGTAGCAGACATAAAAAAAGCCGCGCAGAATTATCCGCGCGGCCCTTTCTTCGTTGCGTGCTTGCCGTTTAGAAGTTGTACTTAGCCTGCAGCGCAACATTCATTGGACGGTTAACGAAAGCATAGTAAGAGTTACCCTGGCCACCGGTTAAAGTGCCCGCTAATGGTGTATTACCGCCAAAGTTGATGACTGTCTCATCACTGAGATTACGACCGATCAACGCAACCTCCCACGAACCCTCAGAATCGCTCAGTGCAAGACGCGCATTGACCAAGGTGTATGCCTTTTGAACAGTACGCGAGTCAAGGTTAGCGGCATACAGATAATCGTCCATGTAAGACAGATCTACGGAGGCGTCTAGCAGCAAGCCTTCACCTACACTGCTTTGCCAAGCTGCACCGATGTTAGCCTGTAATTCAGGAGTGAATTCCTTACGTTCGCCTGATGCATCACAAAGGCCTGGAAAGTCAGCTGAATTAGGCGTCTGACCAAAGGCACATTGTGAGTTAGGGAAATGGTCGTAGTTAAAATCAAGATAGGCTACGGAACCCGTCAGAGTAATATTCTCTGATACTGCCCAACGTCCGTCCGTTTCTAAGCCCTTAACTGTCGCTTCACCGGCATTAGTGACGTTAAAGCCCAACACGCCGTCAAACTGTGAAACCTGTAAATCGCTGTACTCGGTTAGATAAAAGGCCAGATTAACCTCCGCCGCGCCATCAGCAAGAGACATTTTTGAACCCAGCTCGATACTGGTGGCTTCTTCACGGTCAAATTCCCAGCTACCCGTAATTGGCGTTCCACGTAGTGGATTGCTAGCATTCATAACGGTGGGATCAGGATGACCATTGGAGCGTGCATCAAAGCCACCCGATTTAAAGCCTTTAGTCCAGGTGCTGTATAACATCGTGTCAGGACTAACATCCAACTGCAACGTCACAACAGGCGAAAATGAACTGTCGTCAAGCTCACCCTTTATAGCGTCATAAGCCTCAATACTGAAGATCCCATAAAGCGCATTGTAAGCGCCAGAAACAGGATCTACCGTAACCGGCGACTGCATCTGCCCGCCGAAAGCGGCATTGGCTAGATGCGTCTGTACACGCTCTGCATCCTTGGTCTCATTGGTATAACGGCCACCAACTGTTAGACGAAGATCCTCTTTGATATTCCAGGTTACCTGCGTAAATGCAGCCCAAATATCACCATCTTGATTAAATTGTCGGTTGGTCGAAGACCCGCCGGCCGCTGGCGCTAATGCTGCAGCGGTAGGTATGCCGCTGAGTACCGTCGCGATAAGGGTATCATTTGGCAGCGCGATTTGATCACCATAAGTGAGCTCAGTCGACTGGAAAAATAGACCTCCAATATAATCAAAGGTATTACCCAACTCTGAGGTAAAGCGGAATTCCTGACTCAATTGCTCATATTCTTCTTGACGTGTCGCATTGAAAACTGAGGCCCCAGAGAAATCACAGTCACAGTTTTCATCAAATTTATAATCAACAAAACCGGAGGTTGACGTAAGAGTGAAGCTTCCCATGTCCACACTAACATTCAGCGTGGCATTATTGACCTCGCTGAAGCTAAAGTGACCATTGTTGTCGGCGCTATAATTAAGGCCGGACTCAACGGGGTAAGCCTGCAAGCCATTTAAGACGCTTATATGGTCTGGCGCACCAATGCTGTTATAAACTTCCATATTCCTGCCAATCACGTCAAAGGTAGACTGGGACAACTTTAAATCTGCACTAACATCTTCATTGATATCCCACTGCAGCGAAAGACGGACAACCTGCTCTTCTTCCTGCTGCTCATCTTGGCCGCTAACGGTGTTCTTCACATAGCCATCTAGCTCACGAGATAAGACGGCGAGTCGAGCACTAACATTGTCTGCCACAGGGCCAGACAGCATTACACGTAAATCCTGTTCTCCATGATCAGCTTCATAAAGGGCGGTGACAGAGCCTTCAAACTCATCCGTTGGCTTGGCTGTGATCTGACTAACCGCACCAGCAATACTGTTTTTGCCAAACAAAATCCCCTGGGGCCCGCGTAGGATTTCTACGCGCTCCAGATCCATCATTGGGATTCGTGCTAACTGGTCGCGACCATAGAAAACACCGTCATTGTAGATTCCCACAGACTGTTCAAAGCCTGGGTTAATACCAGAACTAATACCACGGATGGTTATCGTTGTAGAGATACCCGTTTCGTTAATACTGAAGTTAGGTACTAGCTCCGACAGCCCCTGGAGATCAACAATCCCTGCATTGGCAATTTTCTCAGCAGTTACAGCTGCAACCGAGACTGGCACATCTTGCATCGACTGCGCGCGCTGTTGCGCTGTGACAACAATTTCTTCAAGTAAGGCCGCGTTAGACACGGCAGCCGCTGCAGAAATACTGACGGCTAAAAGTGATTGAGTTACTATTTTTTTCATACTACTCCCCCTGGAGATTAAAAAATTGCAGTTTGAAACGGATTTTTCCGCTTAGCCCCGCTCCGCCCCGCAATGACAAAGATAGATTGACCGCTTAGCCAGTCCGTCCAAATTTCGAGATGTAACCTATAACGTTTGAAAATCTTCTGCAAGGAGTTCTGCGGCATAATTACTCTCGGTGGTAATACTTGCCAAGTATGACAGGTTTCGCGGCAAAACCTGACTGGCAAAAAAGTTAGCAGTTTTAATTTTCTGTCCATAAAAAGGGTCGCTAGCGCCCTTATCAATGCGCCCCTGCGCAGCTATAGCCAACTTCATTAACAACCAAAACGAAATGCTATTCCCAAATAGCATCATGAAACTGTAGGCCAGCGAGGATGATTTTTCACTGTGACTCAGGACGTAAGCTAGCGCCTGCTGGCACTGCTCGACGGTCGTCGCTAGCGCCAGAGCCAGATGCTGAACCGAACCATCGGCAGCTGCGGGACTATCAACCGTGGTCTGCATATCAACCAGTAATCTTGATATCGTCTCACCACCATCACGCAGGCATTTGCGACCGACAAAATCCAGCGCCTGAATACCATTGGTGCCTTCATAGATAGGTAAAATGCGCGCATCGCGCATATGCTGAGCAGCTCCGGTCTCTTCAATAAAGCCCATACCACCGTGTACCTGAACACCTAGAGAGGTACTTTCCATGGACACCTCGGTGCACCAGCCTTTGACTAAAGGCGTCATAATCTCAACTAACTGAGCATCAGCTGCGCGCTGGTCAGCATCGATATGGTGGTGACTGCGGTCCTCGGCAGCAATGGTAAAGAACGACATGGCCCGCCCAGCTTCAGTTAGGGCACGCATCTGCATGAGCATACGCTTCACATCAGGGTGATTGATAATAGGCGCATTGCCATCATGCCCCTGTACCTTGCCCTGTACTCGATCTGAGGCGTAGGCCACGGCTTGCTGGTAGGCACGCTCGCCGACACCTATACCCTGGTGACCTACTGACAAACGTGCGTTGTTCATCATACTGAACATACACACCAGACCCTGATTTAAAGGTCCAACCAAGTAGCCCACTGCGCCGCCGTCATCACCAAATGCCATCGTGCATGTAGGACTGCTGTGAATGCCGAGTTTATGTTCTACTCCAACGGCTTTCACATCGTTAGCCTCTCCGAGGCTCCCGTCACTATTAATCAAATATTTGGGGACCAAAAACAACGAAATTCCGTGATTACCTGCCGGCGCATCTGGCAATCTTGCCAGCACCAGATGGATGACGTTCTCCGCTAATTCATGGTCTCCCCAGGTAATATAAATTTTCTGCCCACTAACCAGATAATGATCGCCCGCGGGTACGGCTTTAGTTTTTACTGCGGAGAGATCTGTACCAGCCTGAGGCTCTGTAAGATTCATGGTACCGGACCAGACGCCGGATATTAGATTACCCAGGTAGGCGGTTTTTTGTTCTTCAGTACCATAGAGATTGAGCGCATGAATGACCCCACGGGTTAGCATCGGTAAAAGGCTAAAGCCCATATTTGCAGACTGCAGCATCTCTTGGACGGCAACATCGATCACCCCA
>Ga0222630_1000464_pt1 | contig 20978 bp, 13 predicted proteins | sample AntAcemetagenom3_FD_179842 | JGI IMG/M metagenome (GOLD analysis project Ga0222630, IMG submission 179842) | Saline water microbial communities from Ace Lake, Antarctica - #3 | ecosystem: Environmental > Aquatic > Non-marine Saline and Alkaline > Saline | place: Antarctica: Ace Lake | collected...
CAGCAGCGCCCTTAGCGCCCATTCCAGGTTCGCGTCACCGGTTCCGTCGCCGACAAATACGGCTTGTTTCAAATACGTCTCGAGTCGGGCGTCGCGAATTTTGCGCAGGCGGTCGGGTGCCGCGCCGGACGCCTTTTGCAACGGCTCGTGGTTCGCGCTGAGCCAAGTTAAAAGGCCCTCGAACACGTACGTGTCGTGCCCGCTGTTGACATCAGCGAACCCGTACCGCGTAAGCAACTCGTCGTTGCCTATCAAGCCGTAGCTGATGAAGATCTCGGTATTTTTTTCGTACCGCATTGGCGACCGCAGTCGAAATTTGTCACGCGAAAACTCAAACTCGGTTTTTTTGGGAAACTTGCGGTGGTTAAACGCGTCGATGAGCGGCATCAAGACGTAGGCGAGTTTATTGCCGGTGCTGTTGGGATCTGAACCGTCACTCTCGTCGTCGTCGCCAGCATTGCTGTCGAACACCACGAGCGCCAGCATGGCGAACACCGCGAGCCAGCGTCCTTCCTGGGTTTGGGACGTTAAAAACGCCGCGAACGCGGTCCCAGCGGCGAGCGCCCTGGGTAACAAGTTCTTTTTTGTCTCCGCGTTGTCGCGGAGTCTTCCCGAGAAAACCCGCGAGCGGACCATGTTTAGGGCCCAAATCAGCTCGGTTTTTGTAACCTTAGCAGCGGTCTCAGGTGACAGGCTTTGAATCATGTTAAAAGCATCGTCGTCCTCCAAGCTCTGCGCCTCCGCCGCTCGCACCACCGGCGGGTACTGCAGTTCTTTTAGTTCGTCACGGCTCCACTGCGATAGCAAATCGAACTGTTTCGGGAGCTGGTCCACGTAAACCTTGAACTCGCTTTCGTTTCCCAAACTCTTTTCGTGAAGAAGATTAAGCGCTACCTTGACTTGCCATTTGTTCTTGGACCCCAAAGCGCTCCACAACGAGTTACTACAGAACTCGGGAAACGGCAACTGCGCGTCGTCCATAAGCACCAAGCACGAAACTCGAGGCAACTCCACTAAAACGTCGTTTTCGTTGATGGAGGCAACCGCCTTGACGCCGCGGTACCGCATCACGTCGTCATCCACGTCACCGAAATACGCGACTTCCACGCTTGGGCTGGTGATGTTCCTGTCCAGGCGCCATTTCGTGTACTCTTGTTGCTGCGTGTCCACCGCAGAGGCGGAGGCGTCCGCGCGGACCGAAACGAAACGCGATCGAGAAGCGATTTGCGCGTTGCTAGGGTAAAAAAGGTGCCGAGTGCGAGGCTTGGCGCGGCGCAGCGTCACGGGCGCGCGCACACAGACCGCCGCGCCGGACATCAGCGCCGGCGAAGGCATGCCTGCTGTGGGAAAGCACGCGCGAAACGCGAGGGCGCCGTGGAGTGGCGGAATGTGTGGTCCTCGTCGTGGAAAACCCTCCAGAGATTTACGTTCCGCCAAAAACAGAAAAAATCACTTGCGATTTTTTTCTTCGGGCGCCGGGGGCGGGGCGCATAACCCGTGGCGCACGGTTGTTGGCGATGACGTGAGAGGTGCGTGCGGGGCTCTCTACGAAGACGTCCTGGCGCGACATGGTGGAGAAACGATGTTCCCACGGCAAGCTGAAAAGAAACTGCGCGGTGTGCAGCGGGTGTTCACATGGCAAGCTGAAAAGCCAGTGCGCGGAGTGCAACCCCTGCGCTCATGGCAAGCTGAAAGACCGCTGCGCGGCGTGCAACCCCTGCCCGCACGGGAAGCTGAAACGCAACTGCGCGGAGTGCACCCCCTGACCCCACGGCAAGTTGAAAAGAAGTTGCATGGAGTGCAAAGGGTGTCCTCACGGCAAGCTGAAATACTTCTGCGCGGAGTGCAACCCCTGCCCCCACGGCAAGCTGAAAAAAGTCTGCCCGACGTGCACCCTGCCCTCACGGTAAGCTGAAGCTCAACTGCGCGGAGTGCAACCCCTGCCCTCACGGTAGGGTGAAAGGCAGCTGCGCGGCGTGCAACCCCTGTCCTCACGGCAGGCTGAAAGGAAACTGCGCGGAGTGCAACCCCTGCCCTCACGGCAAGCTGAAACGCTACTGCGCGGCGTGCAAACGTACATCCGCGCTGGACAGACACGTGTGAAAAACATCAACTTGTTATTACGTTACTACAATACAGCGCTCTAGAACGCGCCAAGCGCGGCGATGGGCGCGTCCGCCCCCCCTATGGACGACTTCACCTCGCCGTACACGGGTTTGAATCTGCGCGACGACGGCGGCGGGTTCGCGGGCACTACGAGCAAGCCGTACCCGTACGTACCCTCGTCAAAATTTCCACTCACCGAAGCGTTTTTTACCTCAACCTCCACCCTCAACCGCGCGACTTCTTGCAACAACGAATCCGCCCTGCGTTGGTGTAGCTCCTTTTCTTCCCGGCTCTTCTCCAGCTCCAGTTCAAGCGCACGCACGGCGCCTCGCAGCTCCCTTTCTGAGTTGAGCGACGCGTTTAAATCATTCGACGCGTTTGGTAAATCGTTTGGTGCCTCGTTTGAAAGCATCGCCCGCACGGGGTCGGCGGGTTTGCCTCTGCGGAACCGCGCCACCGCTAAGTTCAAATCTTCAATCTCAATCAAAAAAGCGTCGTGCCCGTGCGGGGAGTCGATGGCGTACATCTCCGCGTGCGGCATTAGTTGCGCGAGCTCGCTTTGCAGAGAGAACGGATACAGCACGTCTGACGTGATTCCCACCACCAAAGTTCGGTGCGTCAGCCGCCGCAGCACGTCTTCGTACGCCCCCCTGCCGCGCGCCACGTCGTGGGAGTCCAGGGTGTAAGTGAGCTGGATGTAGCAGTTCGCGTCGAACCGCTTCACGAACTTCTTGCCCTGGTACTGCAAATAGCTCTCCACGGCGAAGTACGGAAGGGTCTCAGACGCAAGCTCGTTGGCGTGCGCCACCGCGCCGATGTCGACGTGGGACGACGGTTTCCGCATGTGCGTTTTATTGTTTTTCTTTTCGTGTGCGCTTTTTGAATCGTCGCTGTCTTCCGACGTACCCTGCGGCGATTCAGCATTCATCACGTCCCTGTTGAACCTGCTGTCCATCGATTGCGGCGCTCGGTAGCTGAGCATGGCCATCATCCGCGACGTCGCGAGCCCCGCCCGCGGCGGGTCCGTCGGGTCGTACTCGCCGCCTTTGAATTTGGAATCCGCCATTATCGAAAACCGCTGCGCCTCGCCGATGCCAATCGCCCAATCCGTGTGCCGCCCGCACCCGGCGATTAAAACGAGCTCGGTGACGAAATCGGGAAACGTCGCGGCCCACTCAAGCGCGAGCATGCTCCCCATGCTCCCGCCGATTGCCATTTTCAGGTGCCTCACCCCGAGCTTGTCGCAAAGCTTGCGCTGCAACCTCACGTTGTCCCGCACCGTGATGGGGGTTGGGAAATCCGCGGCGTAGGACTTGCCGTCCCGTTTCCCCGGGTCAGGCGTCACGGGGGACGACGAACCGTACGGCGACGCGAGGTAGTTCACGCACACGATGAACTCGCTTTTCGTGTCAAGCGCCATGCCGTCCCCCTCACCCATCAAAGCGCTCCACCACTCCAACACGTTGCTGTTGCTGGTAAGGGAATGCCCCACGATAACCGCGTTGTCCCCCGTTTCGTTCAACGTGCCGTACGTGCTGTAACCAAGCACCACGTCCTCGATTGCCTGGCCGTTTTCCAGGACGTACTTCCCGAAAGTAGCACTCAAAGCCCCAACAGGGAGGCCCACCGCGGTGACCGTCATGTGGTCATCAGTAGCCATGCTCGGGGGTACGGGACGCGGCGATCAAAAGTCTGTGCGCCGAGTGCGCTTTGCCGATCCCGATCGTAACCTGGGCCTCCGCCTGGCCCCGCCGAGACGCAGGCACGGAACCGCGACGCGAGCGCGATACACACGCGGTGTCGTGTAAGGCGAATCGAATCCGGACGACTCCCTAAACCCGTCCCGGAGCGATCCGCGGTCACGCGCGCGCGCTGCGCGATTGTGCGGGGTCGCCGAGCGCGTGAACGAAAAAATCTTCTCAGTTTCTGTTGAACTTTTCGGGAGTGCCGACGCGCTTGGCTCCCGGGCCAGTCGCCCCTCGCTGTCACAGCGCGCGGCGGCCCGCGTCCGACCCAAGACCGGCATGGACGCGCGCCGCGCCGAGGCTGAGCTCGAGCGGCGTCGCGCGGATGCGCTCCTCACGGCGTGCGACCTCGGTTTGGTGGACGACGTCGCGCGCCTGGTCGCCGGGGGCGCTACGTTCGAGGCGACGGACAAATCCGGTGTGCGGCCGATGGTGTTCGCGTCCGCGCGCGGGCACTCTGGTGTGGTCGCGCTTCTGTTGTCCCACGGCGTCGACGCCAACGACGACGACGATTTAGGCCGCACGGCGTTGCACTTCGCCGCGATGCACGACCGCGCGGATGTGGTACGCGTTCTGGTTGGAAGAAAAGGAACGTGGGTAGACGCGCTGGACAGCAACGACGACACGCCGCTTCACTTGGCGGCGAGGATGGCGGGGAGGGAAACGGTCCGGGTTTTGCTGCGGCACGGCGCGAACGCGAGCTCGAAAAACAAACTGGGCATAACCCCCCTGTGCGAGTCGTCCGTGATTCGAGGAAGCTTCGACGTAGCGGAGGTGATTCTTTCCGAGCGCTGCGAAACAAGTCGCGGCGCGACGTCGCCGCCGGGAAACGTAAACGGACGCGGACGCGGACGCGTCCACTTTCTTTTGAAACAACGCGTGGGGCCGGGGCTGTGGAGCTTCGTTTCAGTCGCGCGCGCGCTGGGCGCGGAAGACGCGCTGCGTTGGCTACAAGAAAAAGGAGTGGATTTGGATGAAGACGCGCGTGAAGATGGCGATACTGAAAGTGCAATCGCGGATACCGCGAGTGCGATGGGACTGGAAAATTCGGGTCACGCTACTGGCAAACAAACACTCAAACCCTTCGCGTCGCTTTCGCAAACGGCGCGCTTGCGGAAAGTTCGCGACTGGGCGCAACTGCCGCATCAGAAGCGACTTGCAAAAGCATCAGGTGTGCCTCTTGCTGCGGTGGGTTTTCTGGAAAAGCGAGACTTGCTGTTGAAAGAGGTTGAGAAGTTTGACTTCCTGCAGAAACTGGTGGATGACGATGAGTTCCAACGTGACATGCGGAACGAGGACGTGCGAAACGCGGTGGACGCCGTGGTGACTGATTTCAACAACGTGCAGAGGTTCAGGAACGACGCACAGAAAATGCGAACGCTGCAAAAGTTTCGGGTGGTGCAGCGGTTCTGCAAGGAGAGAGGGTTTCGAATTAATTACGGTGACGTGATGGTTGGCGATTCGGAAGAAGCAGAGCAGAGACGAACCCGGGTGGGGTCGTTGCGGGAAACAGCGGAAACCGCGCTATTGGACGCGGCGCGGGCGGTATTGCAGGCGGAGACGGAGTACGAAGAAAAGGAAGATCCTTTCGATGCTTTCTATGACAAAACTAAAGACGCACGGGGTGACGCACCGGGGTTCTTGACGAGCCTGAAAACGCACGTCACGCGCCTCGCGATGCAGACGCTTTTGCAGCTCCTCGTGGCGGGGCTTTGCGGGTACCTCGCCGTGTCCGTTTTTGGGTTCGAAAATCCAAGGGATTTTTCTTTAAAAAAAAACCCGATGCGCAGACGAGAAACGGAAACGAAAGAGTTGTAACACGACTACGTCGTCTTGTCTTTCTTTTTTTGCACGTCTAGTTGTCTCGGGAGACCTGTAGGTGACTCGGAAGACACACCAGTCTTAGACTAGGGTAACTAAGAGTACAGTTACCCTACTTAGACTTTAAACACAAGCACCTACGAAAAGTACCGCACTCAAAACAACGAACCCGCCTACTCTTTCACGATTTTCACGACACCTGGCTCCTCCTCCGCGAACGAATCCACGAACTCGCGACGCGCGTTTTCGTACGTATCACCTTTTGGAATTGGCGCCTTTACTCGTCTTCGCAAGATGGTGCCACCCGGGGAGGGGTTTAAGAGGCCAACTCGTATTTCCGTGACGATTTCATCGTCGTCCTCGGCGTGCTGCAGGGCGCTTTTTGCTTCTGTGTTTGTTCCATTTTCGTTTTTTCTTTTCTTCGTCGGCGTGTGGACTTGCGGACTTGGGATGCGCGCGTACAGGGTGTAACAGGCGCACAGCAAGAAACACGCGACCCATGCGATGCCGTAGTTACCGACGAGGGCCGCGCCGAACGCGCCGATTGGAATCGCCATCGGTTTTTGTGCCGCCGACCACGCGACGAGGGAAACTCCCGAAAGCGCGCGAAAAATCGAGGGCCTTCCAAGGTCACCGAAGCACAAACGTAACACGAGCTCGCGCGCCACGAACAGGCGCCACAGGCAGAGAGACGTGGTACCAAGATGCGCCCACAGACTTATTTTCGGTCCGATGCGCCGCCATACGGGCAGCAACAGGGTGAACCACAGGCAGAAAAGCAGCGCCTCAGCCGCGATACCGACCACGACCAGCGAAAAAACTCGTCTTAGGTGCGCGAAAACCTGGACCGCGAAAACCTCGGTGGTGACGAAAAGAGCGTCGGCACACCGCACCAGGGTGTCGCGAACGGACTCAAAGAGGTCGTGGAATACGTAGGAAAACATGAAGAACGCAGGTGGTTGCGTTTCGGGGGGAGAAACACGCGCGCGCGCGACGCTGTGATGGGTCGGTGGTGAGCCGTGGTAAAGTCGTTGCTTTCGCAAAGGAAACTAACTTTTCGCGAAAATTGCCAAATAAACTGGACGAAGAAACCAACATTCACTTTTGAAGACACTTGGACTGCAAGTTCCCTCCCTTCCGCAACTACCTACTTCTCCCGCCTCACCGCGACCAGCAGCGCGCACCTGTACACGGTTTGACACATGCTCTTTTTGTCCGCGGTGTACAGCGAGTCCCTCATTTCTCGCTTTACGATATCCAGCCCCACGCTTTCCGCGACTTTCTCGATATCCGCCAAGCTCATTTCCAGGGAAAGCTTTGGAGTTTTGCCAGAAAAGTGTCAGTGCTGTATGGTCAAACAGTCGGGAGGATTTGGGAAATGCGGACGTACCTCGTCGCCTTGTAAATACGACGACGCGTCCGCCCAGTGGAACAGCAGGGGGCCGAAATTGACCCAGATCCCTCCCGGTTTCAGGCAGTCGGCGATGATTTGGAGGTACTCCACGACGTTGTGCGCGGTGTCGATGAAGAAACACGTCGCGATGGCGTCCCATTGTTTTTTTTGCTCCGGCGCGCCGTACACTTCGCAGAAATCCCCAGCGCACATGGACATGTTTCCCGGTTTCACGTCCGCGTCGCTTGCGGGGAGGTCGGGAATCGGCACGGCGCGCGTTTGATTTGAGTCACTCGTGTGGTTGTTGTTGCTGTGGATCCAGGGATGTATCTCGAACTGCCCAGCCGTTTGGCACTGATTCAAAACAAAACTGCTCGTGAGGAGCATGTAGTACGAATACTCGTTGCCCTCGGTTTCGAAACCCCTCGCAGCGCACTCCAGGACTAGCCGCCCCAACCCGGCGCCCGGCACGAGCACTCGTGGCGGGTACCTTCCTTCTTTCATTGCATCCTTTGGGACGTATAGTCTCTCTTCTAGCTCGGCTAATATCGGGCCGTGACTCTGCGCCCGCTCTTCACTCGCCTCCGCGCTCCAGTCCCTTGAAAGGTTCTTAAGAATGTACCGCACCTTCTCCGCGTCGCTCGGCGGGACGGAGCGGTGGTTTTTATTTTCCCCATCTTCACCTCCATCGAGTTCCGGAACTCGTAAATGATCCGGAACCTCGTCCCCCGAGAAGCTCCGTAAAAGCTCTTTGAAGAAGTTCGCGTTGCGTTCGATACACGTATACGCGTCCAAGTGTTTCTGTTTGTGGTGTCGCAACAAATGCTGGTGCTCAACAGGTAACCGCGCGAAGTTGTGCTCCCACCGCCGAACTTCGTCCGCCGCATCGAACGCGTACCCGCGAATCGCGCGCACGATCTTCAGGAAAGCAGCGCGCTCCATGGCCTCCTCCGCCGCCTTCGCGGACGCGACGCGAGCCGCTTCCGCATCGCGCGGCGCGGCAAGGGCCGGTGCCGAGCCGGGGAGGGGCATGCCAGGTGAGGGGGGGGCGCTAGTCTAGTGAGGGCGCGCACCGCCAGCTCACCGATTTTGCCGACGCCAAAAAGTTGACACTTTGGCCGAGAAAAGTTTCCGAGGAAAATGCCGCGGCCTCTGCGTCCGCACAAGTGAGGGGCGCAACCTGGCGGGTCGACGGAGGTGTCGATCCGCTCGGCGAGGCGTCGACGTTCGTGACACACGGGGGGGGGACACGAGGTTGGGGAGTGTGGAACGGCCGTGTTCGGTCCGTTCCCGGTCCGTTCGGCGTGATGAGCGATTTGGAAGCACAGCTCGCGAAGCGTGACAAAGAGATCGAGCATCTAAGGGGCGTGAACGAGAAGCAAACTCGCAGCGCGTTCAACGCCGAGGCTGAGTTCGAGCGCAAGCTTGATGCCGCAGAGTTGGCGGTGAGGGAAGCCAAGGCGGCGACGCGTGAGGCGAAGGACAAAGCTTGTGAGGATGGCGAGCAGTTGAGACGAAAAATCAAAGCTGCGAAGAAGAAAACAGAAAAGGAACGCGAGGCGGTTGACGAGAAAGACGCCGAGCTCGTGCGATTCACGGAGAGGCTACAAGGCGTGATGAACCTGTTGGATGCGTCGAGGGCGGAGACGGAGGCGGCGAAAGCGCACTCCCGCGAATCCGACGACGTCACGAGACGCGCCGATAAGCTGGACGCCGAAATCGCAAAAGCGCATTCACAAATCGACGAGCTCACAAAAACGCTGGAGCGCGAACGCGCTTTGGGTCTTGTGAAACACGCAGAGCTCGTTTCGGAAAAAGAAACCATCAGGAAACACGCTGACAAAATAGAATCGATTGCGAAGCAGCAGAAGGAAGAGGCGGATATGACCTTGGAATCAATGCGGGCGGCGCTGACGATGCAGATGGAAGCGGCGGAAACGGCGCAGGCTTTGGCGATTCAAGAGCGCGACGCGAATAAGAGCGGTTCGAGTTCTTCCGAGAACGAGGAATCCAAACAGAAACTGTTGAACGCGGAACGGGCTGCTGCAGAGGTTACGAGTGCTGCTGCAGAGGCTACGGCACACGCGTCGACGCTTTCGAAGGAAGTCACCACGCTGACTGCGAAAGTAACGGCGCTCACCGAGACGCTCGCGGCGGCGCGCGCCGCCGAAAAAAATGCCGAAAAAAACGCCGAGTGGAACGCGAAGAAACTCAAGAAAGCCATCGAGAAAGGCAAGGGGGAACAGTTGTTGAAGGAAACCGCGGTTACCGAGAAGGCTCTGGTGGAGCTTGAGCTGGAGACGGCGACGAAAACCGCGGGTGCGATGAAAACAAACGCCGACGAAGCGGCGGTGCTAGCGGCGACGAAAACCGCGGACGCCGAGCGCCGCGCCACCGCGGCAGAGGCCACCGCGTGCTCCGCGATCGAGGCGAGGGACGTCGCGATGAAGGCCGCAGAGGCTGCGCTGCGTGACTCTACGGCTGCGGCGGTCGCCGCTGAGCTGAGAACGTCGAGGGCGGAGGGCACCAGCGCGTGCTCCGCCGCTGACGCGGAACGCCGTTTGGTCGCCGCTGCGTGCGACGCGGAGGAGAAGAACGAGTGGAACCTGAAAAAGCTGCGCAAGTGCATTGAGAAGGGGAAAAACATCGAGCGCGAGAAACTAGACCTGGAGTCGAATATTATTTCCCTCGACGCCGAGGTGGCGCGCCTTCGCGTCCTCGTGAACGACAATGACGCCGCGGAGAAACGAGCCGTGGACGCTGAACGACGCGCTTGTGAAGCGGAGGCGTGCGTTTCTGACGCCGCCAACGCGGCGCGCGCGGAAACCACTCGCGCCGCATCGAATGTCGCCGCCGCAGAAACCAAAACGAAAGCAATCGCAACGCGCCTCGCGGCCGCGGAAACGCGAGTCGTGTCTCTCTCCTCTGAACTGGAAACGCATAACGCCGCCGCGAAAACCGCGCGCGAAGAGCGCGCCGCCTCTTCCTCCGCCGCGGCGGGCGCCGGTGCCGAGGCGGCGGCAGCGCGTGACCGCGAAACCGAGCGAGAAACAGCGCTGGCGTCTGCTGAGACGCGAGCCACGGCGCTTAGAGTCGAGCTGGCATCTGTCCGCGCCTTGCTGGCCGAGGCCCACACTGCGGCCGAGGCTTCGTCTTCTGCCGCGCGTGAAACCTCGCAGGGCAAGGCGAAGATTGCCGAGCTTGAAGAGGAACTCGCGCGTGCTCGCGAGTTTCGCGCCAAGGCCAAAATAAAGCTGGCTGATTTGGAAAAACGCTCTATGCAAGCGGAGCGCGCCTTGAAATTTGCCGAGACCTCACACTCTATGGGTTTCGATACGTTAAAAACAGAGCTTGCGGATTGCGAGCAAAAGCTTTTGGATGCTGAAGAGCTGGTGGGCGAGACGAGCGGCGCGAGGGAAGCGGCGGAGGCGAAGGTTGTTGATTTGGAACGAGCGCTTTTGGCGGCGACGGCGGAGACGCGGGGGTTGCGGGAGCGGTGTTTAGACGCCGAGAAGGCGGTGCAGGCGGCGGAGGCGAAAGCCGCGGCGGCGGTTCAAACCGCGTCCCAAGCGAGCGCCGTCACTGATCAGGCTACCTCCGCCTCGACGACGGCGTTGGCGTTGGAGTTAGCGACGACCAAATCAGAGCTGGAGACCACGAAGCGGTCGTTGGCGACGAGTAAAGCGGCGGCTGGTCGCGCCGCGGGTGAGGCGATGTTGGTAGCAGGCAAGCGCGAAGAAAAACTTCGCGCCGACCTCGCACATGCGGCAGCAAATCTGGTCGCCGCGCGCGAAGAGGTTGCCGTCGCGCGCGCGTCTCGCGCGGAGGTTGAGGTTTCGCGAAAAAAAATGGAGAAGGCTTTAGCGGCTTCCGAAACCGCGGCGGCGGCGGCGGCGGTTGACCGAGCCGCCGCTGTCGCGAACGCCCCGGACAAAGCCGCGCTTGATGCGATGCGTCGCGAAGAAAGCCTCAGGGCTGAGCTCAACGAGCTCGCCGCGGAGCTCGACGACGCGCGAGGGGAAACGACGCGCGCGGTTGCTCGCGCCGAGTCGCGAGCCTCCTTGTTGGAAACGCGGTGTTTGGAAACGGAGCGGCGGCTCGTTTTGGCGACCACCGAACGTAGCGCCCGCGTTGTCGAAGACTCGATTCGCGCGGACAAAGCCGTGGAGCAACTCGCGGAGACCCGGCGTATTTTGGCGGAGGTGCAGAGCGAACTCGCGAGCGCGTCTGGCGCGACAGATGCGGCGCGCGCGCGCTTGGAGGCGCAGCTGCGCGACGCCGCGGAGGTTACAGAACGAAGAGTCGCGGAGCTGAATCGCAAACTAGTCAACTCGAAGCGAAGGCAAGATTTGTTGGAGGGGGTCTCGCGTGACGCGGAGAGGGTGGCGGAAAGGTCGCGTTTGCGGGCGGAGCAGGCGGAAACGCGAGTCACAATGGCTGAACAGCGCGCGACGGCGGCGGAAGCCCAAGCGAGGGAAGCGGACTACGAAGACGCGATGGCACGGCTCGGGGACGCGGAGGCCAGGGCGGCTGCGGCGGAGGCGGCGGCGCGCGACGCTGGGAGAAACGCGGAGACGTCGCGTCGCGAGCGCGACGCCCTTGAGGCACAGCTCAGCGCGCGTCGCGTGAGGGAGGCGGATGACGCGCGGTCGCTGCAGAGGGAAGAGACCTCGTCTGCAAGCCAGGTGGAAGCCTCTTTGGCGGAAACGGCGATGTCGCGCGCGACGGTGGAGAAGGCGCGGCGGGAAAACAAACAGCTGCAGCGCAGGGTGAAGGAGACGTTCCAAGCGCTGCAGGGCGCGCACGCGGTGGCGGAGCAAACCAAGCGCGCGGCGCAAGAAGCGGTGAGGGCGGCGTGGAGAGAGCAAATCAAAGCGGAGCGAGGGCGCGTTGAGGCGGAGGCGGAAGCCTCCGCCGCGGCGGAGGCGGCCGCGGCCGCGGAGACCGCCGCAACGGAGGCTCGCGTTGGTTTCCCCGAACTCGCTCGCGAGCGCGCTAACCTCGCGGAGAGACTCGCGGAGGCAGAGTTCCGGGGCGACGCGCTGCGACGCGAGCTCGCGGACTCGGATGACCGAGGCAGCGCGCAGCAGCTCGCGCTTGAAGCTGCGCAGCGCAGGGTAGCGAAGGAAGCGGACCGGGCGGACGCGGCCGTGGCCGTCGCGGCGCGGCGGTCGGGAGAAATAACCGAAGCGCGGGCGGAAACCGAGCGACTGCGCGCAGTGGTGCGCCTTGCGTCCGCACGCGTTGCGGCTGGTGTTTCCGATCCTCCCACAGCAGGCGGCCTCGTGACGCACACGGCCGTTAGGAACGGCGTGGATGCGGCGTCATCCGCGGATGCTGCCGCCGGTCGCGCGCGAAAAAGCGCGCTCGTCGCGTCCCAAGCGGCGGCAGCGGCGAAACGCGCCGCTTCTGTTTCTTCGTCTTCGCGGTACGATCCGCACTCGCCCCCCCCGCGAACGCCGGTTTCGCCGCGCGGCGGAACGCCCGGTTTCACAGAGGCATCCTCTGCGTTAACAAGGCCTTCCGGGTGGTCACCTTCCGGGTCGGTATCGCGAGCGCGAAACGTTGCAGGCCGAAGTGCCGCGCAGCGAAGCGGCCACTTTTCCGACACGTTTTCCGATACCCTCGACTTATTCTCCGAGGAGGACGCGGCGTCTCGTGGAAGCGGTTTGCGCGGAACCGAGACGGGGCCGGGGCGCGATTCTTGTTCGTTTCAAAACGGGGACGACCGGTTACCGTCGCCGCCGCGGTCTTCCAATGGCAACGACGACCGCGCCGAACCCTGGGACGGGTTCCCGTACCGACGCGAAAACGCGGTGCTGGTGGGTAACGACGACATCGGCGACGGCGACGACGACAGAAACGACGTGGCGGGCTCCGCGACGTTGCACTCGCGAGCGACGTTGCATTCGCGAAGCGCGCTGGACGCGGAGATGGAAAACGCCACGGCGTTGCTGGACGCGCTGCGTGAAGGGCGGCTCGAGATGGAAAGCGTGGGGGGGTCGTCGTCGCACCGCTCGCGGTCGAACTCACCGGGACGTAACGGGGAATACAGGGACTCGCAGTCACTGTACACGTCAGGGGACGAGGGGTCGTACCGGTCGTACCAGTGCCAATACGAATGAAAAGCGCGCGAAAACGGGACGAGCGCGTGTGTAAAGTATTTTTATTCGAAATCGTATCGTATCCATCGTCTCGCGTGAAAGCCTACTTGGAGTAGGCTTTCAATCCGGCCCAGGGCAGCCGTTCGCGATCGCCCACTGCAGCACCTCGAGGTGCCCGCCCTTCTTCGCGTTCTCGCACGTCTCGCCGTCCCATTCGCAGCCGTTCGCGCGCAACCACTGAAGCACCTCGAGGTGCCCGCCCTCCGCCGCGCTCGCGCACGCCCACTCGTTCCACGGGCAGCCGTTTGCGCGCAACCACTGAAGCACCCCGAGGTGCCCTTCCTCCGCCGCGCTCGCGCACGTTTCTTCGTCCCACGGGCAGCCGTTTTCGTGCGCCCACTGCAGCATTGCGAGGTCCCCTTCCTTCGCCGCCGCATCGCACGTTTCTTCGTCCCACGGGCAGCCGTTCGCGTGCGCCCACTGCAGCACCTCGAGGTGCCCACCCTCCGCCGCAAACTTGCAAGTCTTTTCGTCCCACGGGCAGCCGTTCGCGCGTGCCCACTGCAGCACCTCGAGCTGTCCGCCCAACGCCGCGTTCGCGCACGTCATCTCGTTCCACGGGCATCCGTTCGCATGCGCCCACTGAAGCACCTCAAGGTGCCCAGTCGACGCCACATACAGGCATGTCATCTCGTCCCACGGGCAGCCGTTCGCGTGCAACCATTGAAGCACCTCGAGGTGTCCGCCCTCCGCTGCATACGTGCACGTAAACTCGTCCCACGGGCAGCCGTTCGCGTGCAACCACTGTAGCACCCCGAGTTGTCCGCTCCCCGCCGCTTGTCCGCACGTCTCTTCGCTCCACGGGAAGTCGTTCTTGCGCAACCACTTCAGTACCTCGAGTTGTCCGAGCTGAGCCGCGAAGGTGCACGAGCTCCAATTGCTGTCGTCGTCGCCGTCAACGTCGTCGTCATCCAGGTCACCTTTCTGTTTCAGGTCACCTCGCTGATGCAAGAGCTGCAGCCCGCTTAAGTCTCCAAACTGTATGGCGTTCCTGGCTCTCAGCTCGTACACTCTACGCCCCGTCGCCGCCACCGCATCGCGCATCTCAAGACTCACCGCTCGGAGGCGTGCGAGATCTGACCCATCGGGCAGATTGCCCGATTTAAGGACGTGCGTGATGAGGACGTGGACGGGCAGAGCCGCGAAGGCGTCGCCAGTGTCGCGCTTGAGTGCGATATGACTAAATGCACGAGTGTTGGGGTAGGATATCGCCATGGTGCGTCGTTGCAGGCGAGAGTGACGGGAGCAATCGTTGCTTCCTAGAAAAGCGTTACAAAAGCGTGTTAGCCAATAAATAAAAAAAAGCGAGCGGGCGCTCGATCGCCGCCACCTGCCAGCTCGACTTCACAGACATCGAGCGCGGCGCTGGCCCGCGAGGACGCCATGCGCACCGAAATGGAGACCATGCACAAGGTTTTGTTCCGCGCGGCGCACGCGGAGGCTGTTGGTGCGTCCACGCCGTTTCCGCTGCCGCGACCGGCGCGTCGCGCGGCGGCACCCCAACACGGGCGCGAGGCGACGACGCGTTCCGGTGGCGACCGCACGGGTGGTTTGATGCGATGCGTGCTGTTCCGCGTGGCGCTGGCGGAAGAGAGAACCGCGTCAGTCGCGTCCACGTCCGCGGCATCCACGTCCGTGCCTGATATGCGTGATGAGATGACCGAGATGATTGGAACCGACACTGCCGCCGCGACTCCCGAGATGGTTGCCGACGGATCGCCGAAACCTGCATCCACACCAAAAACCGATCCCAAGAAACCAAAGACGTATAAAAAAGTAGAGATGCCGAGCGCGGAGCAGATGATGATGGACGACGCGATGAACAACTGCGTTGTGAAGACGGTGTTGGCGACGGTGATGGGGAGTGTTTTGGGGGCTGCGATGGGTATCTTTTTCGGCGCGTTCGAGCCGAGTATGCCGGGCGACGAAAAGCTCACCGTAGCGCAGTCGCTGAAAAACGCGGGAAGGGCGTCGCTGCAAAAAGCGGGTTCGTACGCCAAAGGCTTCGCCGTGTTCGGCGCGCTTTACTCCGGCTCGGAGTGCGTGGTGGAGCAAACGCGGGCGAAGCACGACATCTACAACAGCGCGTGCGCGGGATGTTTCACGGGGGGGGTCATGGCGCGGACGGGCGGGCCGCAGGGCATCGCAATCGGGTGCGGAACGATGGCCGCGCTGTCCGTCGCGATGGACCACTTTATGGATATTCACTAGCCAGAGTAGCGCCGCTAGTAGGCAAGAAAAGTTTTGGTATGATCAGTCTCTATTTATTTATCATCCATATATGATCAGTCTCAAAATATGTGTTACATTACAACTGACGTAAAGTCAGACATGGTCGCTTTTGCCGGCTCCCAGAACGCTTCTCACGGCGCAAAGAAGGCTCGGCGCGGGCGGCCCTTTTCATATATTTTATTTTTACATGGTACCCGGCGGCGCGGGTTTACAAGGTACTTACAGTTTTTGGTAGTCTATGATATACAGTCATGAAAGGCATGTTCATCTTTCTAGGTCGGGTCGCTTTGTAGATACAGGGTACAAGATACAGGCGCGCCCTTTATTTCCTTTGTGTGCTCTTTTCGAAAACTCGCAAATTTCTCAATGGTCGTACAAACCCGCCAGCACCATCAGCAAAACCGCGCCGTCGTAGTCGGTCAAGATTGTGTTGTTGCCGAAGTGCGTCTTGACGTATTGATCGGTGGGCAGTGGGACGCCGTTTATCCGTCGCTTTTTGAAACCGCGGCTGGCGGATTCGAACCTTTCGTTTTCGTCGTGCTCGATCTTTTGAGCCTTTTTACCAACAACGGTCTCGCCGAGCAAGTGCGCCGGGCGTTTCCGCGGTGGCGGCGGCGGGAAAACATGCCCCGCAGGCCACCCCCCGGGCGGCGGTAACTTTCCTAGTTTGAACCGCACGCCACACGCGTTGCACAATGTTTTGGGACCGGCCGGGCCGTTTCGCCACAAAGGCGTTTTCGTGGTGGCGCAGTTGGCGCACTGCACCCCGGGTTGCGGGGCGGCGGGGGCCGGTTGAATGTTGTTTTGTTTCAGTTCCGCAGTCGCATTCGCATTCGCATTTGTAACGACTGGCCTCGCAACCGGCTGGTGGCAAACCTCAACGCGAACTGGCACCGGCACCGCCCTCGCCACCGCCGCTGCGGGGGGTGATATCCGTACCCCCATCGGCGACGACGCCCGCGCGTTGAGTTCCATCAGCGAAGGGACTTTTATCAAGGAGGGGTGGTGAAACGCCCCTCGGTTGAACATCTGCTGGATATCAATCAGCGACGGCGGCGCCGAGGAAAGGCGCGAGGAGTGCATCGGGACGGGCGCCAACACGGTGCCTTTGGGAAGGGCCAGGCGCCCGGGTATCAACATGGGGGGGGTTGTTGTTGTTTGTCTGCACACAGGAGGGAAGAAAGAAAGGGAGGAAGGGTCAGGTACGGTCCCACAAGGCGAGTGAGTTACGTCGTGGCAAAGTCGGTCGGGTGCAAAAATTAACCAGTCGATCGTCGGTTTGAAAAGGCGTTTGGAGCCCTTTCAAGCCGTTGAAGGACACCTGTCTTTTTCTGGATTGCGTGTGAGAAGGCCGGCCGTAGAACGCGCGCGGGGCGCAATCGCGTCGCGGACTAGCGCCCGACTCGCGCACGCGTCACGCCATTTCGTCCACCGTAGCAATTACCCACGATGTGTCACAAAAACTCGGTCGCACCGCGCCAAAACAGCGCGTTCCCGCGCCACAACGACCCGGGGCGACGCGTTTTGAACGCTCCCAGGAATGGCGAGGGAGGAGAGGAGGTTACCGCGACCCGCGCTGGTCGGCAATGGCGTGCGTGACACCGCCGCGAGCGCGTTGATGGTTATAAAAACCAAGAGTTCGGTAGGGAAGACACCGCAAAAACCCGTACGCGTCGTCGTTTCGTGTTTACGTACCTAGCGCTCGTCTCGTGGCCCGGCTCCGGTTGCGTTCCGTCGGTCGCCATCGTCAGCACAGGATGGTTCGCGTCAATCCGGTGTCTTTGTGTACGAGTCGAGTCGTTCCTTGACTCACAACGCGACGTCGACTCTCGTGCGACGCCGGGTAATGCGAACGCGGGAGCTGGGTGTTCCCTCCCGGGTTCGTGAACCGCCTGGAGGCGCGAAACCGCTTCCTTTGAAGCACGCGGAGCGAGACGGAGCAGTCCCGGGTACGGAGCCTTCCGATTTCCGATTGCACGACGGATTAGGCAAAGCAACAACGGCCGCTCGCGCCAGTTTTCGAATACCCGCGACCGCCTTGGTTCCCTACGTCCAGTCACGAAACGCGACGGACAGTTGCGTGGTGTGGAGGGTAAACTCCTTGGCGTGAACTCGGGTACCTCGCGGGGTCGTGAGGCGCGCGATTGCGTGTGGCCGTGTGTCACGTGCGAGCGTCGAATAAAAACGGGTGCAAAAAACGTGGCGCGTTTTGTTTTGGGCGCGGGAACGGGGAAAGTCCGAGTCAGCAGATTTGCGAAAAAGTGTTTCAACCCTCAGACTGTTTGCCCATACCAGTGGTACGTCCATTTGTGAAAATTGAAGTTCGAGAAACGAGTTTGGCGCGGGTTGCCCACGTGCTCGTGCTTGAATTGAACACATGCGCTTCCAGAAAGACGCCACGCGTCCCATTCTCGTTGCGTTCTTCCCTTCCCAGACTGTGCCTTCTCCTGCTTTTGGGAAGTCCCAGAAAACGTTTCTTCTCTTCCTCGTTCTCACTCGCGTTCCTCACTCGTGCGTTCACAACGACCCGCGCCGGGCACCCCGAGTTCGTCCATTCTCCTCTCCACGCACCTTTCCAGTGTCATGTCCCCCAACGCCACCCCCGCCTCAGCCCCCCCCGCGTCTCGTGGACGCGACCAAAACAAAGACTCACGCGTTTCGTCGAGAACGACGAAAGACACACGCCTTTCGTCGACAACGAGACTGTGCTTCCGCGCCCTTATCCTCGCCGCGGGGACGGTCGCCACAAACGCGCAGGGAGGGATCAGCGCGCAGGGAGGGATGTACTACCCGTACGGATCCACGTTCGGGCCGATGTACGGGTACGCACTCGCGGTGGCGTGTTCCCACACGCGTTCCCGACGTGTCGTCTCGTCCCAGAAAAAAAGCTGACCACTTCCACTTCTTTTTTGTTTTTTTCCACCCAAAATTTCTTCGTCAAAAAACAGTTCCGGACCGCTGGGTGTGGTCGGGCCTTTCGGCGGCATCACCGCGGTGGGAGGCACGCCCGGGGTGAGCCTCGGTGGTGCTCCGAGGTTCTTCGGAGGCGGCGGCGGCGGGTACGGGGGCAGATACGGCGTGCGCGACGGCGGCGTTTACGGCGGCGGCGGGTACGGTCGCGGCGGCGGCGTTTATCGCCGCGGGTTACGCGAGACGCCGGCGGTGACACCGGACCCGTCACCAAGCCCCGCCACGTGCGCCGACTCGATCTGGGACATCGTCCGGTCCAGAGACGACCTGTCTTCCCTTCGCGCGCTTCTTGAGAACGACCTCCCCTGGGTCGCCGCGGCGCTGGATGGCAAGGAGATCGGGGCGGGGATGATTTGGGAGGACGTTTTTCGTACGTTTTGCCTTTAACGAATCCGGGGACACTGTGGAGACCCGATTACGCCCGACTGTTTACGTAAGACAATTGGCCCGAAAGACTGACCCTTTTCTTTTACAAGCACAGCCAAAGACGCGCCGTACGACCCAGACGCGCTCGGATTAGTTCCCCTGTTTTCAAACAACACAACCGGCACGTTCCACATGGACACCTTGTTCGCCCCGAACGACGCCGCGATTGAGGCGCTCCGGGAGTACCTGCTGGGAGGTACTGTCGACGAAAGTACTGACGATGACGCGAGCGCTACGGAAAGCGCCACGGAAAGCGACCTCTCGACAGAAAAAAAGAAGGTACCCACCGCTTTGGAAATGCTCGGCGCCGGTAACGCCACGACCGCGACCGCGTTTCTGGCGTACCACGTGTTGCCCGACCGTAGGGTTTCTCTGGGCGAACTCGTGGACGGGTCGCTGCTGAAAACCGCGCTTGGCGGGTCCAACCGGCTGATGGTGACCGTGAGAAAGGGTGATTCTGATGTCGTGACGGGGGACGACGAAACCAAGGCCTCGACGACGACCCCCGATGAAACCTCCACGACAACCTCTGATGCACCCGTGAAGACTCCACCCTCCCCGAAACAAGTCGTGCTTCGCGCCGCGGGATCGCAAGCCGGGGTCGTGACCGAAGCCGGCCTCGACGCGTGTAACGGCCGCGTTTTCGTGGTGGACCACGTTTTGCTGCCGGTAGACGTGGACGGCGTGACCACGCCTGAGCAAAACGCGCAGTTTGAAAAAATCGCAAAGGCGATCGAACGCGAGACAACCGGCGCCGGCGCGAACGACGAAACGAAAGACGACAACGACGAGTGAGAGATTTTCTTTCCGTAAATTCTTTGCAGCGCGAGCGAGCGATACTGATGCTAAAGGCACCGAGCCTACTGTAAACTTTTTGTGCTCGATGAAGACAAAACCGAACTCCATTTGCCATGGGAGTTCCCTCGTTTGAGCTGGGATGCTCCCATGACAAATGGATTTTCTTTTTACCTTTATCGAGCAGGACGTTTACCATAAGCTCCGTGCCTTTATTAGCGCGGGAATACTAGCACTAGTATTCTTGAATAAGAGACAGCAAGAGACTACTCGTGCCAGAAATAAAGAACAAATACGCAGTGTACAAGGTTTGGGGTTTAGTGTGTACATGGCATCATTAATAAACAGCGGCGCTTTAAACGCCGGCGCTAAACAGACAGCGTCGCTACGGATGTCTCACGACGTGCGCGAATGGCACCGGTCGGCGCGGCATCCCGTCGGCGTCTCCGTCGTCTTCAAACTCCAAAAGGAACTCTCCGTACTCCGCGGTGTTGCCGCTTTTCCGCGCCTGCTGCACCACGATTGCTCGGTAGAACGTGGTGGTGTTCGGGTACACGGCGAGCACGGTGGTGCCTTGCGGAAAGTTGACCCCGTCCCGCGACGTGGCGCTCCGGGGCATGGCGATGACGGAATCCCGCGCCAGGCGGTACACCGTGCCGTTGCCTTCGTTCGCGCCCCCGTCGTCGTCCGCGTCCATGACTTCGTACGCGCTTTCGTGCGGCAGGTACTGCACCACCACCGCAACGATCCACTCCTGCGCGCCCGGCCCGGAATTCACCTCGCCGATGTTCGCCGCGACGCGCTCGCCGGGTTGCGGCGCAAGGGGAACCTTTTTTTTGTGGCTCTTTGGAGTTTGGAAGAAAAGTGTCAGTACTTCGGGCCATGTGTATTACGTAATTACTTTGGACAATCGGAAAACGTGGAGGCGGGATTTGGGAAAGGCAACACGTACCTTTTTCGCCGGCGCGGCGTGTTGCGTCCCGCCCGTATGCGGCGCGCCGTCTTGTTCCTCCCCGAACCCTGCTAGGTCCATCCCGTCTGCATCCACGGCGAACTCGTCGTCAAAACCGGCTTCGTTCTGTAGTTTCATCTCCTCCGTGAACGGCGCGAGTTCGGCGTCCAAATCGCGGATGTTGTATTGGATCATCTCCAGCGCGATTTGCGCTAAGCGCACTTTCTCTAAAGAAAGCTGGTTGATATCGTGATGGTTCTTCTCGATCTCCGCACGTGCGTTTGTAGTGGTCTCGATGTCCTTCTCGCTCGCCTGACGACTACTCGCGCTGGGCATCGCCAAACAAACATCCACCCGTTGCTTGGTATCACCCC
>Ga0222630_1000480_pt1 | contig 20622 bp, 18 predicted proteins | sample AntAcemetagenom3_FD_179842 | JGI IMG/M metagenome (GOLD analysis project Ga0222630, IMG submission 179842) | Saline water microbial communities from Ace Lake, Antarctica - #3 | ecosystem: Environmental > Aquatic > Non-marine Saline and Alkaline > Saline | place: Antarctica: Ace Lake | collected...
TTCTGAAGAAATGAAATGGCAATTAAAAGAAAAAACAGGTAAAGAAAATCCGGATACAATTATTGCTTGTGTTGGTGGTGGAAGTAATGCTGCTGGAGCTTTTTATCATTATTTAGATGATGAAGATGTAGAGTTAATTGCCGTTGAAGCTGCTGGTTTAGGAGTATATTCTGGAGAGAGCGCAGCAACTTCTCAATTAGGTCAAGTAGGAATTATTCATGGAAGTAAAACCATTTTAATGCAAGACGAATACGGTCAAATTAAAGAGCCGTATTCTATTTCTGCAGGTTTAGATTATCCTGGGGTTGGTCCATTACACGCTTTTTTATATGAAACTAAAAGAGCTAAATTTATGAGTGCAACAGATGACGAAGCATTAGAAGCCGCTTTTGAATTAACAAAAATAGAAGGAATTATTCCTGCTTTAGAAACGGCACATGCTTTGGCTGTTTTATCAAAAATTAAGTTTAAAAAAGACCAAGTGGTGGTTGTTAATTTATCGGGTAGAGGAGATAAAGATTTAGAAATTTATATTAAATATTTAAAAGAATAATGAATAGTAATATATTACATATAGAAAAAGAATTAGAAGGATTAAGAACTGAATTAAAAAATCATTCTTTATATAAGAGGTTACATACTTTACAGGATGTGCAACTTTTCATGGAACTTCATGTTTTTGCAGTCTGGGATTTTATGTCACTTTTAAAGGCGTTACAGATAAATTTAACATGTGTTTCAATTCCTTGGATGCCTGTTAAAAATGCTGAATTAGCTCGTTTTATTAATGAAATTACAGTAGCAGAAGAAAGTGATTATGATGCTAACGGAGTTGTAAAAAGTCATTTTGAAATGTATATAACTGCTATGCAAGAGGTAAATGCAGACCCAAGTAAAATGAATGATTTTATTAAAATGATACAGGCTAGTAGTTCTGTAGAAAAGGCTTTGGAAAAAATAGAAATACCTAAGGAGGTAAAAGAATTTGTTAATTTTACGTTCGATACCATAAAAACAACTAAAAGTCACTTAATTGCTTCTGCTTTTACCTTTGGTAGAGAAGACGTAATTCCTGATATGTTTATAAATATAATTGAGAAAGCTTCTTTAGATACTAGTAAATCTTATGACAGTTTTATGTACTATTTAAATAGACATATAGAATTGGATGGTGACGAACATGGACCTTTATCTTTAAAGATGATTACGGAGTTATGTGGTAGTGATGCACAAAAGTGGTCGGAAGTTTTAGAGACTGCAAAAAAAGCATTGCAGTTAAGGATTAATTTGTGGGGCGCTATTGAACAACAAATAATTAATTAAAATTATTGATATGAATTCGATACAAGAATTATTTCATAAAAAAAATCAAAATTTATTGTCTATTTATTTTACTTGTGGTTATCCTAAATTAGAAGATACCGCAAAAGTAATCTCAGAATTAGAAAAAAGTGGAGTTGATTTTATTGAAGTTGGTTTACCTTATTCAGATCCTTTAGCAGATGGACCAACGATACAAGAGAGCAGTCAAAAAGCACTAGAAAACGGAATTAATTTAGACATTATTTTTGAGCAATTGTTGGCAATCAAGGAGACAAATACAACGCCTTTAGTTGCTATGGGATACCTAAATCAGTTGCTTAAGTATGGTGAAGATAAATTTTGTAAAGCATGCGTAGCTTGTGGAATTGACACTGTAATTCTTCCAGATTTACCAATGGTAGAATTTGAAAATCATTATCAAGAATTATTTAATAAATACGGAATTACCAATGTGTTTTTAATTACTCCTCAGACATCAGAAGATAGAATTAGAAAAATAGATTCTTATTCTAAAGCATTTATTTATGTGGTAGCATCTTCTTCTATTACAGGTGCAAAAGGAGAGATTTCTAACAATCAAATAGCCTATTTTGAGAGAATTAAAGCAATGAATTTACAAAGTAAATTAATTATTGGTTTTGGTATTTCTGATAAATCAACTTTCAATACTGCTTGTAATTATGCACACGGAGCAATCATTGGTTCTGCATTTATAAAGAATTTAGGAGTAGAAGGAATTGATAAGATTGATGAATTTATAACACCCATTATTTCTTAAAAAAAAAGCGAAACTTTAAAAGTTTCGCTTTTTTTTTATTTAATTGTTTAGTTTACCCTTACTAACTTTATATCAAAAACTAAAGCAGCTCCTCCAGGAATTGAACGGCTACCATTTGCTCCATAACCCAAATTATAGGGAATTAATAAAATGCCTTCTCCGCCTACATTAAAAAGTTGTATACCTTCAGTCCAACCTTTAATAACTTGATTTAATCCAAAAGTGATTCCGTTTGAGTTACTTTGGTCAAAAACTTTTCCGTTTAAAAAATAGCCTTTATAGGCAACCGTAACACTTGAACTACTTGTAGGCTTTGATCCTGATCCTTGTTTGTTAATTACATAGTATAAACCAGAATTAGTTCTTTTGGCGTTTAAATTATTGTCAGCAATATATTTTGTAATATCTGCTTCTGTGTCAAATTCTCTATTTGTGTCCTCGCTAGCGCAAGAGACAAAAAGTAATATTGAAAAAAAAAGAAATAAATAAGCTTTCATTTGTAAGAATTATTAAAATTGTTTGCGAATATAACCTGAAATTTTTAATTACTCTTTCTCTACATCCAAGAAAGTAATAATAGTGTTAGATATGCAAGAAGTAATTATTAATTTTGCGTTCGTAAACCATTTAATAAATTTATGTTTAGTTACTTTAGCATGGTAACAACTTCAATAACACCATTTGCTCCTTGCACGCCGTAAATTGCTGTTTCAGGTCCTTTTAATATCTTTACAGATCTAATAGTTGTAGGCACTATAGCACCAAAAGTTTGCTCATCAACCTGCAAACCGTTTAATACAAATAAAGGAGATCTGATGCCACTCCAAGACGAGTTACCTCTTATAGAAATAACGTTTGTAGTGGTAATATTAACCCCAGAAACTTTACCTCTAAGGTAATCATAGATACTTCTAAATTGTATTGGATCTACTACTTTTTCGTAGTTTGTATCGGATATAAAATCGTTTGCTTCTTTTATAATTTTAACAATTATAGAATTATTCCCCTCATATTTTATTGTTTTTGCGCCTATTAATGGCGAGAAAGCTGTAATTTCTTTTGGTGATTTTTCTAATTTTATTTTAAAATAGCCAGCTGAATTCGCAACTCTTTTTTGTTTTACATTATCAATTAAAATAATAGCACCTGGAATAGGGGCATTTTTACCATCTTTTACTAGAATCGTTAATTTAATGTCTTCTTTTAGTTTTTTTTCTTGAGAAAAACTATTAATCGAAAATAGAATTGATAAAAGAAAAAAGGTTTTTGTAAATGTTTTCATAGCTATATGTTTTTTTAAATTAATCCGTAGAAAAATCTTGATTTTAATAATTAATTAGATAAAATTATGAATTTATTTGCAATTATTTAAGGTATTATTAATTAACTTTTTGTTAATTTTTAATAAAAACATTTTTGTTTATTTTAAAAAAGTTCTTATTATTTTTTAGTTTATACTAATTAGCTTAACATCGAATAGAATCACTTTTCCTGAAAAAGGATAAAAACTTGAATTACCATTGTAAGCAATTTTAGAGGGTATAATTAAGGTGGCTTCCCCATTTTCTCTTAAATAGGTCATGCCTTCAGAGAAACCTTTAATTACTTCACTTAAATTAAAGCTCAAACCTTCGATAGGGCTTTCGTCAAAAACAACACCTTTTGTGTCATACCCTTTATAATAAACGGTAATATTTGATGAAAGCGTTGGTTTATTGCCGGTACCTTCTTCTTTAATTATGTAGTATAAACCGGTATCGCTTTTTTGAGGACTCAAATTATTTTCTGTAATATAATCTTGAATTTCAATTTCATTTAAAGCATCATAGTCTATTGGAACTTCCTCTATAACAATAGAAGAAGAACAAGAGATAAAAAAAAAGTAAGAGAAAAGTAGTAAGATGTATTGTTTCATTTTTAAATTTTAGCTAATATAATAACGGATTTAATAAACTTTTTCACCATTTAAAAAAGTTGAAATCACTTTAGTTTTTGGAATTTTAGCGCTATCAACGCCCATAATATCTTGATTTAAAATTACAAAGTCTGCAAATTTACCAATCTCAATAGAACCTTTTTCTTCTTCTTCAAAATTAGAAAAGGCAGCCCAAATTGTCATCCCTTTTAATGTTTCTTTTCTTGATAAAGAATTCTCCATTTGAAAACCATCTTCACGAAAATTATTTGAATCTTTTCTGTAAGTAGCGGAATAAAACGTTAAAAACGGATTTACTTCTTCGATAGGAAAATCTGTACCTAAAGCAATTTTGCCATACCTGTTTAATAAATTTCTAAATGCGTAAGCGCCTTTCATACGTTCTTTTCCAATTCTAGTTTCTGCCCAATCCATATCTGATGTTGCATGTGTTGGTTGCACTGAGGGCAAAATATTATCGAAATTTCGAAAATCTTTTGACGATACAATTTGAGCATGTTCAATTCGCCAACGTCTATTTTCTGTGTCTTTTAAAACATCTTTATACGTTTTTAACATCCAAGTATTGGCAGAATCGCCAATAGCATGCGTATTCATTTGAAATTCTGATGCAGCAATTTGTCTCGCAATTTCTTGATACCTTTCTGGAGCATAAATTAAGGCTCCAAAATGATTTTCTCTGTCGGTATAAGGCTTTCGCATCGCAGCTCCCCTTGAACCTAAAGCGCCATCACCATACACTTTAAACGATCTCACATTTAAACGATCGGTTTTTGTAATTCCCTTTTTGATGTAATAATCAATTTGTTCTTGTTTGTCTCCAGAAACCATTGCATAAATACGCATTTTTAATTGGTTTGATTTGTGCAAATTATCGATTAATTCTATGGTATTTCTATCCAAACCAGCGTCATCAACAGTGGTTAATCCATAAGAAAAAGAAATTTTTTGGGCATCTAATAAACCTTGAATTGCTTCTTCTTTAGAAGTTTCTGGAAATTTGATAAAATCCATAGCAGCATCAATTAAAACACCAGTCATTTTTCCGTTTTGGATAATAATTTCTCCCCCAGTAACTTTCGTGTCTTTTGTGATTTTTGCCAAATCAATTGCAGCTTGATTTACTAACAATGCATGACCATCTATTCTAGTTACTGCAACTGGTACAGTAGGGAATAACTTGTCTAATTTCTCTTTTGTTGGAAAATCTTTTACTGCCCAATCATTTTGATCCCAACCTCTACCACTTATAAAACTTGCATTTTTTTCTTTTTGAAATGCAACTATTTTCGCCAAAACTTCATCATAACTTTTAGTACCTGTTAGATCTACTTTTTGTTGTTGTAAGCCCATTCTGTAAAAATGACAGTGTGCATCTATAAGGCCAGGAACAATCGTTTTGTTTTTTGCGTCAATTATATTCTCTGACTTATAACTTCCTAGAATTTCTTTAGTAGAACCAATAGCAATAAATTTACCATCTTTAATGGCAAAAGCTTCTGCTTTCTCAAATTTCTCGTTAACTAAATACGTATTTGAATTGATGATAATTAAGTCTACTTTTTCTTTTTGACAAGAAATTAGTATTAAAGAGGATATAAGAAGTATAAAGATTTTTTTCATGTGTTGATTTATGACTTTATGTAAATTAAATAGGATAAATACATCAATAAAAATTGAAGAGGAATTCGAATGATTGCTAATTTTTTAGACCCAATAGCTGGTTTTTCTTTTAGTAAATCCCAAATATGAATTGGAAGAAATAATGCCATTAAAATAAAAACACTTAATGCCGCATTTTTTGATGTTTGACTAAAGAATAAACCAATTCCTGAGATAAACTCTAGTGCTCCAAAAACATAATTCACCATTAATTTTGGTAAAAAATTAGGAATAAAACCGTTAAAGAACCTTGGCTTTTTGAAGTGCATAAATCCTGCATAGCAGAAAAAAGCACCAAAAATAATTCTAAGAATTACTATAAAAAAATCCATTTTATTAAGGTTTTACGGGTGTATTGCTATATAAGTATTTATCCATTAAATAAATAATACTTGCCATAGAAGCACTACCTAATTCTAGTTCGCGTTTATTTACTTTATCAAAAGTATCACTGCTTGTGTGATGGTAATCAAAATAACGTTGCGAATCTGGTCTGTAACCAACTAATGTTATATCGTTATCTTTTAATGGGCCAATATCTGCGCCAGAACCACCTTTGTCTAAATCGTGTAAACCATAAGGAGATAATAGTTTTTTCCAGCTTTGTAATAATTGGGTGTTTACCGCATTTGCATCGATAGAGAAACCTCTTGGTGTATGACCGCCAGCATCAGACTCTAAACCACCAATGTGTTTTTCTTTGTTCATTTTTGACAATGCGGCATATTCTTTTGCGCCTCTCGTACCGTTTTCTTCATTCATAAAAAACACAACTCTCAAGGTGTTTTTTGGTTTTATATTATTCTTTTTAAACAAATAAGCAACCTCTAAAGATTGTACAATTCCGGTTCCGTCATCATGAGCGCCTTCACCTAGATCCCAAGAATCTAAATGACCGCCAACAACTACAATATTATCTGGAGTTTCACTTCCTCTAATTTCTCCAACAACATTAAAAGAAGGTGCGTCTGGTAAGGTTTCACAGTTTTGTTTAAAGTAGAATTGTAAACTAGGGTTTTGTTTTAAATCAGCACTTAAAATATTCGCTGCTCTGCTACTAATTGCAGCTGTAGGAATGTATTTATCTATAGGTAAATCTCCATAACTCATGGTTCCTGTGTGCGGGAAATCGTCAATAGAATTTGTCATAGATCGCACAATTACACCTTTTGCACCAAATTCGCCACAAACTGCCGCGCCGTTTACACGCTGGTCTACACAACCTCCGTAAGCACTAAATGTGTTTATTAAAGTATCATCAAAAGGACGGTTAAAAAACACAATTTTCCCTTTCATTTTAGTTCCTAAAGCTTTGGCTTCTTCTAAACTTTTTACTTCAAGTACTTCTGCTAAAAGTCCAGATTTAGGGGTAGCTACAGAAAAACCCAAGGCACAAATTGGTACATTTTTTTTCACACCATTTAATGTATACGTTGCAATTTCTTTTTCACCTCGTATCCAATGAGGAACCATAATGGGTTGCAACCAAACGGAATCTAAGCCAACTTCTCTCATAATTAGTTCTCCCCAAATAACACTTTTTGCAGCACCTTCTGAGCCTGATAAACGTTGGCCAATATTTTGAGTTAAATCGCGAAGCCATTCATAAGATTTTCCATCAGTTAAAACAGCATCAAATAAGGTTTTAATATTCGTAGAATCAATTTTTTCTTCGGATGAAAGTACACCAGAATTTATAGTTTTTTCTTGCTTTTGATTACAAGAAAATAAAAGTATTGTTAAGGAGGATAAAAAGATAATTTTTTTCATTTTGTAGTTGATTATTAAGTTTATAAAGCTACAAAAATCAAACGAGAAACAGTGGAGGTTATTAAGGATTTAATAATTTTTCAGTTTCGGATAAAATAAAATTGTATTTCTTTTTATTTAGTGAGGTCATCGCTGTTATTTCTGATGATATTTCTATTAGAATTTCTTTAGCGTCTACTTTTTTATTTCGTCGGATTAAAAATTTAGAAAATTCTAATCTCTCTGGATAGTTAGAGTATCTTTTATCCATTTTTTTAAGCTGAATTTCAGCCTCGTCTAACATTTCCTTTTTTTCTAAAGCCAATCCGTAATAGTAAATCGATTCTTTAAACTCTTTGTTGAGGTCTATTTTATTGGCATATGCTATAACTTTATCAAAATTAGCGGTTTCAAAATAGCAATGTATTAATTTGTTTAAGGTATGAGGATCATTTTTAAAATTACCTTCTAACGCTTTTTCATAATATAAAATAGCGCTTGTATATTCTTTATTTTGAAGATAAGCATTGGCTAAATTTATTTTAGTTTGAAAGGTATCAGAAAATTCAAGTTCTTTTTTTAAATCTTTAATTTTCTTTGTAGGGTTTATAATAGTCGTAATTTCTTCGGTAATATTAGTAACGTCCTGTTTGTTAATAACTTGAGTTAATAAGTATATGATACATCCAATTAGAGGAAGAAAAAATATTACGAAGTACCAATAATAAGCACTCCTGTTTTTATAGGCGTGATAAATGCAAAAAACCTGTAAGGCAATGGTTATATAATATAGAAACATGTTACAAAGATACTAAAGATGTTTTGTGAAAAAGTTAAAAGTCAAACTTATAAGTTATTCCGCCTAATGCTTGAAAACCTTGTACATCAAAGTTTGCAAAACGCTGGTAATTGTTGTTCAACATATTGTTTAATTTTAAGAAAGCAGAAAACTTATCATTAAAATGATAGCCACCATCTAAATTTACATCAATAAAAGAGGATAACGTTTGCAAACCATTTGTGCTAGAAGGAAAAGTGGCGCTGTATAAAAGATCTTTTCTATCATTTACATAAAAAATATTGGAAGTTGCATACCAATTATTGGTCTTGTATTTGGTTACAAAGGATGTTTGGAATGTGGGTAAATTCCATGCTTTTGATTGATTCGTCATCGAAAAATTATCAAATTGAATGTTGGATGCAAATGTAATTTTTTTGGTATAATCGTATTCTAATTCTGCAAAAATAGAGGTTGTTCTTACATCATCATACGTTACATTAAAAGAGTTTCCATATTCATACCCTTTTAAAGGAATACTATTTGAAGTTGTATTTGTTCCGTTTGACTTTGAGTTATTTCTCAAAAACAAAGGTTTATCATCTTCTTGTTTTAAACCTGCAGAAACATTAAAACTGATATCGTTATTTAGATTACCGTTTACCCCAACAAAAGCGTTGTATTTTTCTGAAGTCTGCGTCATAAAAAGTGTAGGAGAAATGTATGGATTCTCATTAGAAAACTGTTTGTAGGTGTTTGTTTTTAAATCGCCGGTAATGCCGCCATAAATAGTTAAAAATTCCTCAATTATTGGTTTTTGAATATGAACATCTGGGTATATTAAAAAGTTATTTATGCTATTTTCTGTATCAAAAGAACCGAATATTTTTGCGCCTAATTTTAGAGAAAATCCGCTAAAAGTTGCTTTGTATTCAGTATTTATTTTTGCTGTAAAAATGGAGTATTTCAATTCATTTTGAGTTGCATAATCACTTTCGAACTTTCCTTTTAAAAGTTCTAATCCCGTTTTTACGCTAAGATTATTTAGTTGATTGTAAATACCGCTTAAGGGTAGATTTAAATTCGTGTCAAAATTAAGTAAAACTTCACCGCTGTTAAAAGCGTCAGAAAAATAAGAGATCGAAAGTGTACTTTTGTCTAAATAAGAATCTAAGAAATTAAGTTCGCCAACAACATTAAAATAATTATAGGTTTGCTTTTCGTCAATTAAATCAATAGTGTTTTGAGTAAAATTTTTGTTAGGTAAACCATACCAGTTGTATTGATTTCTTTCTGAGTTTAAACTTATTTTCCAGTTAAAATAACGTTCTTCTTTTTTGTAAAAAACAGTTGCTAAAAAATTTGAAAAATTACTATCTAAAAGGGTGTTTTCAATAGCATCGAAAGAAGCAACATATTTTGTATACAAGCCAAATTCACTTTCAAAACGAGTGCTGCTATTTATATATGCTTCAAAATAAGGCGAAGTATAATTACCAAAACCGGCTGCTACATAATTGTTAAACAAACGTTCTTTTACACCTACATCAACACCTTTTACAACACCTGTTTTAGGGATAAAAGTAGACGCAACAGGCGCAGAGAAAATGGTATAATTCAATTTTTTTTTCTTGCTTTTGTCTAATAATTTTAAAACCGGATTTTTTTTAATCTTACTAGCATCTGCAATCTTAGGATTGTATTTTGTTTCTACTTCAACAACTTCTGTTTTTACGGTATCTATTTTAACAGGTAAAGTTTTTTGTGTAGATTTTTTTTGAGCAAAAATGTTTAAAATACAGAATAAAAATACAAATATAAGAAAGCCTTTTTTCATTTTTTAATTTTTTGGGATGATTGAATTATTAGTTTTGGCTTCGGTTTCTTTTATTTTGGTAAGCTCAACTTGAGCTTCTTCTACAATATCATTAAACTGCGAAAAGTTTTTAATTACATTTTCTAAGACAAAAGTTGCTTGGTAGGCGTCTTTTAAACTGTAATAATTTTTACCCATGATAACATAACTTTTTACGCCCCAATATTTATAAGCGGAATAGTCTGCAATTAATTCTTGTATTACTTTGTTTGACGCTTCGTATTTTTGCTGTTGGTTCTTGAATAATGAATTGTAGTAGAGCGTTTCTGCTTTTAATGCGCCAGTTGCATTTTTTTCAATTACACTGTAATATTCTTGAGCAGTAACAAAATCATCAGTTTTAATGGCAGAACGCGCAATAATTGTTTTTGCATCTTCTATTAAAGAATTTTTATCTTTATTTATAGAAAGCACCTTTTTTGCATAAGAAATTGCTTGTTTATAGGCTTTAGTTTCATAATAGCCTTTCATTAAATTACTTTGTGCAAACTGTACATTTTCTGTAGCATACGCCTCTTGTTCTAACCTTTCTAATAAAGGAAGTGCGTCATTAAATTTTTGTTTTTCTAAATAAATTTGTGATAATTTTGCCAAAGCATCTTCGCTATATTCTGATGCATTCGTTTTTAGAACTATTTTATAATTTGCAATTGCAGTTTCAAATTGGCTATCTTTAAACAAAACGTCTGCTAAATAATAATTAGCCTTTAAACTGTGTGTTCCTTTTGGAAATTTATCTAGGTATTTGTTTAATGTAAAAATGGTTCCGAAATTATTTTTGCCTTCAAAATATTTTCTTTCTGCAATTACAAAAGTTGAGTTATCTAAATCATCCTCAGAAACATTTATAAAATCTAATTTTTTAACCCAAGAAATATATTCGTCCAAATTATCTTCATCTAAATAAATGTTTTTTGCATTGTTTACTGCTTGAATTGCATCTGGAGTATTTGGGAACCTCTGAACCGTAAGTTTAAATTTATCTAGTGCTTTTTTATTTTGAGCATCGTTGTAATACAACAAACCCTGTCTCACTAAAGCTTTTGATAAAAAGGAACTTTTTGGATAATTATCTAACAAACGATTGTATGCTTGATGTGCCTTTTCATTATTTTTAATTTTGATGTAGGTATTTGCTAATTGAAACAAGGCGTCATCTTTTAAAGAAGAAGATTTATAATCATTTACAACACTGGTTAAGGCTTTGATTTTATCATCACTTTCTTCTCTAAAACCATGACTCATTCCTGTTTGATACTGTGCATAATCTGCATCTGTACCAGAATTTTTAACTACAACTTGGTATGAAGCTATCGCATCTGCATAATTTCTTGTCGCAAAATAACTATCTCCTAAACGCACGTAAGCATCTTCATTTATTGTTTTATCAGATTGACCGTCGGCTAAAAATTGTTTAAAAGAACTAATTGCTTTGTCATATTCTTTTAATTTAAAATAACAATAACCGAGATTGTAACCAATCAAAGAAAATTCTTCTTTATTTGATTTTAAAAACTTATTTGCGGATGTGTATTTCGCAGCAGCCTCCTCGTAATTTTCTAATCTAAATAAGGTTTCTGCTTCCCAATAAAGTGCTTTTTGGTAAATTTCAGTTTCTTTAGATTCTTTGCTTTTTACAAAGTAAGAGCGCGATTCTTGATATTTAAGATCATTAAATAATTGAATTCCTCTGTAGAATGAAACTTCTGTTATTAAGGTTCCGTTTTCAGAAGAACTTTTCTTTTTTAAATACTCTAAAGCGCCTTGATAATCTTGCTGATGTATAAAGGATGAAACTACTAGTTCATTAATTGTTTTATAAGCTGATGAGTTTGGATATTTCTTTAAATAGTTTTGTAAAATATCAGAAACATTCTGAAAAGGATTGCCCGCTTCATAACTTAATTTAGCGTAATTTAAAGCAGCATCTTCTTGAATTTCAAGATTAAAGTTCATTTCACTAGCCGTTTTAAAAGCATTTAAAGCTTCCGTTTTTTTATCAATATTTAAATAACATTCTGCTAAATGGTAATACGCATTTTGTGAAACTGCATTTTTTTCGTCAATAATTTTATTAAAATAGGTAATGGCGTTTGCATAATCGTTTTGTTTAAAAAAAACATATCCTAATTGATAATAATCAGTATTTGTCCATTTTCCATCCTTACCTGCATAGGCTTTTAAATAAGGAATAGCTTCTTGGTATCTTTTAAGGTTAAAGTAACTTTCGCCAACAATTTTCGATATTTCCGAAATATCTTTCTTTTTAGAAGTTTTTAAAAGTTCTGTACCTACGGTTAAGCAACGTTCAAATTTGCCTAATTTAAAGCTGATGTCTAATAAGTAATAAGAAATTTCTGCTTTGTACGATTTATTGTCAGCAATTTCTTTTAAAGTAGATTCAGCAATACCATAGTCTTCTAGTTTATAGGCAATAAAACCATAGTAATATCTAGAGTCATTACCATATTTAGCATCATTTATTAATGGTAAAAACTTGCTTTTTGCCAATGTTAAGTTGTCTGTTACCAGCAATCCATACCCCATTTTAAAGTTTAATTCCTTCTGGTTTTCTTCAGAAAGTAAATCAACATTTACTTTATCATACCATTTTAAAGCATAAGAAGCTTTTTTGTTTGCAAAATAATAGTTGGCAACATTAAAAAAGGCTTTGTTTCTTTTATTGCTTGTTGGGTTTTCCTCAACAAAATCTAATACCTTTTGGTCGGCGTTAGTTTGGTTCAGCTTCACGGCACACATAGCATCGTAATATGAAGCATCCGCCTTAAGATTAGACCTTTTTTGAGCTTTTTTATATAATTTATCAAAGATTTTTTGAGCAGCAGCATAGGCTTTGTTATTATATAATCCTAGTGCATTATTAAAATCTGTAGTAACGTTAGCGTTTAAAATACTTTGCTGAGAAAAGACAGTAAAAACCGTAAGAAAACAGCTTACTGTCAAGAAATTATTTTTTATAAAACGAAGTTTCATGCAATTTTATTTGTTATACTCTAATTAACGAACATTTTTTAAATTTGTTTGATTAAAACGAAAAAAATTCAATACTATTTTATATCAAAAGTAAGAATAGTTATAATTTATTGTGATAAAATCATCAGAAACTTAGTAAGTTTGTACAAAGAACTATTTTTATGGAAAAACCAGTTTTACATTTAGAAAATGCAGACATTTATCAAAGAGATAATTTGGTTATTTCTAAGGTTAATTTAACTATCAATAAAGGAGATTTCTATTATTTAATAGGTAAAACCGGAAGTGGAAAAAGCAGTCTGATGAAAACTTTATACGGAGATATTCGTTTACAAAGTGGAACAGGAACGATTGTAGATTTCGACTTAATGGATTTAAAGGATAAAGAAATTCCGTATTTGAGAAGAAAAATAGGAATTGTTTTCCAAGATTTTAAATTATTAAACGATACTACAGTTTTCGGTAATTTAGAATTTGTTTTAAAAGCTACCGGCTGGAAAAATAAAGAAGAGATCAAACAAAAAATTAATGAGGTTTTAGAGAAAGTGGGTATGCAATCTCAGTATTACAAAATGGCTTTCGAACTTTCTGGAGGAGAACAACAAAGAGTTGCCATTGCAAGAGCTTTGTTAAATGATCCAGAGTTAATTTTGGCAGATGAACCTACTGGTAACCTAGATCCAAAAACATCTTTAGAGGTAATGCATCTTTTAAACGAAATTCATAAAAGCGGCAAAACAATATTAATGGCAACGCATGATTATCAGTTAATTGTAAAGTTTAAACACAATACGCTAAAAGTAGAAGCTGGCGAATTATTTGAAGTTTCACAGCAAACTACAGTTTAGCCTTAAAAGAATCAGTTTTTGAGAAATAAAAAAATATTTGTAGCGCTTACTAATGATATTTCTACTGATTATAGAGTGCATAAAATATGTAATTATTTAATACGCAAAAATTATGATGTGGTTGTTTATGGTAGAATTTTACCAAATACAATTGAGGTAAAAAGAGATTATAAAATTATTAGAAAAAAGCATCTTTTTAATAACAACTTTTTGTTTTACGCAGAATACAATATCAGATTATTCTTTTATTTAATTTTTAGAAAATACGATTATATTCTGTCTAATGATTTAGACACATTAACGGCTTGTTTTTTTGCAAGCAGCATAAAAAATACAGCCTTAGTTTATGATAGTCACGAGCTTTTTTCTGAAGGACCAGAGCTGCAAGGAAGAAAATTTGTACAAGGCTTTTGGAGAAAATTAGAGGACTATTTACTGCCAAAAGTAAAAAACGGATACACTGTAAGCCAATCTATTATTGATTTTTACGATCATAAATATCAAAATAAAATGGGACTTATTAGAAATATTCCATTAAAAAAGGATGTTTTAGAGTTGGATGAGGTTGTTTTTCCAACAACTAAAAGAACTATCTTGTACCAAGGAGTTTTAAATCCAGGTAGGGGACTTAAACCAATGATTAAAGCGCTAAAATTTATTGATAATTTAGATTTGATTATTATTGGTTATGGAAAAGTAGAGGCGGAGTTAAAAGCTTTTGTAATTGAAGAAAAAATGACCGAAAGAGTTCATTTTTTAGGAAGAATATCTAGAGATAAGTTATTTAATTACACAAAAAAAGCAACTTTAGGAATGGTTTTAGAAGAGCCTTTAGGATTAAGTTTTAAGTTTTCTTTGCCAAATAAATTATTTGATTATATCCATGCGGGCATACCTATTGTAGCGGGTAATTTACCAGAGATTACGAGCATTATAAAAGAATACAAAGTAGGTGTTTTAGTAGAAAACTATAAGCCAAAAACCATTGCAGCAGCTATAAATAATCTTTTAAGTGATAAAACGCTTATGCTACAAATAAAAGAAAATCAACAGATAGCAAAAGAAATTTTATGTTGGGAAAAAGAAAGTGAAAAATTAGATATTTATTTTAAATAATTGAAACCTATTAAACCAAAACTATCCATAATAATTCCGGTTTTAAACAATCTTAAAGGGTTGATAAAAACTATTGATAGTATAAAAGATCAAACTTTTAAAGATTTTGATGTTTGGATTATTGATGGCGGCTCTGCAAAAGAAACACAAGCATATTTAAGCAAATTAGAAGCGCCTTTTTTTTATCAATCAAAGAAAGATAAAGGTATTTATGATGCAATGAATGCAGGAATTTCTATGTCTAAAGGAGAATGGTTGTTTTTTTTAGGTGCAGGAGATTTAGTTTTTAGTAATTATGTTCTACAAATTGTGTTTAACAATTCTTCTACTATAAATGCACGTTTAATTGCCGGAAAAATAATTTATGAAGGTGTTTTAAACCCTTTTGTGTACAGTAAAAATAAGATGACAAAAGTGCCATTTTGGTCGCCTTTTATTTGGATTGTAAATGGGTTACACCATCAAGGAACTTTTTACAAAAGAGAACTTTTTTTAAATACCAACTACAACTTAAAATATAAAATAATATCAGATTATTGGTTTAATATTTATTTGTTTAAAAATAAAGAAAAGTGTTTTTTAACTGATGAAACTATTGCCAAATGCAATTCTGACGGAGTTTCAAAATCAGGGAATTGGAGTTTATATCAAGAAGAAATAGATTTAAAAACAGCATTAAGTTTGCCAATTACTAGACCTTTTTTTTATATTATTGCAGCTATGAAATTTTTAGCAAGAAAAATTATAAATGATTAACAGAAAAGAAATATCGTTATTGATTGTTGAGAGATTAACAAAAGAAAAAGAGACTTTAAAAGAAAAGTTTCTTGAAAGTAAAAACGAAATTGGGTTTTTTTATATCGATAATTTATTGCCTAATGAATTGGTGCTAACTATACATAAAATATTTCCTGAACTGCACGAAACTAAAGAAAGAAAGAGTTTAAGAGAACATAAGTATACTGCTTATCAAATGAATAGATATAATCCTTTATTAGAAGAGGTAATTTATGCTTTTCAAGAAGAAAACGTGGTCAAAGCTGTTTCTGAAATCTGTCAAATAGAAAATATGTTGCCAGACGAAAATTTATATGCAGGTGGTTTATCATTAATGGCAAAAGACAATTATTTAAGTCCGCATTTAGACAATTCTCATGATAAAGATAGAGACAGATGGCGGGTTTTAAACCTATTATTTTATGTTACTCCAAATTGGAAATTAGAAAATGGTGGTAATTTAGAAGTTTGGCCTAACGGATTAAAAGAAAAGCAAATTACTATTGAAAGTAAATTTAATAGACTTGTTGTGATGACAACTCATCAAAAATCATGGCATTCGGTTAGTAAAGTTGATGTCGAAACCATAAGATGTTGTATTTCTAATTATTATTTTTCTAATACACCTTTGCTTGTTTCAGATTTGTTTCATGTTACTACTTTTAGAGGTAGACCCGATCAAAAAGCAAAAGATATTATTTTACAGATAGATAATTATGTTAGAAACGGGTTACGACAAATTTTTAATAAAGGAATTAGAGAAAATCCACATCGTTATAAAAAATAAAAACCCACTCCTCAAAGAGAAGTGGGAAATTGCTATGAAAAAGAATGATAAGAAGAATCTTATCAAACTAATAGTCGTTTATCTTTTAAACTTCTTACAAAATTTAAAAAAATAATTTAGTGGAGTTAAAGGGATGTAAGTCGAACTATTTTGGTGAGGATTTATATAAAATAAAAACCCCACAACGTTAAGGGTTGCGGATTCTACTGTGGTGCCTTCAGGTGATTTTAGGTTTTACTTCTTTTTACTATAAGTAAATGTAAATCAGGTGTATAATGACTAAATTATGATAAAATAGTAAAGTGAAATCAAATAATAAGGATTTAAACCTGTCGAGCAACCTCTCGAGCAATCGGTTTTCTCACTATATCTTGGTTAAAGTCCTTTAATACAAGAAAATTACATTTTAAATTTTAATATTCTATTGATTTCCTGTGGGTTTTTACCAGTGAATTTTTGAAAGTTATTATAGAAGGTTTGTTTAGATTTAAAATGAGAATCACTAATTAATGAATTTATGGTCTTATTTTGTAAGTACCCTTCTTCTATCAATTTTAATAGATACATGACTTTACAGTAGTTAAAAAAATCATTTTTACTGTAAACACAATAATATTTAAAAATATAATTTAAATGATATGCTTGAATGTCAATACCAACAGCAAGAGATTTAAAGTCTAATGATGCATTATTATGAAAATCATAATTTTCTACATAATCTTCAACTTTACATATAATATCTATGGCATTTAAAGCAACACTGGCATGTGCTTTTTGGTCATAGTCTTGAATTTTTTTAATTGGTTTTGATTTCCAAATATTTTTAATAGTTAGTTCCTCTTTTCTAATAATATTTTTTAAATTTTTAGCTCCAAAAAGAATTTCTGGTTTTACAAATAAATACGTTAACGCAATTAGCCAAATTATTGCTGAGAAATTATAAAAAACACGATGCACTTTAGCCACGTTATCTGTAAAATTAAAAAGAAGGATACCACATATAAAATAGAAACATAAAACAAGAGAAAACATTATAAGTATCCAGTGTTTTTTTGATTTTAATACCTTATTTTTTTTCTCTTCTTTTAGGAATACTAATACCTTTTTTACCAGGTAAAATAAATAAATTGTTGTAAAAATAAAAAATAAAGAAGTTTTTAAAATACCATTAATTTCATTGAAGAAATTTACTAAAACAAATGAAGTAGATAGTATAAGATGAAATAAGTTTTCTTGAAAGGAAATTTTATCATGAACAAACTTTTTGATAAAAAGGTAAAATAACGGAACAACGAAATATGCAATAGAACTAATATTAACTGTATTCTGAATTTCAATTTCAAATAAAAATATAAATGAGTACAAAAACCTTTGAATAGTTAACCCCAATAAAATAATTAAAAAATAATAATTAGTAGGGGTTTCATTTCTTTTTATAGAAATAAGCAATACTAAAAATGCTGTAAATCCTAAGAATGCTACTAAAAAATTTAAAAGTAAAAATACCATAGTATCAAAAACAACAAATTTAGTACATAATATAGTAAATTACTATATTATGATGTTTTTTGTTTTTCAGAAGAAATATTTTTTTTGAAAATTTGTAATAAATATATAAAATGAAAAAAAAGTACACTTTGATTTTGTTAGCAATGGCTTTAATAGTTGTTCAGCAAACACAATCTCAAGATTTACATGTATCTGCTACAGGTACGATTTTTGTATCACCCACAAGTTCTATAAACGTTACTGGTGGTTTAGAAGTTGTGGCAGGAGGGGATGCAATCATAAGTTCAGATGCCACACATAGTGGTTCTTTAATTGTTTCTGGAACTGCTACAGGAGATATTAGTTATCAAAAATACATGCCTGATACTAACTGGCATTTTGTTTCTGCTCCTGTAGAAACTCAAAGCATTAACGATTTTGTATTAGACGCCGCAAATGGTATTCCAACAAGTGGTACAAATAATTATGGAGTCTCTGTGTATAATAATACAAATGCAGCGGGTTCTAGATGGGAATACTATTCAGCTGCAGGAACACATCCTGCGAATGCTGCAGGTAATTTTACAACTGGTAAAGGGTATTCTAATAAAAGAACTGATGCTGGTTATTACACCTTTAAAGGCACTATGGCTGTTGCAGATGTAGTTATTACTACGGCGTCAACTACAGTACATAAATGGGAGGTTGTAGGTAATCCATATCCTTCATTCTTACCTGCAAATAGTGCTGCAAATGCTACTAATAATCTTTTAGCTCAGAATATAAATAATTTAGAGGCAGAGTATAAAGCTTTGTATTTTTGGGACGGCGCAGCCTACCAATTTATTAATCATGGAACTGCTGCGCTACATATAACTCCAGGTCAAGCATTTATGGTGCGTGCGAGTGCTAATGGTAGTGTATTTACGTTTCCAGGAAATTTACAAACTGCTCAAGTAGCTGCTGCTACAACTTTTCTTAAGACAGAGCAGACACCAGAAATAACGCTTAGTTTACTTAGCGGTACTGTTACCAAGACAACAACATTAAAGTACTTTAGTAATACCTCTACGGGTTTAGACCCAGGATATGATGCAGGTACCTATATAGATACTACACCTAATTTTGCTATAGATACCCATTTGGTATCAGACAGCCAAGGCATCGACTTTACATTACAATGTTTGCCAAATAATAATTTTGAAACATCTATTGTGCCATTATCTATTAAAGCTATGGCTAATCAGAGTATAACTTTTAGTGCTGAATCAATTAATTTTCCAACCGGCTTAAAAGTGTTTTTAGAAGATAAAGTGGCACAAACAGTAACAGATATTACCACTGCTTCGCACCAAGTAACCCCTAACGAAACTTTAAATGGAATTGGTCGTTTTTATATGCATACTGCAGAAAGTGTTTTAAGCATTAAAGAGAACGATTTTGCTACTAGCTTAAACATGTATCAAACAAGCATTACAAATTTAAGAATAACAGGTTTAGAATTGCAGGGTACTACTGCCTTTGTAAAAATGTATACGCTTTTAGGGACTGTAGTAATGAATACCTCTTTTAAAGCAGAAAACGTAAATGATGTTGCTTTGCCAGAAAACTTAGCTACCGGTATCTACTTGGTGCAAGTAGTGGCAAATGGCAAAAAACAAACTAAGAAGTTAATTATAGAATAATATAAATAAAGATGATCGCTAAAAGCAAAAAACAAACAGAAGATATAACCCGTAAAGATGCCTTGAAAAAAATGGGTACTTACGGTAAGTATGCAGCATTAACTGCATTAGGTACGTATCTGATTTTAAACCCACAGAAAGCGCAAGCTTCTAGCCCGGCAGATAATCCTGGTGGGGCTTGGTAATTCTTATAACAAAGCTATTTCAATAAAAAAAAATTATTTCTGTGTAGGCAGGAATCTAAAAATTTAAACAATTAAGATGGTAACAATTAATATGAAAACAATTAAATTAAACACTATTAAAAAATTAACATTATTAGTTGCAGTAATTGCAACAAGTTTTACAACTTTTGCCCAAGTGGGTATTGGTACTACAACACCAAACGGCTCTGCAGCGTTGGATATAACTTCAACTACAAGTGGGCTTTTACCGCCGCGTATGACGGAGGCACAAAGAAATGTTATAAGCACGCCAGCGGCAGGTTTAATTGTGTATTGTACCGATTGTGGTGCTAATGGTGAATCACAATATTTTAACGGAACGAGTTGGGTGAATATGGTAGGTGATGCTGCTGCTGCTGGTCCAGTTACCTTTTCTTTCAACGGACTTACGTATCAAGAAGTCACCAGCTCCACCACTAAAATATGGTTAGATAGAAACTTAGGTGCGACCCAAGTTGCCACGAGCAGTACCGATGCAGCTTCTTATGGAGATTTATACCAATGGGGTAGAAACACGGATGGGCACCAAATTAGAGGCAGTAGCATAGCTGGTGGTCCTGTAACAAGTGGTAGTGAGGGTACTAATTTTATTACTAATGGT
>Ga0222630_1000485_pt1 | contig 20419 bp, 19 predicted proteins | sample AntAcemetagenom3_FD_179842 | JGI IMG/M metagenome (GOLD analysis project Ga0222630, IMG submission 179842) | Saline water microbial communities from Ace Lake, Antarctica - #3 | ecosystem: Environmental > Aquatic > Non-marine Saline and Alkaline > Saline | place: Antarctica: Ace Lake | collected...
TTTCCTTCCTTCTTCTTCTTCTTCTTCTTCTTCTTCTTCTTCTTCTTTTTCCTTTTCCTCACGGGTACCGCCACTTGAACTCGCCTTCGCTCAAACGCACCTCCTCCCGTATGGGGTCGAACTGTCCTTGTGTGTCCATCGCTCGCCAGTGCGTGAGGATAGTGCTCCGAACGTCACCGAACGCCGGGGTCTCGGCGCAGCGCGCATACCACGCAGTGACCAACGGCAAAGGCGAGGGCGGTTCGTCGCGAAGCGTGTCGTCCGAGCCACCGTTTTCCTCCACCCGAAACAAGCTCACCGGCCATCCGAAGACCTTCGGGAGCATGTACTCGAAGAACACACACGTGGGATGCCACGTCATGTCCGCGTGGGTCATTTCTGAACCAGCGAGGTACCGCGAGTTTTCCGAGTTTGAACCCTGGATTGACGGTCTATTTGCCTCCAGCTCCGACTCGAGCCACGCGAGCTGGGTGTACGGGGGGATTTATGTACATGGGGAAACAGTCATGTTAAAGTTGGAGAGGTGGTTAGTAACGGTAGTACAAGTGTCCTGGGGGTAGTCGGTTCGAAGTGAGGGTGGGGATAGGGTCGTCGGACTGGTCACGGTGCAAACAGTCTTCCAGGCGCTTTAAAGAAAAACAAGCATTGGTACCTGCTTCCAAATCTCCGCCAGCTTCGCGGCGCGTGTGGGGCGATCCATAACGCGGTGCCCGGGGGTGAACTCGGTCTTAATGTGTAGGGGTGTATGGGGTAACAGTCATTGTAACGTTGGGGTCCGTGGTTAGTAACTGGTACACGTGTCGTGGAGGTCGAAGTGGCAACCGGAAGGGCAGGATTCGGACGAGCGCGCCCGCGCAAACAGTCGGATGACTGTTTGAAAAAAAACGTACCTCGTGCGGGCCTAAATACATTGCGCCCTGCGTATGCGCGAACCCGGGCTGCGTGCTGTTTGGGGACGCGATGTACAAGTCGTGGACGCGAACGAGCTTGGCGACGTGCGCGCGTTGTTCCGGGGTATTGGGTCGAAAGGTTTTAGGACCATCACCGGACCCCAACCCGCAGAACTTATCCTCGAGGTAGTCTAAGCACACGGAAGACTCGAACAGCGCGCCGCCGCGTGCGTCGATCAGCGCGGGAACCTTCCTCATCGGGTTCACTGCGGCGTACGCTCGCGTCGCTAAGTCATCGTACGCCACCGCTTTGGTCGTCACCGCCCCATTCGGCAAACCCTTCAGCGCGAGCCAAATACGAATCCGCGCGGCGTTGTTCGAGTGCGGCATGTCGTAAAACACGATCGGTCTGTCGGCGGTATTTTTCGTACGAGACGCCGCGTCTGAGGGAGTCTCGATGACGGAACGGGCGCGTTTTCCCCCGCCCGTTCCCTTTCCCCACACCGCGACACCCCGCGCCTCTACGGAACGTCGGGCGGGAACGTCACTTCGCGTCGTCGGGTCGTGGAACGCGGTGTGAAACACACACGCGGGGGTTAAAGTTGAATTCGGCGCCTCCGTCGCGTTCGAGTCCCCCGTCGCGTTCGAGTCCTCCGTCGCCCCCGAGTCCCACACGGAGAACAGAAGCGCCTCGGTCTCGGTCATGTCGGGGAAGTAGCACCACGCGTGCTCCGCGGACGGTGTCAGCGCGTAGTTCCCGCCGACTCGATCAGGGTACACCATCGTGTACACAACTCTGTCTTTGGCACACACGGTGTGTGGGTCACACACGGCGAGGGGCGACCGGTGGATGACCCCAAATCCGGGTACGGCGCGCCAGACGTTGACGATCGCGACGCGGCGGTCGTCCACGAAAACCTTGAGTTCAGCTTCGGAGGCTTCGGGCCATCGGAAACGAAGCACGTCAAGCACGCGACGATGCCCGGATGCCTCCGTGTAGTCGCAGTGCACGCGGTTGACGGGCGCCGCCGCCGTTTTAGGGCCACCCAGTGCGTTGAGTCCCACTTTGGATCCCGACTCCCGGAGGGTGTGGTCGAACACGAGGACGTGCTCGCACCCCGTCGCGGTTTTGACCAAGGTCTCAACTTCCGGGTAGTAAACTTTCGCCGCTCGAGACGCGTCGGCGAGGTCGTCGGCGGTCGCCTTCGTGGGCGCGCGGCGGAGCTCGAACCCGCGCGTCGCCAGCGTCGGCGGCGAGACGAACACGCGCGCGTCCGCGACGAGCGTCTCGGCCTGGACGTGGACGTCCGTCAGGGGCGGACGCGACCGGGTCTGCTCGTCCGAGAAGCCTATATACCGGCCGACTCTCTCGTCCGGCGCGGGCGTGCGCTGGTACTGCAGCGTCGCCACCACATCGCGTGCGCCGCCGGACGCCGACCGCGCTTCCCAGCGCCGCGACGCCGACGCGCGAGACGCGGCAGATGTGCGCGAGAGGAGCCAACGCCGCATGTCGTTGTATTTGGCAAGTGTTTTTGCCCGCCCGAGAAAAGAGCATTTTTTAGAACTCAAAGAGCATTGATACTACAGTTATCCTGGTGCCCTGGATACCAGGGTACTTAACCGCGCTAGTCGTCGTCGCGGAAGGATTCTTTCTCCTCCTTCTCCTTCATCTTTTTGTCCCTCTTCTCCTTTTTTCTGCTTTCCTTCTCCTCCTCGCTCTCCCCCTCCTTCTCCATCGCCTTCGCCGCCTTCTTCGCCGCCTTCTCCAAATCCTTCCGGTCCTTCTTCTGCATGTCTTGTGACATCTTCTCCTTTTCTCTCGTCTCCAGCACGCGCTCGATGGTATCCACGATGGTTTGCGTTTGCGCCTCTATTTCGATGTTCACCGTGGACCCGACGGTTTTCCCCGCGAAAACGGTTTGCCTGATGGTTTCGGGAATCAGCCACACGTTGAACCTCCCAGGCGAGGTCTCCCCGACGGTCAAGCTGCACCCGTCCACCGCGACGAAGCCTTTTGGGAGGATGTACTTTGACCACTTTTCGTCAATCTCAAAAACCACCCGGCGGTTGTTTTCACTGTCCTCCTGTTCGCAAATCACCGCCTTGGCGTGTACGTGCCCGGACACGCAGTGCCCGCCGATCTCGTCGCCAACCTTCGCGCTCCGCTCGTAGTTCACAGCAGATCCAGGCACGAGCTCACCGAGGTTCGTCGCCCTTAACGTCTCCACGATCAAATCAAAACAAGCGATCGATGGTTCGTCCGCCTCGACCGTTGTCACGGTCAAACAAGCGCCGTTGCACGAAACGCTGGCGCCGATTTTAATCCCGTCTAACGTGTTTTCGGGGAACCTGAGCCGAAGCCGCGCGAAATCGCCCACGTTGTCAAAAGAAACAACCTCCGCGGTACCTTGCACGAGGCCGGTGAACAGCGCGGTGGGGCCCGCAGTGTGTGCGCGGGCACGAACGGGAACACAAGACACGCGGGACTCTGGGAGGGACAGGATGGGGAGGTCAGGGAACGACGGGCGTGGTGCGAAATGCCGAAACCACGGGAAGAGCGGGGGGGGCGGACGCGGTGTGACGAGGCACCGAAACAGACCGCGAACGGGAATTACCACGCACCGACTCGAGTGCCTCGGCAGACGCGCTTGAATCCGCCCGCGAGGGAGGGGGGGGTCGCGGATAATGCGGCGAGCGACATGAGATGTGGCAATTGGATGAAGAAGATGACGTGGGTTCAGTGTGGTCTGCTGTTTTAAAAAATCGAGTTCTTCTGACACAAGTTTCGTCTTCATTCACCTCCAGTCGTCTCACCGTCGTCTCGACTAGTTTCGTTTTCTACTCGACCTTTGCTCACTCACCCCAACAGGATCAGGTGCAAGCACTGGTACTTCATGGTGTTGTAATCCTTCGCGGTGATGCGCCCGAGGTCCAGTTGTTCCTTTGCGTGTCGCAGGGCGGCTTTCGCGGCTGAGATCTGGGGCGGCGTCTGCGGCAGCGTCTCCGCGACCATTGGAACCGACACCGGGGGCGGGGTCGGGGGCGAAACGATTGTGCGGCGCGTCTTGAATGACTTGCTTTTAGCCAAAGACGCAAGCGCCATCGTCGCACCGGGAGACCCGCCCGATGGGACACCCGGCGAGGCGCCCGCGAAGGTTTGCGGCGTGACTGGTTCCTTTTTCGAAGAATCCTTTTCCAACGCCGCCGTGTCCTCCGCGCGCATCGCGGCGCACTGCTCCGCGATTGACTTGCCTTCGCGTTTCGCTTTCAGCATCGCAGCCCCGAGCTCCTCGAGCGAGTTCTCGGGATACGCGGATTTCCGGGACCGGAGTACGGGACGACCCTGCGCCGGGTCGGGCGCCGTGGAGGGTGGGATACTCCGCGTTTGCGTTCCGGTCGCCGCGGAGCGCGCGACTCGCGCGCTGACAGCCGGCGCGCTCAAGCGGCGCTTTCCCTTTCCCATTCCCGTCGGCGTCAAAGTCGGTTTGGATTTGGCTTTCAGGCCGGTCATGGACTTGCCTTTCGTGCCTTTCACACGCGCTTTTTTCGCCGGCCGGAACGCACAAGGGTCCTTCGCCAGGTCGTTCACCGATACCGTCGCCCGGCGTTTCCCCGGCGGGAACGTCGCGGGCGGGACGAGTTTATCGTCTTCAGACCTTTTTTCAAAACCCGTCCCGACCGAGTTCCGCGTCGCTTGCCTTTTCAGAACCGATTTGTTTTGCGTGCCCACCACTTCAGGGTCAAGCGCGACGGTTTCGTCGTCCGAGTCGACCCACACAGCAGGGTCATTTGGAGTGTTCACCGGGGGCGCGGGTTTTTGCTTTTGGGTCGACGCTTTTGTCACTCCGATTTGTTCCCCCTTCCCAAACCCTTCGTTTGGGAAGTCCTCGTTGAGCAGGGTCTCGATGACCTCACGAGGCTTCCGCGCGTTGTTGTTCACGACGACGCGGTCGTCGGACTCAGAGGCCGACTCGGTGTCGGAGTCGGTCAAGTTCACGGGGGTGCCGGGGGGCGCCATCGTCTTCTTCGTCGGCGTGGCCGCGGGGGGGGACGACGTGAACCACGCGGTTTCGGTTCCGTCGGGGAAACCCTCGAACACCAGGGTTTGTTTCGCGGGCGGCGCTTTCGTTGGCGGCGACACACCTTCGGCGTCAGGGGACGTCGGGACGCACACGGTGTATACAATCGCGGACACGCGGTCGACTGTGGTACGCGCGCGCGGCGTGGGGCGCCGCGTGTTGTGTGAGGTCCGAGGGAAGTTTAAAAAAGTCGTGGCTTCTTTTTGGAGAGGAGAATTTTGCAAAAGCCCGACGCGGGAAGAGACGACGCTGCCGGTCTCTTCGTCAGCACAACAGACGCGCGCGTACCACGCACCCTGACCCCACACCCACGCCATGCTCTCCCGATTCGCCCCCCGCGTCCTCCTCGTCCTGCTTCTCCTGACCGTCGCGGTTTCGGCGCAGTACATAGGCGACGTCGACGTTGACAAGCGGGCGGAAAGAAAAGACAGAAGGGAGAATCGAGCCGACGCGCGTTCCACGCGAACCAGGTACCGAAACAGCCGCGCAAACCGGTACCGCGGCCGCGACCGGCGCTTGGCGGCGCGTCGTTTGTTACAAGCGGATTCACCCGCCTGGGCCCCGGTCGGCGCTCCCTCGCCTGACGACGACGCGTACTGGCCTTTTCCAAACAACGACGTTCCCGACGTTTCCGAAGAAACCGAAGAAACCGGCGTGGTAGGGGCGTTCGAGCACGTCGAGCGCATTTTCCCCGGCGAGTGTTTGACTCTTCTGGAGATTATCGATAACCACCCGGATTTGTCTCTTTTGAGTAACGTGACCAGCACGTTACCTATCGTGCGTCAAGCTCTCGGCCAGCGTGACACGCAGGATACGTTCTTCGCGCCCACCAACGACGCCATCGACGGGTTGCGCGATTGGGCCGGGTTCGAGGAGTTCGAAGACGCCCTGGTGGCTTTGCTCGGCAATATCAACACTGCGAAAGGTGTGTTGCTGGCGTACCATACCGTACCGGACGTGGCGCTCACGGTTGATGACTTACTCGCGCTCACCGGCGACGACCGGTACTTGGAAGATGCGCTCGAAGCGGAGATGCCGCTGTTCGTGGATAACGCCGACGGCGACGTAACAATCGTCGGCCTCGGGTCGAAAGCCAAGCTAGTCGGCCCCGAAATCGTCGCCTGCAACGGTGTGCTGCACATGGTCCAGCACTGCTTGCTTCCCTTCGACGGAGACAACGAGTTGGACGAGGCACAGAAGCAAAGGCTGGTGGATGCGAAACGTGCGCTTGAGCTGCGGTACCCGGACCGACCGACTGTTATCGACCCGGACGCGTATGACGACGACGACGACGATGATGAATCGGACGACGATTCGGATGACGACGCAGATGATGACTCTGATGACGACTCAGACGACGACTCGGATGACTCTGATGACGAAGATTCAGATTCAGACGACTCTGATGACGAAGACTGGTTTGACCGTAAGAAAAAGCGACACACCACCGACAAGCCACGACGCTCCAAAGACAAAGAATAGAGCTGTGTAATACAAAGACAAAGAATAGAGCATTGAATAGAGCATTGCAATCCAAAGACAAACCCTAACCCTTAACCCCTAATCCTAAAGCTCACGCCGCTGGAAGCCCCCCGCGCGCGCGCAACAACACGCTCGTGAACCCCGCTACTACGGGTTCGCTCAACCCGGGCGGCAACGTCGTGATCGCCAACATCACGCCGTACTTCATCGACTTGAATGTCCACATTCGAAGCCACACCTAGGAGGTTTTCAAGGACCAGTTTAGTCTGGTCGTAAGGGGAAGCGCGGCGAGGCCGCCTTTGGTGGAGCCGCACTCCGTCAGCGCCTCCGGTAGGGACACGCCGCATCACGTACGTTCCATCGCGATGACAATAAATCGATATGAACAGCTATGAGTACGAACAGTGCGGCCCCGGACTCAAACGTTGTCCGGCATCGCGGCCGCACGGTCTCTGGCACGTTTCGCGTCTGCGTGTCGATACTTTATGTTATGAATAAGAACTCGAGACCTTTTCGTAAATAAACAATCAATAATCGCGCTCACGCTTTTTGCGTGCCCACCGCGGTTTGCGACGAACTCTTCTCCATCGCGACTGGCGGTTTCGTCACCGCGTTTGAGTAGTAGATCATCCCCACCACGGCCAGGGCGCACCCCAACACGTTTCTTCCGGTGATCGGCGCGGCGAAAATCACCCAGCCGAAGAAAAACACCAAGCACGTTTTGACGTGTCCGATGACTGTGATTGGGAAAGAAAAGTGTCAATCTCGTGCTGGGCGACGTATGCGTGTACTTCGTAATGTGTATGAGTAAACAGTCGGGCGTAATCGGGCCGAACAGTGCGTTTGTGATGTATTCGTAACAGTTGCCAGTACGCCAGTAAATGTTACCAGCGTTGCACAGTAAACAGTCACGTAGGGGCGGTAAACGGTGTGTGGCGGATTTGGGAAACGCGCAAGGCCGTACCTTGAAACGACACGGCGGTGAACCGCCCGATGCACAGAAACGACGAGACGTTGACCAACACGGCGAAGCCGCAGGAGACGACGAGGGCGAACGCCGCGGGGGATGACCACGTATAGTCGAACACCCACTTCCCGGTAATCAGCTCATCAAGCGCTGGGCCGAACAACAACATGCTGCCGGCCATGTACGGGCTCGTTTTCGCCAGCAGAAAGTTGGACGTCACGTTGTGTTTCTTTTGTAAATGCGCGACTAAGATTTGCTGCGCCGACGTGCTCACCACGCCGATGATCGCCGCTATGGTGCCGGCTGGGTTCATTTCCAGGTCGGAAACCGTCGCCACGCCGACGCCCATCAAAACCACCACGATGGCTTGCACGACTTTCCGCGAGAACTTCTTGCCCATGAACACGAGCTCCAGGAAACACATCGTGGGAATCTGCGCCAGCTTACACACCTGGTAAAACCCGATCGTGTTCAACATCAAGGACATGTTCAGGCCGATGATACTCGTCGCGGCGACCACGACGAACATGGCGACGTCGTTTGGGGGAATCCGCATCTTCTCGCCGGTTTGGTTCTTCTCATCACCAGCCACCTTGTTGCGGCTACCACCCGTGCACAACCCGATCCCCGCGGTGCACATGAAGTGCAACCCGCAAAGCGTGGTGGCGAAGGAAAACCCGTACCCGGCGCCTCCCATGAGCTGTTTGTTCACCATCACGATCGCCACGGAGGTGAAGATGTTTAACATCCACGCGAACGCGTCCACCATCTTCCGCGTAGACGGGTTTTCATCCGCGAAGATGGCCTCCAGACCCATGTTGCTCGCGCAAAGTCGGTGAAGCGCGCGCGATTTGGTGCCCGATCTCTCTGACGGCTGAATAACCACACGCGTACGCACACACGGGTCACACACCTGCGTCTCGCAAACCACCGAACGTGCGATACGCGGGTACGTTCAGAAGCGGCGTCGACAAAGTCACGCGCGCCTCGGAGTGGTCTGGAACTAGCAACGCTCGCGCCTTGAACCCTCGCCAGCAGCTGAAAAACACAAAGCAAACGGCAAACGGCCTTTGCCTGTCAGACACAGCAGCAGCAGAGCAGCCGCCCCTCCATCAAATCTCCCTGGTAGTAAGTAGTACACGTTTTCTTTTCCAGTTCCAGAGTTTCTTCGCGCCCCCGCTGCCACACCTCCTCACAAGCACACACACCTCCTCGCGCCGCGCGGACGATGACGTCCAACACGCACGGCGCGTCCACATCGGCTTCGAAGCGACGCGCCGGTCGTGTCTCCCGCGCGATACGACGCGCGCCGGTCGTGTCTTCCCTCGTTCTCCTTTGTGTCGCGTGTTCTCTCTTTTTCGTTCCCGTGCTTTCTGCGAAGCGCCCCGCGGGTATCATCGCCACTGACGGCGGGAGGTTCGTGGATCCCAGCGACGGGAGCACGTTCCACGTCGCGGGCGCGAACTGCTACTACCTCGCGTACAGCTCGGGCGCGGAGTCCGGGTCGTACGAACACGACTGGGTAGCGGAGGTGTTGCGGGAAGCGACAAGTTTAAAACTCAACGTGCTGCGCGTGTGGGCGTTTCAAGACCAGTGGTGGCAAAAGGACCGCGCGCTTCAAACGTCACCCGGGGAGTAAAACGAAAAGTTTTTAGTGGGTCTGGATACCCTGATATCGCAGGCAGCGGAGCTGGGAATACGGCTGTTGCTGTGCCTTACCAACTATTGGGAGGACTACGGTGCGCGGCTGTGTTTTTCCCAACTTTCTCTGGTTTTTGAAATCTCCCGTTTCTGCTTGAGCCTTTATATAGATAGCTCAGCTACGAAAAGGAACGGTCACGCCAACGCATGAATGGCGTACGAATTTACATCTTTGACCTCCCTCCCCACTCCTTCGCAGGCGGTGCCATGGCTTATGTCAAGTGGGCGCACGCGGCTGGCGAACAAGGTCCGAACGGCGAACAGTTACGACGCCGGGAGGACTTTTTCACATCCAACATGTGCCGTACCTGGTTCAAACAGTTCGTATCCATGATGCTGTCGCGCACAAACACCGTTACGCAAACGTCGTACCGGGACGACGCGTCTATATTCGCCTGGGAGCTTATCAACGAACCGCGCGTGATGGGCGACGGCAGTGGTGACACGTTACAGGAATGGATCGAAGACATGTCTGCTTTCGCGAAAGGTTTGGACGAAAAGCACTTGCTCACCGTGGGCAGTGAGGGATTCTACGGGTCTTGGTCTGCGGATTCGCAAAGAAAAGACGAGAACCCGGTGAACTGGGCCGAGACGATGGGCGGCGACTTCACTCGAAACTTCCAAACCAGATCGTTGGACCTTGCGTGCATACACATTTGGGTGGATTTGTGGCTGTGCTGCGACGAGGTTTGCAAATTAAAGTTCGCGGAGCGGTGGATCGCCGGGCACCTGGAAGCATCGCGGGACGGGTTCGACAAGCCCGTTCTTCTGGAAGAGTTCGGGAAGTGGAAACCGCTCGACTTTCGCGACGCGTTTTTCCGCAAAACGTTTCAAGTATCCCTACCCCCGAACTCGCCCGTGTCATCGCACGCGGGCGGCTCGCTGTTCTGGCACATGACCCGACCAAGTATCCGTACAACGAGGACGGGTTCTCGGTGCAGGCGGAAGTGGAAAGCACGGTGGCCGGCATTATATCTTTAGCGGCGACACAGGCGTACGCGGCTGACTCGCCCGCCGCTATCGCCGCGCAAAAACAGCAACCGCCGAAAGCGCCGGGCACCGCCTCGCTTTCGTCGTCAGATGCCTCAGAGTCCGCGGAGCTACCCGACGCGACCTCTGGTGCGTCCCCGGGTACGAATTACCGCTCGCCTTCGTCGTCCTCGTCCTCGCCGTCTTCGCCGCTGCCCGACGCAACTTCTGGTGCGTCCCCGGTTCCGAAGTACCGCTCGCCGTCCGCTTCGTCGCGCGGAACCGGGTCGAGCGCCCCGTCGACTCTGCGGTACACATTCGACTCCGTCCCGGACTGGGGAAACAAAAACGCACCCGCGTCATCGATTCCGACTCCTTTCGAGGATGTGGATACGGAAGGAAAACCGTGACCGTGACCCGTTTACCCAATGGCCAGCCTTCCTGACGCGCGCGAGACGCGGATTTCTTGCCTCGATACGATTATACGATACGATTATGAATACGTAAAATATGCACAAACTGTCACCGCCGCTTCACGCGCTCTTTCCGTTTTTTTGGTCCCTTACCCTTCGCGGCAGGGGGCGTTTTGTTCCCCTTGCCCGGCGTATCGACCTTGCCGTTGACCGACATCGACGCGGTGTTCCCTTGGGGAAACGCAACGGCAGCTTTGTTTTTCTTTTTCTTCCCGACCCCGGTCGGCGTCTTGACTTGCCGCGCCTCACCGAGTCTCGAGGCGAGTGACGAAAACTGGAAGCTCCTGGCGCCCGCCAGTTTCGCAGCTTTTCCGGTCGCCTGCCTGTGCGCGGCTGACGCCTTGCGCACCCCAGTGCCGCCCGGGGTCTTCCCGCGCAACACACTCTCGCGTTGCGATCCGGGCTTGGGCTTGGGAGGGGTCGCGAAGTCGCTGATGGAAACGCGAAGCGACCCGGGGGTGGAAAAACCTTTCGGCTGAAACGGTTTCGCCGGTGACTGTCAGACACAGCAGCAGAGAGGCTGCGCCTCAATCAAATCTCGAGCCCCAGTTTCATTTTTGGCCTCTAGTCGCTTTCCCGCGCCGATTTTGTCTGCCTTGCTTGCAGGTGAATAAGGGGCTTGTCAACGTCCCCCGACACTGTTCTGCCCATACGATTTTGGCGGATTTTCGGTTCCGAAAACATGAGAGCTGGCGGCGGAAGAGCGACGACGCTTGAGCGATCAATCGCGTATAAAGCTCGACCGGTTTCCCTGCCACTCCCTCTCTACAAGTCGCCCCCGTGCGTCTTGGAACCCGCTCACACCGCTCAATACCCCGCAACCCCTAAGGGCCCACCAAAAGGTACGGTACGCTGGTCGACGAACACGCGGGCGTGGGTTCATCGCGCGCGACAAAAACCACGACGCGACGCCTCGCAGGCGAAAACGAGCCGACATTGCGATGGGGCCCTGACCTGCCACCTGCCGCTCACGAGCTGACCAAGCACCCCCTTCCCCTGCGACTTCAGGTGCCTTTAGTTCAAGCTCTTTAAACACTCCCTCTAAGTTCCAACGGTGCGTTTCGAGGAAGCACGCGCGCGGCGCACGCGCGATCGCCCCCCCGCGTCTCACAATCTTTCTGGCAAACCCTTTTCTTTAGCGCGCCTCGTGTTGGCGGGAAACCGGACAGGTGGTGTTCGGACCACTGCGTTTCTCTCCGCAAGAAGGCTTTCTTTAGTGCCGTGACACACGAACACCACACAGAACGCACCACGCGGAGGCTTGTGTCGCGACGACGACAAAGGGTCGTTTGCCGGCGAGGAAACGGGGACACACATTTTCGTGTTCCTTTGGCCATGAGCAAAATATCGGTCAAGCATCAATTTGAATGCAACAAACTCAAACTCACCTTTCCCCTCAAACCTTTCCTCCTTGGGAACCTCACAGAACATGTCCGGCGAAGGTGGTTTCAACGATGACGCGTACGACGCTGGCATGCAGGCCATTCTCGGCGAGGACAAGGACGAGGGCGGCGAGATGACCATCACGGACTGGACCGAGGTTCACGAGAGCTTCGACGCCATGAACCTTCACGAGAACCTTCTGCGCGGCATTTACGCGTACGGTTTCGAAAAGCCGAGCGCGATCCAACAAAGGGGTATCGTTCCTTTCACCAAAGGCCTGGATGTGATCCAGCAAGCGCAGTCCGGTACCGGTAAAACCGCCACTTTCTGCGCCGGCGTGCTGCAGCAGCTGGATTACGAAAAGGAGGAGTGCCAAGCCCTGGTGCTGGCGCCGACGCGCGAGCTCGCGCAGCAAATCGAAAAGGTCATGCGCGCCTTGGGGGACTACCTCAACGTCAAGTGCCACGCCTGCGTGGGTGGTACCTCGGTTCGCGAAGATCAGCGGATTCTGCAAGCCGGCGTGCACGTCGTGGTCGGCACGCCCGGTCGCGTGTACGACATGCTTCGCCGCAGGGCGCTGAAGCCGGATTACATCAAGATCTTCTCCCTTGATGAGGCGGATGAGATGCTCTCCCGAGGTTTCAAGGACCAGATCTACGACATCTTCCAGCTCCTTCCCTCAAAGCTGCAGGTAGGTGTTTTCTCCGCCACCATGCCCCCCGAAGCCCTGGAGATCACGCGCAAGTTCATGACCAAGCCGGTGCGCATTCTCGTCAAGCGCGACGAACTCACCCTGGAAGGTATCAAGCAGTTCTACGTCAACGTGGACAAGGAGGAGTGGAAGCTCGACACCCTTTGCGATTTGTACGAAACCCTCGCCATCACGCAGTCTGTGATTTTCGCCAACACCAGGCGCAAGGTTGACTGGCTGACGGATAAGATGCGCGCGCGCGACTTCACCGTCTCCGCCACGCACGGTGACATGGACCAAAACACGCGTGACATCATCATGCGCGAGTTCCGTAGTGGCTCCTCCCGCGTCCTCATCACCACCGATCTCCTCGCCCGCGGGATCGACGTCCAGCAAGTGTCCCTGGTCATCAACTTTGACCTGCCCACGCAGCCCGAGAACTACCTGCACCGCATCGGTCGTTCCGGACGTTTCGGTCGCAAGGGTGTCGCCATCAACTTCGTCACGAAGGATGATGAGCGCCTTCTCCAGGACGTGCAGCGTTTCTACCAGACCGTCATTGAGGAGCTTCCCTCCAACGTCGCCGACCTCATCTAAGACTTTTGATTGCTCCAGCAGTTGTGCCAGAGCGTGCCGATTGATGCAATTTATTCGTCACCGATGATACCAACAAAGCGACAAACCACCTTTTTCGTGCGTGAAACGCGGGGTTGTCCCCGGCTTTCGCGAACGCATCTCCCTTAGGGACCCAGACCATTAGTGCGTCTCAGCAAGGCTGCCGAGACAGATACATGAGTTGCTTTTTTATTAAAAACAGCGTACTCTTTAAAATTGTTAAGAATCGGTCGCCCTCATCCCATTGCCATAAAGTCTATCGCCCTCATCCCTACATAAAGTCATCCTCCGCTTCCTCGAAACTCGCGTATTTCGCGGCGTTTTGTTTGTTCGTGGTCATGTGCTCCGAGTTCATGATGTGGTCGTAGCTCCGCGCGTCGCGATCCGCGTCCCGCACGCGCTCCTCTTCCAGCCTTTTTTCCTCCTCTTCGTGGTAGTGCTTTTTCTTCTCCTCCCTGATTGCGCGCTCCCATTCGTCTCGTTGCATGGCCAGGTCCGGAAACGCCTCTACCTTGGTTTTGTTCAAACGGTTCACGATCTCGTTTTTACGTTTATCAACCTTTACCTTGCGCACGAGCTTGTCGTCATGAAAACCGACTTGCCCAACCTCCATGTTGTTCGTCTTTTTAAGATTGGACCACGGCGTGTACACGATCGTGACGTTGTTTTCCTTGTTCCCCACGATGCTGTTCGCCTTCACCAGCTGCGCGCAGTCCTCCAGGGTTTCGGGGGTGATGTCGTCTATGGTTTCACCGTGCCCAACGCGCACGTACACGTGCGCGCTGCTCATCTTGGAAACGTGAAACCACACGTCGAGGGGGAAACCGTATTTGATCAAGTCCTCGTTCTCCACTTTGTCCTTGCCCATGTACAGCGAGTGCTTCGTGGTTTCCGCACCGGCGGGGGTGAAGTAAAGCACCATCGCGGACGCGGACGGAAAGCACCCGGGGGCCGTACCGCGGACGCGCGGCGTGGAGTGCACTCGGGACGGCTCGGGAAAAGTTCGGGATGGAAATGATTGAAGAACCTCGCCTCCAGAACAGAAAATAAATTACATCACTCTCGTCACTCGCACCCGCCCCGCGCTCGCCGGCGTGACCGTGAACCCCACCGAGGGGGTCATGTCATCGGTTCGATTGTCGCACGCCGTGAACTCGTACCCCGCGACTAGCCGCGCCAGTGTGACCCTCAGGAACACCCAGGCCAGGTGTTGCCCCACGCACGCTCGCGGGCCGGTCGCAAACGGCATGAACGCCGAGCCTTTTCTTTTCACCGTGACTGTTTTCCCATCCCCCTCCAGCCACCGGTCCGGCGTAAACAAGTCAGGCAAGTCCCACACCTTCGGGTCACGGTGCACGGCGTGTAGCCACACCCCCACCGCGGTGCCTGCTGGCAAACTCACGTCATTCCCAATCAAATCGTGGGTTAAGTTCCTCACCACCAACGGCGCGACCGGGTGTAGCCGGAGCGTTTCCCGCAAAACCGCCTCCAACACGGGCACCGCGCTCGAGGCGCGCCAAGCGGGCGCGCGCGGTGCGTCTTTTTGTCCCGTCTCGGATTCAAACCCCCGCCCGCCATCTTCCAACTCCCGCGTACTAGCCACCCCAACACGCAAAAGGTCATCCAGCCCCAGATCCTCTGCAACTTTGAAATCGTCAAAACAGACCGCCCGCAAACTCGCGCGCAACTTGTTTTGCCCTTCCGAATCGCTCGCCAACCGCAAAAGCGCCCAGGAAAGCGTCGCGCTTTGCGTGTCGTGCCCGGCGAAAAGCAGGGTGACGCACTCGTCAACAAGGGCTTTGGGAGGGTTCCTTAGGCGGGGTCCTGTCCAACTGTTCTTTTGGGATTTTTGTTTTTCTAAAAACACGCCGAATCCCATGTACGTCTCGTAAAAGGATTTTGGTTTCAGCGTCTGTTTTTGTTGGTGGGCGTCAAGTGCTTGTCCTCCGTGCGCCTCGCCCCTGGCCAAGCAATCCAGGGGTGACCCTTTCCTGGCCGCACGTAACGCGAGCAACGGCAGCGTACGCGCGGCGCTTATGCTTCTCGTTTCCAACCTTCCAACCGGCGACAGTCCGTATAGTACGTCGCTTAGGATCCAAACGCTTCGCGCGCGCGCCGGGATGAGGTGCCGCAGCGCCGTCGCCGCTTGCAAGTATTCATCCTCAAGGATTTCCGAACCGTGTTTGTTTTTTTCTTTCAAAGCATCCTCATTACTGCCATGACCAAACTCCGTAACTGCTTCGTCTATGGAGCACCCTGCGAGGTACTCGAAGGTCGCGCGAAGCGTCGCGCGCTGCACCAGGGGAAGCATTTGGATTTCGTCGGCGGCGTTTCCCACCTTTTCATCCATGGTCTGCGTCAACCGTTTCGCCGCCTTTTTCGACGCCAGCGCCAGGGGCTCCAGCCCCGCTGTGGCGAACGCGCCGAGAACCTCACCGCGCTTGGCGACGTGATCGGAGCCCTCCGCGGTGAAAACGCCGCCCCCCGCGAACGCGGCAAAGGCGTGGTACAGCGGGGCTTTTTTGGGCGCGTCGGCAAGCGCTTTTTGCGCGAGCTCAGCGCTGCCTACGTGCGCAAAGGGACACGTGCCGATAACGGCGCCAAAGACTCGGTGTGGGTGCTGTTTTTGTGTCCCTGGTTGGGTATTAGCGTCGGCACTAGCCGTAGCACTAGCACTAGCACTAGCACTAGCGTTCGCATTAGCATTGGCAGTAGCAGTAGCGTTAGGATTACCGTTACCACTACCATCACCACGTGCATCACCCAAACACGAAAGCGCATCCATCCGCCGTGACACCCGGTCCAGCAGGTTCCCCCGGCTCACTTTGTACACCTTGACCAAGAAGTTGGGGCGCCACGGTACGATTGGCACGCGCCCGCGCAGCACCCACCACGCCCGTACCACGCCCACCCCGACCCACAGCAAACCGAGCAAAACAAACAACGCCGCGCCCAGCGCCAAACCGTGCGTGCCTGCCTCGGCGACCAGGATTCCGCCGGCGGCCACGCACGCCGCGGTGCCGGGGGCACCACCCAGCATCTCGAGACGCCAAACCGGGCAAATCGCAAAGACAAGAGGTGCAGCCTTACCCCACGGACTAAATGCGCCGCCTCTCCTGCGCGCCCGCGAGCATCTGGAGGAGGCGGGGCGCCTCGCAGGCTGAGGCAAAAATCGTCGTCCAAAATCCGGAAAAAATCCATTCGGATCACGGAAAACCACAGGATGACTCAACCACGGTCCAGTCGGTGTAGGCGCGTTCGATACCCGACATGCACGCCATCCTGGCGTCGCCCATACCGGCTCGCGTCGGCGCGTTCGCGCCAGCGCGCGTCACCCGCGTCACGCTTCCCCGCGCTGTGCTGACCAGGGCGCGCGTCTCGGTGGCCGGCGCATCGAAGTTTCGTTTCAGCGTTCGTATCGGCGTTGATCACATGAAAACAACGAGGTCCCGTTCGTCCCGCCGTGTCGGTCGCAGCGCCGTGTCCGTCCGCGCCTCCGCGGCCGCCGCGGCCGCGCCTTCGTCTGACTCGACCCCCGACGCTCAAAACGTGTCACTCATCGCCATCGCCAGAGCCATGTGCTTTTACGTCGTGACCTTGTGCCTCGCCGTGCCACTTTTCACCGCGATGGTTTTCATGTTCCCATTCACGTACGCCGTTGATCGGTACCGCCGGTACGCGCTTTCGTTCATAAACGATTTGTGGGCGATCGTTTCCACGAGCTTGTTCATCAAAGTGACCATCGTGGGACGAGAGAACCTCCCGGCGCCGAACGTAGGTGCGGTGTACGTCGCCAACCACGCGAGTTACCTCGACATCTACGCTCTGTTTCATCTGCGGCGGCCGTTTAAGTTCATCAGCAAAGTGAGCAACTTCATCATCCCCGTCATCGGCTGGTCCATGTACATGACTGGCCACATCGCGCTGAAACGCACGGACAGGAAGTCACAGATGAAAACCCTGAAAGAGTGCAGGGAACTGCTTCAACAGAACTGCCCGGTGTTGTTCTTCCCGGAAGGCACCAGGAGCGCGGACGGGACCATGGGTGATTTTAAAAAAGGCGCGTTTTCGGTGGCGGCGAAGGAAAAAGCGCTCGTGGTGCCGATAACCCTGGTGGGCACCGGCGCGGCGATGACCAACGGGAAGGAGTGGATGCTTCGCAACAAACCGGGAATTAAGGTCATCGTACACCCCCCCGTGGTGTGCGAAGACGCGCAGAAGTGCTGCGATGAGTGCTACAAAACCATAAAGGAAACGCTCGTGCGAGAGTCGTGAGGAGAGGAGAGTTGGAAATAAAAAACGAAAGTGTTGAAAAATTCAAAGGCACTCGAAAAACTGACACTGGGCACCAAATCCCGCGGCCCCGCGTTTCGCATCTAGCGTCTCTCCAGTTCGACACGCGCACCCTCGGTCTCGGCGCGCGCGCTTTACCATGTCCGCGGCGCGCATGGCCCCGCTGTCCGCGCAGGAGGAGCAGGACAAGTGGCTCGCGGGTGCGTCCCCACGACCGCGACACGATATCGAAATCCAGAACCGAAATCAGATAGACGCGTCGCGCATCGTGTTTGTGTTTCGTCCGAGATCTGGTTGTCCACCATGCTACCTGATGCTAACCCTGTCCCACCACCACCCCCCTCGCACCACTCCACAGACGCGCAAAACTTAGTCAAGCAGTATGCGTTTTACATGAAACGCGCGTTGGTGCGTGCGCGACGAAGCACCCAGACTCGATCGGTCCTTCTCACGTTTCTTTTCCTTGTGACGTCCTTGTCACGACGTCACACGCCCGTTCGTCTGCTCTGACCTCCTCCCCTGACCACCCCCACAGGACGACAACAACCTTCGCGAGGCGCTGAAGCAAGCTTCGTTGATGCTGGGCGAGCTGCGCACCACCGCGCTGTCCCCCCAGAAGTACTACGAGCTTTACATGCATGTGTGGAGCGAGCTGCGTGATTTGCGCATTTTCTTTGGCGACAAAACAAGACACGGGCGCACGAACTTGGAGCTGTACGAGTTAGTGCAACACGCGGGGAACATACTACCCCGGCTGTACCTGCTAATCACGGTAGGCGCGGTGTACATAGAAAGCAAGGAAGGAAGCGCGAAGGATGTTTTGAAAGACCTGGTGGAGATGACCAAGGGCGTGCAGCATCCGATTCACGGGTTGTTTCTGCGCGCGTATCTCTCGCAGGAGAGTAAAGATTTACTGCCAGACGAGGTATCGAGTAGTGGCGCGGATGGGTCAGAACTGCGTGCGGCCGATGATACGTCGCCAGGTCAAAACAACAACAACGGAGGCGACGTCACCGATTCCGTCGATTTCGTGTTACAGAACTTCACGGAGATGAACAAACTGTGGGTGCGCATGGCGCACGGCGGCGCCGGCGTTTCGGAGACGGAGCGCCGGGAAAAAGAGCGCCGGGAGTTGCGTGACTTGGTTGGTAAAAACCTACACGTGTTGAGTTCCCTGGAGTCCCTTGATCTTGTTTTGTACAAAACCACCGTGTTACCTAAGATTCTGGAGCAAATCGTCAACTGTAAGGATGACATCGCGCAGCCGTACTTGATGGACGCCGTGGTGCAAGTGTTTCCCGATGACTTCCACGTCGAGACGCTTCAAACTTTGCTAAACGCGGTGCCCAAACTAAAACCCAGCGTCAACGTGGGTGACGTGTTGGCCTCGCTAATGGACCGGCTAACGCAAACCTCAGTAGAGTCCCCCGAGCTCGTGAACAAGTTCAGTGAAAATGACGCGCTTGCGAAGTTCCAAAGCTGTATAGGCGAAGTCGTGGCGAAGCAGCCCACCCTGAGTGCCCGCGAGCGACTTCGCGTGCACGCGTCGCTGATGCACTTCGCCGTGGCGGCGCACCGGGACCGGCTGGAGCTGGTGGATGGGATCTTGGACGCGTGTGCGGATGCGCTGGGAGCACCACCGATGCGAAACGAGGAAGACGCTTCCACCTCGGAAGCGTCATCACCTGACCGTATAACACAAACACCTCCGCCGCCCATGATCGTCGCCGACCCAAACGCGGTGCGGCAGTTGCTTTCGTTATTAACAATCCCGCTTGACACGTACGACGTGGTGGACGTTTTGAGTTTACGGTCGTACCCGCGGGTGATGCGTTTGTTGCAGCCTGTGGATGCAAGGGAGATGGCCGTTGCGATCGCCAAGGCGGTGCTCAAATCGACCGGCGCGGTTGTTACTGACACGAAACAAGTCGACACGCTGTTCAATTTTTTGTCGCCGTTGCTCGTCGGCGGCGAAGACGAAAACGAAAACTCCGCGGATGACGAGGATTTCTGCGAAGAGCAGAATCTCATCGCGCGAGTTACGCACCGGCTGCGGTGCGGCGACCTTGTGACGCAGTTCGACATGCTGAAAACAGCGAAGGCGCACTTCGAAAAGGGAGGCCCGTTCCGGATGAAACACACGTTGCCTCCGTTGGCGTTTGTAGTGCTGCGGCTGGGGCGGGACGCGGCGCGGGAAAACTCGGGCGACGAAACCGAAACCGACGAAACCGAAAAAAAGAAAAAGGTCCCCTCCCCGTTCCTCAAGTCCATCCTCCAGTTTTTGCACCAAGTCGTGACCTTGCTTGCGCACGTCGCAATGTCGCACGAACACGCGTTATTTTTATTCCTGGAAAGCGCGCGTTTGGCGGATCGAACCGGCGCCGACGTCGTGGCGGTTGATTTTCTGGAGCGCGCGATGGGTTTGTACGAGGAGGAAATTGTTCAGCCTAAAAAACAGAAAAACGCACTAGCGCTCATCGTCGGTACGCTGCAGCGATGCGTTTCCCTGGACACCGAATCCAAGGACGGATTAATAGACAAAACCATGGGGTTCAGCGCGCGTTTGTTGAAGAAACCGGACCGCGTCAGCGCGCTCGCGTCGTGCGCGCACCTGCGCTGGGGAGTGGTGGGCGGCGCTTCGGCGATCAATAATTCTGCCGACGGCGTCGAGACATCTTTAGATGCAAGTGTTGAGACATCTTCCGACGCAAACGCCGCCGCCTTCCCCGAAAGTCACGGCGACCCCGCCGGCGCGCTGTCGTGCTTAACCAGGGCGACGAAGATCGCGACCGCCGCATTAGAGGCGTCGCAAACAACCGGAAGCGGCTCCGGTGAAGCCATAGGGCTTTTAGTCACCGCGCTGAACTCTTACCTGT
>Ga0222630_1000489_pt1 | contig 20232 bp, 17 predicted proteins | sample AntAcemetagenom3_FD_179842 | JGI IMG/M metagenome (GOLD analysis project Ga0222630, IMG submission 179842) | Saline water microbial communities from Ace Lake, Antarctica - #3 | ecosystem: Environmental > Aquatic > Non-marine Saline and Alkaline > Saline | place: Antarctica: Ace Lake | collected...
CGTGTACGCCAAGAGGCGGGCGTGGAACACGGTTGAGACCAAAACGGGCCGGCCCCCGAAAGGCGCTACGTACGTGGGGCTTTCCCCGGACCACCACCTTCTTTTCGCCGGGGACGAAGACGACGTGGATAAAATTTTGAAACTCCGAAGGCCGATGCTGCGACGAGCGCCGCAGCTTACAGTACGGACGGACCTGTTGGACGCGCAGCTTTACGTGTTCCACACGCAAACAGTCATGACTCTGTTAACCGAAAGCAACAATAAGATGAAATCGATCCAGCTGGACCTGGTGCCGGCGCTGGCGCGGCGGCGGTTCGCGGGTTCCGCGGGCGACGAGGGGTTAAAAAGTGAAGAAAACTTTAAAAATGCAGACGCCGATGCATCGGACACGACGGCGAACTCCGAAGCTTCCGACTCCACTGAGTTGATGGCCGCGGTTTTCGGCGAGTCGACCATTCGTGGCGATGACGAATCCGTGGCAAACGTGGCAAGCCGGCCGTGCGTCGCGTACCTCGCGCCCGACCGCGCGTACTGCGCGCGGGCGGAAACGCTGTCGCCCGCTTATTTTGAAATCGCCCGCGAACTCGCCAGTGCCGACGCCGCCGCGCACTTGCTCGGCCGCCCGGGCAGCAAGTACGAGAACTTCGTTGATGTGGACGTGACAATCGGCGCCAAGAGCACGGTGGGGCCGGGGTGCATCGTCGGCACCGGGGTGGTGCTCGGGGAGAAGTGCAGCGTCAAGCGCAGCGTCGTGGGCGCCGGCGCGTCAATCGGAAGCGGCGTGAAGCTGATAAACTCAGTCGTGATGCGCGGCGCCGTGGTTGAAGACGGGTGCGTGATTCAAGGAAGCGTGGTGGGGCAACGCGCGGTGGTTGGAACCGGGACCTCGCTGCGGGAGTGCCTCGTGGCGCAAGAGTACGAAGTGGACGAGGGGGAGGACTTCAGGGGGGAAACGCTAGCGGAGAAGAGACATTAATCGGTGCTGATTTTGCGAAGTTTTGTCAACACTCAACGTCCTTTCAGTTTATTACGCAAAAATCTGGGAAGCCTCGACCACAACGACGCGCACGCGACACGCGACACCCGGTCCGCCACGTCTTCCAACGCCACGATCGAAATGAAATCTCACGCGCGAACGAAAAAGCCCGAGCGCCGCGATGCTAACGCGGGCGAGGCCATCCCCCGCCTTCCCAACCACCTGGTCGTCACTCACGTTCTCAGATCTGAGTATTTCGACGACCCCGCCGACCTCACACGGCTCCCGGCGGTGAGCCGCGCTATGCGGGACGCGGTGGCGGCGACGGGGCTTCGGTTTAAGGAGATTCACGGATGTGACGCCGCGAGGCTCGGATGTTTAAGTGCGGTGCAGCGCCTGCAACGGGGAGGTTGCCTGTCGCGTCAAGAATTCCTTTGTTGGGCAGCGGCGAGGGGTGGAAATCTCGAGGAGTTGAAAGCATTGCGCGAGAACGGCTGCCCGTGGGACACAAATACATGTCAGGGGGCGGCAATTGGTGGGCATCTCGAGATACTGCAGTGGTTGCGCGCGAACGGCGCACCGTGGGACAAGTGGACATGCATGTATGCGGCGAGGGAGGGGCACCTCGAGGTGCTGCAGTGGTTGCGTGCGACGGCTTCCCGTGGGACGAGTGGACATGCATGTATGCGGCAAAGGGCGGGCATCTCGAGTTGCTGCAGTGGGCGCGCGCGAACGGCTGCCCATGGAACGAGGAGACATGTGGGGCTGCGGCGGAGAACGGCCACCTTGAGGTGCTTCAGTGGGTGCGCGCGAATGGCTGCCCATGGGACTGGAGGACGTGCGCGGGGGCGGCGGAGGGCGGACACCTCGAGGTGCTGCAGTGGATGCACGTGAGCGGCTATTCGTTGTACTGGAGAAGAGTGCAGACGTGCTCGTGGGCGGCAAGGGCCGGGCACCTCGAGGTGCTGCAGTGGTTGTGCGCGAACGGCGCACCGTGGGACGAGAGGACGTGCGCGTTGGCGGCGGAGAACGGACACCTCGAGGTGCTGCAGTGGGCGCGCGAGAACGGCTGCCCGTGGGACTTTTATACGTGCAAGTATGCGGCGCAGGGCGGGCATCTCGAGCTGTATCAGTGGGCGCGCGAGAACGGCTGCCCGTTGGACGAGCGGACGAGCGCGTGGGCGGAGAGGTACGGGCTTCTCTAATAAACTGCTGCCTCAGGCATTTAGCCACTATTGGCGAAAGATTCTCTTACTTTGCAAATCTCGGAACGAACGAAACTTCACCCTGTCACCTCAAACTACGACTCCTGTCCTGTGGCTCGCGGAGCGCAGACGCAAGTGCGCGCGGAGGTGAATAATGGGAGGACAGAAGCGGTGCTCGCACGGCAAGCGGAAAGACCAGTGCAAGGAGTGTAACCCGTGTCCCCACGGTCACGTGAAACAGAACTGTGCGGCGTGCAACCCCTGCCCGCACGGGAAGCTGAAAGGCCACTGCGCGGACTGCAACCCCTGCCCTCACGGCAAGGTGAAAAGCCACTGCAAGGACTGCAACCCCTGCCCTCACGGCAAGCAGAAAGGCACGTGTGGAGTGCAAGCCCTGCCCCCACGGCAAGAAGAAACAAAACTGCGCGGCGTGCACCCCATGCCCCCACGGCAAGGTGAAACACGACTGCGCGGCGTGTAAGTCAGCACACGCGGATCAGCCCGAGATCAAGCTCGAGCCCGAGGTCAAGCTCGAGCCCGAGATCAAGCAAGAGCCGATCACGATTCAAGGTTACTTCGGCTTTGACAAATAGAACTACGCGACGGAGTGTTGTTCGTTGAGCGTTGTTCTCAAGTGCTACGTGCTAAAATCCACCGCCCCTAAAAGTCATCCATAAAAAGCATCCTCCTCCCTGGTTGTTTTTCGATCTGCGTGTTTCTTCCCTCTCCGCCCATGACCCGAGTCCCCGAACAACGCGGTGCCACCTGCCATGTCAAGCCCTTGCGTTGCGGGCGGACGCGAGGCGCGCGACCCTGTGTTTTCGTGGAATTTTTTTTCAAAGCGCCTCCTTTGTTTGCGCCAGAATCCCCACCCAGCTTGGCGTACTTGATAGGCACGCCGCTTTCACGGCCGGGCCGCTTGAACGATGAGCTCCCTAACTCGATCGAGGAGTGCGGTCGCGCGTTGTCAATTGAAACCTTGGTGTGAAACACCACCGCGGCGAGCCCGCACGTGGACGCGATGACGGCGACGCCGATGAGGGTATTTTTATGGCTCCGCGAGCTTCCGTCGTTTGGAAGTACCGAAACGTCCGACGCCACGCCCACTTCTTTCGCGTTTGCGTTTCCAAAAGTTTCAGATTCTGCTAGTTCCGCGGTTGGAGACGCAACCTGCTCACTCTGTCGCCCTGACCGTTCAGCGGTCTGTCGCGTCTGCGCGGCTTTCTGTTTTTCCCCGCTCCCCGCCGCCTCGACGGCGCCGGTGAATTTCTCCGACGACGCATCAGACGAATCAGGCACAGACGAAGTCTCCTCTGTAGCACTCGCATACGTCTCCTCCTCACCATCCTCACCATCATCATCCTCGGTATCCTCGGTATCCTCCTTGGTATCCTCCTCACCATCCTCCGCATCGCCCGAGTCCTTTTCATCGCCGTCGTCGCCTTTTTTTTCATCGCCGTCCCCTATCGCGTTCCACTCCGCTTCCATCTTTTGCATGAACTCGGCTTGGCTCAACGGCGACGGCGGTTGCGACTGTTTGCTCATGACAGGTTTTGACGACAGTTCTTCCTCATCATCGTCCTCGTCATAATCTTCACCTTCATCATCTTTCTTCTCCTTGGCCCGTTTCGCCGCTTTCTTCGACGCCTTCTTCGCCGACGCCGCGGGTTCTGATTCATCTTCCGCGGATTCCTCTTCCTCTTCCTCTTCAAAAGATTCTTCCTCGTCAATCTGCTCGCCTTCGTCATCCTCCCCGGACCTCTCCTTTGGAAAATCCGGTTTGGTCACGCGCTTCGGCGGCGGCGCGAGTGGTAGTTTCGGGGAAGGCGAGAGCTTTTCTTTTTCAGGCGGAGGCGGCGACAAGGGCGGCGACTTTGACTTTTTCGGTTTCGGTCGCGGCGGAGGTGGTGCTTGAGTTTTTGGAATGGAAGAATCAGAATCATCCTTCGCTTCATCCTTCTCCCACAGCGCCGCGTCTTCGGCCGCATCTGCATAGTCCCCTGAAACGCGCTTCCCAGGTGCGTCGTAATCATTCGCCAGAAGCCGTCGGTAGGTGTTGTGTTTTGTCACACGCTGCGACGCCGCGGGTGTGTTCGCCGCCGCGTCCACGCCATCGAAACATAAACACGCCAACACCACGCAACACACAAACACGGCGAACCGAGCCGACGCGACACCGTGGAACCACCGGGTCACGCCCATGTCGTGTAATAACGTTGTTTTTTCACCCCTCAGCCCGGTCAAGTCTCTTGTCCCTTCCGGCGGTGAGTAAACACCGCTCGCCGGGTGCGGAACGGGAACCCCGCTCCCTCCGAAGTGTGCGGTTACAGATCGCGGTGCCGGAATTAACGAACGAAACTTTCGACGCGGCTCCTCGATTTCTCTTTCGTGTGACGAGAACAAAAACCTCCAGGCCACTGTGCAGATCGCGTTGCAGGCGCGCGTTCCCGCGGGAGCTCCACGCCCGCGTGCCCGTGACCAGGTCGCGCTGCCGTCGCCATGACCCGTCTCAGGTACGCCCCGGTTTGAACCACCCCTGACCCGCGGACCCGACGGCAGCGCGCTGAACGCCTGGAACGCGAATTTAGGGCACAACAGGGCGTTCCCACCCGGATTTCGCACGCAGTGAGAGGTTCCCAGCCACCCCACGCCACTGACCTGCACCCAACTCTTTTCCCTGCCCTTCCTCGAACCCCAGGGAGCTGATTCGGTCGGTGCGGCAGTGCAAGACCAGCGCGGAGGAACGCGCTTTGATTGCCAAGGAGAGCGCGGCGATTCGTGCGAGCTTGAAAGAAGATCAATCTTCCCTGCGACACCGCAACGTCGCGAAGCTGATGTACATGCACATGTTAGGGTACCCGACGCACTTCGGGCAGATGGAGTGCGTGAAGCTTATTGCGACGCCTGGTTTCCCGGAAAAAAGAGTGGGGTATTTAGGGCTGATGATCTTACTTGACGAGCGCCAAGAGGTCACCATGCTGGTGACGAACTCGATAAAAAACGATCTCGGGCACAAAAACGCGTTCGTCGTGGGCTGCGCTTTGTGCGCGCTCGGGAACATATGCACCGCGGAGATGGCCAGGGACGTCGCGCCTGAAGTGGCGCAGCTGTTGCACTCGAAGAACAGCTACGTCCGTAAAAAAGCCGCGCTCTGTGCGGTGCGGGTGATTAAGAAAGTTCCCGAACTGGCGGAATCGTTCGTGGACGGCGCCGAGGCTTTGCTGGACGACAGGTACACGTTGGGCCTTTCCCAAATCCCGCCTCCCTGTTGCGCATACAATACTGACACTTTTCTTTCCCAATCGTAGACACCACGGCGTTTTGCTCGCCGCCGTGACCCTGATTCTGACGCTTTGCAAGGACACGCGCCAATCCCAGGACTCTAAATCAACCCACGACGGCATCGACCGTACCGTCGTTTTACTCAGGTTCCGGAAAAAGGTCCCCGAGCTGATCAAAATAACGCGCGCGCTTCTGCACGGCGCGTACAGCGCGGAGCACGACGTGGGGGGGCAGCACGACCCGTTTCTGCAGGTCAAGTTACTGAAACTGCTAGGCGTGCTCGGCGAAGGCTGCCCTGAAACTTCCGACCAAATCAGCGACACGCTCGCGAACGTCGCGGCGAACGTGAGCGTGGGTAAGAACGCGGGAAACGCGGTTCTGTACGAAGCTGTGCGCACCATCGTCAAGTGCGACAGCGTGGGGGGTTTGCGGGTGTTGGCGGTGAACGTCCTGGGGAGGTTTCTGCAGGACAAGGACAACAACGTTCGGTACGTCGCGCTCAACGCCCTCGCAAAGGTTGTGGTGCACGACGCGCTTGCGGTGCAGCGGCACCGGCGGACGATCGTGGAGTGCGTGAAGGACAGCGACATTACCATTAGACGGAGCGCGCTGCAGCTTGTGTATTCGTTGGTCAACCATGGGAACGTGGAAGTGCTGTTGGGGGAGCTGTTGGAGTACCTACGCGTGGCGGACGTGGAGTTCAAAGCCGACGTCGCCAAAAGAGTCGCCGGGCTGATTTCCACGTTCGCGCCGAGCGATACGTGGCGGGTCGATTCGTTCATCGACCTGCTCGTGAAAGGAGGCTCGTACGTCGCGAACGAAGAGTGCCGAAGCTTCCTGTCCCTGCTGAGTAACAAACAGTCCCTGCAAGGGTACGCCGCGCGATGTTTGTTCAAACGCGCGTGCGACCCGAAGCACGCGAATCACTTTCAGGTTCGTATGTCACGGCTTTCCCAAATCTGGACACCTACGTTTTACCTCTAACGCGCCTGTGACTGTTCGGACCGATTACGGTGACTGTTGTCCAGGCCATCGTCCAATACACGCCCAACACGGGACTGACCCTTTTTCGTGTAACAACCGCAGCTCATTGCCACCGCGGCGTGGGTGTTGGGGGAGTTCGGAGACGTCGCGCTTGACACAAACACGAAGCTTGAGGGTGAACCACACATGGTTTTTTCCGAGCTTGACATGATCAACACCCTGAAAGTCGTCGTCCACGACCCGCACGCCCCGAATGCGGTAAAGGGCGTGGCGACCACGGCTTTGTTGAAACTCGCGGTTAAGTTCCCTGCGCACGGCGACACGTGCAGGGCCGCGATCGCCACGCACAAACAGTCACTGCACCTGGAGCTGCAGCAACGCGCGGTGGAGTTCTGCGCGGTGTTCGACGCCGGGCCTGTTTTGTCAGCGGCGCTGTTGGAACGCATGCCCCCCATCACGACGCGGGACGAGGTCGGCGCGGCGACGGCGAGCGCCGGGCGAGTTTCGATTTCGGGGACGGGGTCGAGCGCGGGAAGGAACGACTCGTCAAACTCAAACGGCGGCGCCGATCTGCTTGGCGATTTACTGGGCGGCGACATGAGCGGTTTCGGATCGTCGTCCACCGGTTCAGGAGGTGTACAACCATCCGGGGCTGATCTGCTGCAAGACCTTCTTGGGGGCGTTTCCATGGGGTACGGCGGGTCTCCATTTGCGTCACACAACGCAAACGCCGATCCCCTCGCCGCGCTCGCGGCGGGCGCTTCCCTGGCCGGCGGGTGTCCTTCCACTCCTCCCCGTGCCGACCTACTCCATGACTTGATGGGAGGCTTCCTTCCAATGACTCCAACGGCATCTCCGTTGGGTTCGATGGGTGGTCTTTTCACGCAGCAGACGGCTTCGGCGGATGCGATGGCGGGCTTGAGCGGTTTGCGCGACGACCCGATGGCGTCGACGCGCGGTTTGAGTGACGACCCTCTGTCGTGCACCGTCGCGCCCGCCACCGTGGTTCCCGCGCTAACCTCGAACGGCGTTTCCGTGACCTTTTCCTGCGTAAAGCCCAACCCAAATGATGCCGCCGCTACCACGATAACCGCGACGTACGCCAATCACACCGACGAAACGTTGAAAGGGTTCACCCTGCGCGCGGCGGTTCCGAAAACCGCCAGCCTGGCGCTGGCACCGGCGAGCGCTTCGGACGTTTTGGCAAACGCAAAAATTACCCAGATCCTGAACGTCGCGAACCCGGCGCACCAAACGAAACCCCTCGCCATGCGGCTGCAAGTGAGTTGGAAAACGGGGGGGGTGGAGACGACGGAAACCGCCACGGTTACCTTTCCGTTTGGGTTTTAGGGTAGTCAGGGATTGTATGTTAAACAACAGCTCTTGCCGACGGTCCTTTTACACGATTTTCAGACTCTTTTTTCCGTTTGGAAACCGTTTTTTTTCTTCCAATCTTTCCCCTAAAGTCCCCCTCCCGCAAAGAAATAACTCAACTCGTCTCCGACACGGCCATCAGTCCTTCGACACGCCCCTCGGCTGCGTTGCCGCCGCGCACACTCCGCGCGTCGCCGCGGTCGCGTTCGCGCGTTTTCCGTGTTCGCGGCTCGAGCTTTGTGTTCGCCGGACGTAACACCCTCGGAGATTGCGTGGGCGAGGCGTCGACCCGGTGTAGGCGCCCGCATTTTTAAGTCCCCCTCGGAGGAAACAACGGGACCTCCTCATGGCGGTTCCCCGGGATAACATGTTCGGTTTGTTCGCGGGCGCCCCGGCCGGGGCAGCCGGCCGGCAACAGCAACGCAGGCAGTTCGCGCTAGGCCCGTCGCAGATCGCGAACTTGCCGGGGAACTTCCCGACGCCACGTACGTGATGCGTCCCCGAAGTTCGTTTCGGGACAAATCGAGAATTCGGTGCCGGTGTCGGCTCGATTTGGCAGATTTGGCATTTCCAATCTCGGTCAACCTCCCCATCCCTCCGCATCCCGACTGACCTTCTCGACTGACCATCCCGACTGACCAACTTCCCGCTATCTCCCAACGCACGCGCACCACGCACAGGTCCCCCGAACGGCGTCGGCGCAAACGGCGCGAAAGGTTTCGCCGCGCAGAACCAAGTCGGCTTTCCCCAAAAAGGTGGAGGCGGAAACCCCGCTCCACCCCCCGCGGTTGCGAGAGGCGCGCCTCCCCGTTTGCTTCTCACGGGCGAAATCGACCCACCGGGACGAGGCGCGGTGAACCTGGGAGTCGGTGTCAATCGAGACGCGCCTTCGAGGGCGAATGAGCGGTACGATGAGCGGTACGAAAACTTACCGCCCATCGATTTGTTCGCTCGCGGCGCGCCGCGCGGCCCGTCCACGCCGCCCACGAACGCGGAGCGTTCGTTTCAACAGCCTCCCCCCGGGTTGCAACGACCTTTGTCCGGAATCCGCAACCGGCCTTTGTCCGGAAGAGCGACGCCTCCTGGCGGAAGACCATCATCGCGAAACTCTGGAAGAGAGCTGGAGGAAAGAGTCGTCGTGCAAGAGTCCCAACACGCGGCGCAGTCGCTTCGCGTGCGCAACTTGGAGCGCCGCGTGGCAATCGCGGAGGCGGCGCGCAAGGAGGACGACAACGGAAGGCAAGGTTCGTCAGAGGCGCTTGAGCGACGCGTAGACGCGCTTACGCAAATGTTCGCCAGGAGTGAAAGCGAAAAGGCTGAGATGCGAGGGCGGTTGGAAGCCGCGGAGTCGGACGCGCGGGAGGCGCGGGCGCAAGCGGCGCGGGTGGTACGTGTTGCGCGTTTCCCAAATCCCACCACTGCTTGCCGATTGTCCGCCCGTAATTACTCACGTAACGCGGTCCGAAAGACTGACACTTTTCTTTTCCAATCACAGGAGCGCGGCGCGCAAAGCGCCATCGTCGGCGCGATGGGAAACATGGAGCAAATCGGCCAACGGATCTCGGTGGAGCAGAGCTCGGATGCGAAGCGCTTAGACACGCTGTCCGCGGAGATCGCGCGTTTGAACAGGGAGGTGGCGGATAACCGCGGGGATGATTTATCCAAGCGCCAACTGATGGAGGCGGATTTAGCGCGGCTGTCGGGGCAGAAAAGTAGCGATAACTCGCTTACGCAAATCGGTGATTTACGCGCTAAGCTCAACGCGACGGAAGAAGTAGCAAGAGGGTTGTCAGACCAGCTATTGATTGAAAAAGCGCGAGCGCTGGAAACGGAAACCAGGTTCGAGGGGATGTTACAGCGAATGGAGGAAAACGGTTCGGCGCGTGAAAACGGAATGTACCGCAAATTTGAGCGCGAGCTAACGGATCGGGTCACCGAGCTGACTCGAAAGGTACGGCCTTGGTCCTTTCCCAAATCCGACACACACTGTTTTATCTCTAACGCTGGTGACTGTTCGGACCGATTACGGTGACTGTTGTCCATACATCGTCCAATACACGCCCAACACGGGACGTTAACCACTTTTCTTCCCATCACTCAGGTCCTGGACGAGGCTGACGAAGCCGCGCTGCGTGATTCGGACATTATTCGTGAGAAAGATGACCAGATGAATGCGCTTGAGCAGGGCACGAAAAAGGAACGCCAAAAGACGATTGAGCACCAGATGGTTTTGGAAAAAGCGATTCGCGAGGAGCACGCGGCGCGCGTGTCGCAAGTCGCGAGCGTCACGAAACAGCTGGACCGGATTAACCACGACGTCGTGGCGCTCGTGAACGATGAGCGTTTGGCACGTGAATCTAAGGAAAGCAAGCTCCGAGGGCAAATCACCACCACACTCGGTAAGCTCCACGACGCGAACCGTGATACGAACGAGCGCCTTGACGAGGAGCGTGATTCGATGCACCAAATTTTGAAAACCGAAATCGAATCGCGGATGACCACGATGGACGCCATGAACAAAGTGCTTGTCAGGGCGACCACGGAGTCCGAACGCCTTTTAGCAGCGGGCAGGGTGGAAGCCGCGCAGGCCGTAAGAACCACGGAGGTGAAGCTGTCGCGGCGATTAGCCGCCACAGAGGGCCGGGTTGAGGTGGAGGTGGCGGCGCTTCGCAAGCTGTACGTATTGCGCCTTTCCCAAATCCAGGCACTGTTTGCTGGCCCTGCGTGGCTATTTACTGTTTCTACTGGTAACTCTTACCAGCACTGGCAACTCTTACAAATACATCACAAGTGCGCTGTTCGGCCCGAATACGCCCGACTGTTTGCTCATATACATTACGAAGTACACCCGTACTCGAGACACAAGACTGACACTTTTCTTTCCCAATCGCAGGTACGCCCGGCAAACCGCCCTCGAGCTTGATTTGGATGCGTTCAAACGAGACGTGGTCAACGCGTTCGACTCGATGCAAGAAGAAGTTACCGTCGCCGCCGTGGCCCAGGCCCTGAACACGGAAACAGACAACGTCCAGGCGGAGTATGTCACGGACGCGGTGCAAGGTTTGGTGGAAAAAATCGCGGCGCAGGACAAGCGAGACCGCGCCGCGGCGGAGGCGCTTGAGCAAGCCGTGTTCGGCCCCGGGTCCGCTGGCGAGCCTGGTTTACGGGACCGAGCGTGGCAAACGGAGAAACAGGTCGCGGACGCGTTCGGGCAGCTCGCCGTGTTCGAGCGCGAGCTCGGTGTGGTGCGTGAGACGGCGAGCGAGAACTTGGCGACGACGGAAGCTGCGATGGACTTGATACACGCTGAGATGGACTACAACGCGTGCGCTACGCTCGTGGAAACCGAGACGTTACAAAACCAGGTGGACGTGGCGATGATGGAGGTTGGTGGGGCGGCGGAGATGATCGAGGGCAAGTTACGAGTCACGGCGGAGGATCTTTCGAGACGCAACGCGCAGCGCATGGAGGAGATCAGGACTGAGCTGTGGGTTCCCCTTGCGTCCCTGAGGGCGGCGATTGATTCGGAAGTCGTGGCTCGAACGCAAACCGACGCGGATGTTGTGAAACACGCTTCTTTGAGAGACGAAGCCTTAGGCAACGTGTGGCACGCGATGGAGCAACACTACGTCGCGCAGACCTTGGAACACGAAACCGCGCGGTTGGACTTGGAGCAGTTCGCGATTGGCAGGGTCGGCGAGTTTGAGGATGCGTTGGATTTCGAAAAAGTCAAACGAGGCGAGGCAATTGATAAGTTGAAACAGCACGTCATCGCGGTGGTGGAGGAGGAAGCGAGTGCTCGCAGACGAGGAGACGACGACACACGAAGGGCTTACGAGGACGACATCGCTAACCTGGAGGACACCGCGGCTGAGGCGGTGCGTGAGTTACGGGAGGGGTTGCGGGACGAAGTCGCGGAGCGCACGCACCAAGCAACGACTCTGCACCGCGATTTATCCCTAACCTTGGACAGCGCCAGGTCGCGGCTTGAAACGGACGTGCGGAACCTAGAAGAAACCGCGGCTGGGAACATCGCGACGCAGAAACTTGAGGAAGAGATGCTCCGCGCGGAGGTAGATGACGGCCTGGCGCAGATGCAGGACGCGGTTGCTGCGATGCGAACACAAGTGGAAACGCACTGCGTTTCAATCGGGGGCGCTGCCGCGGGGGCGTGCGAGCCGGTCACGAAACGCGTGGTGGAGATCGAGAAATCCCTCGCCGGCGCTGCGAACGCGGACGAAGTCGAAAAAGCGTTCAGGCAGGTGCACGGGGACGTGTCCCGGGTGGAACAGGAGCTTGTGACGCAAGCGGCGACGCGAGTCACGGAGCAAGAGGCGTACAGAGCCGAGTTTGAGGCGAGTATCGGGTTCGAGGCTACTTCCAGGGAACGCGCGTTGCGGGACTTACGGGCGCGCGTCGCGGAGGACGTGAACGACGCGAAGCAACAAGCCGGCGTTGACGTGGTGGTGGTGAGCGAGGTTTTGCGACAGGAGCTTGAGACCGCGATTCGCGAGGAGAGCGACTTGTTGGGTGGAAGGATCGAACGGACGAGCGTTTCGCTGGCTGGAAAGATTGAACGGACGAGCGTTTCGCTTTCTGGAAGGATTGAAAGCCAAGCCAGCTCGCTTTCTGAAGCGATTGAACGCGAATCGAGCGAGCGCACACGCACGGTCGCAGAAACCGCCAATGAGTTGGCAGGCAAGATCGAACAGGAGAGCGTTTCGCTTTCTGAAAAGATCGAACGCAACGCCAGCTCGCTTGTTGAAAGAATCGAACACGAATCCGGCGAGCGCAAACGAACCATCGCGGAAACCGCCGCGAAGTGCGCGGACGCGCTCGACGAGGAAATTGCCGGTCGCAAAAACGGCGACGCGGAGGTTGGTGACAAAATCGCGCGCGAAATCGGCGCCGTCGCTGCTGAGCTGAAAGCCAAGGTGCTTGAGTTGTCCGCGGATATCACCACCGAGAGCGAGGTTACGCGCGCGCATTGCGAGGCGCACGCGGAACAGGTCGTGGCGTTGCTGCAGAACACGGTGACGGAGGGTTTGGGTTTGAACGCGGAGGCGCTTTCCGAGTTGCGGGGCGACGTGGCGAGCGCGGTGGAACGACTCGAGACGATTGAAACCTCGAAACCCGAAGCGTCAGGCGGCGCCGGGGACGACGAAAACAACGACGACGCGAAAAGCGTGCACAGCGACATCTCGGAAGCCAAGGAACGTTTGAACGAGATGCAACGGGAAATCGAGAGCGTCAAGACGCACGCGGAGAAACAAGTCGCCGAGTTGCTCGCGAAGTCGCAGGAGGAGCTGAAACAAGAGATGAACAAGGGCAACGAAGCCACCGCCGCGATGCTGGCGAAGATCATGAGCAAGCTAGACGGGAGTGGGGAGTAGAGTGATTTATACGCAGTTTTGGGAATACAGTTTTGCGAACGTACCAACCGACGGTACCTCGCGCGTACGGAAACGAAACTCTGACTCACTGCGCGCAAATTCTTGCGTTGATGCACAAAACAACTCAACCTCCTCTGAACTCTAACCGATGATCATCTTCTTGCTCATCTTCTTTACGTCATAATCACCCGAACATATCGTCATTTATCGCCACTTTAACGACTCGCGCCCGCTTTCGCCTGCTGCGCCGCTTTTATCCGCGCGGTGAAGGAATCGCCCCCCCCGGTGGGCTTGACGACGTCGATGTCCGTGTCAACGGCGCCCGCCGATACGCCGCGCGTGGGCGGCGGCGGCGGCGGCACGTCTTGTTCCTTGACCAGCTTGGCGCGTTCGATCGCGTTCGTGGGTTCCTTCACCCCCTCCTTCAAAGCACCCCACTTGCTTTTTGAGGAGCCAGCCGAGGACGCACCAACCACGGAGGGTGGGGGCGGGGACTGCGGCGCCGACGTGACCGGCGGCGGCGAGTACGGGCGCGGCGTCGCGGGCGGCGGCGAGGCGTACGCCGGTTTCGCGAGCGCCGGAGCCGGAACCGCGGTTTTGGTTTCTTTCGGGAAAAAGGAATCGTACTCATCATCCTTGCTCTTGTCATCCTTCGTCGCGACTCCGAGTGAGTCCTTCGAGCCACTCGCTTTCAAATCGCCCCACTTGCTCCCGGCGCCGCCGGTCGAACCCGACATGTTGGGCTTGGCGGTTTGGGGGGGCGGCGGGGGCGGCGCCTTCGCGCCCGCGCCCGCCTCAGACTTTGTCTTGGCGAACGAGTCCCGGAAACTCTGCAGCATCTCCTCCACGTCCTGCTCCGCCTGTGATGAAGGCGCCTTCATGGCCTTCTCCACCGCCGCCTGCGCCGCTTTCGCCGCGGCGTCCGCTTTCGCCGCGGCGTCGGAAAGCTTCGTGTCTTCCTTCTTCTCGCCAGCCTTGATGACCTCCTTCTTCTCCTCCTTCTTCTCCTCCTTCTTCTCCACCTTCACGTCACCCCACCCCTTCTCCTCCTTCTTCTCTTCCTTCTTCTCCGCCTTGACCTCCTCCTTATTCTCTTCCTTCTTCTCTTCCTTCTTCTCCTCTTTCTTCTCCTCCTTCTTCTCCGCCTTGACCTCCTTCTTCTCTTCCTTCTTCTCCTCCTTCTTCTCCTCCTTCTTCGTCTCCTTCTTCGTCTCCTCCTTTTTGACTTCAAAAGGCGCCGCCGACTTCAAACGCACGTCAACCATCCCGCGGTACTCCCCGGTGCACACGACTGTTTCGCCGCCCGAGTACACCTGAACAATACGTTTGAAGTCCCGCCTGAACTCGCTTTTCCACTGCCCCGTCCTGATACGGCGCGTGATCATCTTATACTCCACCTGCCCGCCTGCGGTCATCTCGACCTCCGCTTTCCACACGTCGCCTTTCTCCCACTTTAGCGGTATCGCGTCATCCGGGTTCCACCCGCCCAACTCTTTCGCGCCACCCACTATAGCGATCTCGTGGCCGTACGTAACCTTGGTGTGAATCGCGAACGCTACCTTGACGTTCTTCGTCGCGTCTTTCTTCGCGATGTGCAACGACCCGCCGTTGCCGTACCGGCCGGTCACCGTTAAATCCGACCCGCCGTCGAACAACTGTAACGTCCGGTTGTGTCGTGTCTCCCAGTGTACCTTGTTCTTCTTGTCCTTCACCGCGAGCTTGTACTCCACGTACCCGCCTTGGGGCACCGTGACGCTGCCTTTCCACACGTCGCCGTCCGACCACGTAAGCCACACCCCGTTTTGCGCGTTCCACTTGCCCAGTTTCTCCGTGTTCCCCACAACGCACACCTGGTCGCCGTAGTTGCCCGTCATCTTGATTGCGAAGTTCACCTTTACCTTGTCCTTGTCAACACCACCCTTGTCATCCCCCGCGCGCGTCAACACGGAACGCACGGGGCGGCGCGTCGAGGACGTAGGCGCGGCGCACAATTGCCCGGGGACGCGCCTGAATTGCGAGTGTCTCGCCGCGATTGCGGCGTGCGGCCGCACGGGCGCGGCGAACGCGAGCTGCGCGGACATCGTGGCGCGGCGTAAAAAAAGTTGTAGCGGTCGGGGTAAACAACGAAAGCGCGCGGTTGCGGTGACGCGCGGGACGCGTTGGGTGCGGTACGCGCGCGCGCGGTCTGCGGCGCCGAGACGGGTGGAACGATTAAAGCCACTTGTCACTTTGACGGATTGACGAGGATGACTCAACTTCGAAGCATTTTCTTCGCCTCTCGTTCGAGTTCCGTCTTTCGCCCGACTGATTGCGCTGTCGGGAATAAAGGCGGGAAAGGGGATAGGTGTGAGCGCGCCAGGGGAACAGTCCAGGTGCCAGATCGACGTTCACGACACGTACGCGTACGCTTTGTTTTCCATACGCTTGTACGCTCTTCTTCTCGGTCACGACGACGAGAATCTGGTGGATTGACGCGTTGCTAATGATGTGTCAGTGCCGACAACTACCTGTCCAGTTCCCTGCGCGCTGTTGCGACCTCCCATGAGGGCGCTGGTCGCCTCGCCTCTCGCCTCGGCGTGCGCGCGACACGCGGGCGGTGACCCGACCGCGGTCCACAGGGCGGCGTCGTCGGCCGTGGCGTCCACGTCCGCGCGCGTCTTGTGTGTGTATCATGCGCGCATCCCCACTCGGGGATGTCGCGTTTCTGTTTCACAAAGCCCGGGGTCCAACACGCGCGCTTTCCCGTCGTGTGTCCTCGGGTCACGAGCCGTACGCCCCACACGGTTTTCCCGTGCGCGTGTAAAGGCGGCGTCAGGTAACGGCGCGGCCCCCGCCCCACCCCCCGCCTCGGGACCGGTGGTTCGCGGTACCCCTGAAGACGACGAGAACGATGTTAATGAAGATGACGAGAACGATGTTGAGAACAACACCAACAACAACACCACCAACCAAACCTCCGACGACCCGGACGAACCCGCGCCGACGGACGCGCTGCTCGTGGCGTGCGGCGTGGGTTTGCTCACCGGGCTTGGCGTCGCCGTGTTCAACATCGCCGAGCACGGCGTGCACGACCTGGTGTTTCTCACCACCACGGTGTACTCACCGGACCGGTTCCAAGTCGAAGGCGCGCGCGACGTGCGGCTCGCGACCGCGGCGCAGGTGAGTATTTCCCAATCACCATGTTCCGCCGACTGATTACTGCACTGCATGGATTACATTATACCCTTTCCAATCCCTCATGCACATGGTCCGAGAGACTAACACTTTCTTGTTAATCGTATCAAGGCCGTCGCGACAATCGCGGCGCCCACGTTGGCGGGGTGCTTAGTCACCGGTTTGCGGTTCCTGGCGGGGGGGTTCGACGGCGAGACGAAACCGCGGTGGCCGGCAGGGTGGGTTGGTGGGTCGCCTGTTGGAGGTTCCGTGACAAAGGACGATGATGGTACCAGTAATACTGGTACCGATACTGGTTCGGATACTGGTACTGATACTACCGGTGATGGTACCGGTACCTCGAGTTGGTTCACCGGCGCGCGCGCCGCCTTGCGCCCGGCGCTGAAAGCGGCGGCGGCGGTGGTCACCCTCGGCGCCGGGGCGAGTTTGGGACCGGAAGGGCCTTCCGTGGAGATCGGGGCCGCGATTGCTGGTTCATTAAATGAAGCGTCTACCGGTACCGGGGGTGTTGCCGGAGGGAGGGGCGGTTCAACGCACGAAACAAACCGCCAAAAGGCGAGACGAAAAAAAATTAACCAAAGCAGGCGGCTCGGTTTGGTCGCCGCCGGGAGCGCGGCCGGGATCAGCGCGGGTTTCGGCGCGCCAATCGCGGGGTTGTTCTTCGCGTTCGAAGCGGTGTTACAGCCGGCGCAGATGAGACGGAACGCGGCTTTGGCTTTGAGGGGCGTGGGTGGTTCCGGGGGGGGCGGTACGGATGACGACGATTTAGACACGGACGGCGGGGGCGGCAGCACCGGTTTCGGCGCGTCCACCACCGAGAGCGTCATTCTGGCCAGCGTGTTAGCCGCGGTGGTGTCAAACGCGCTGCTTGGCGAACAACCCGCGTTTGTGGTTCCCGCGTTTGAGCTGAAGAACCTAGCGGAACTGCCGTTGTACCTCCCGTTAGGGCTTCTGTGCGGAGGTACGTGTATGCCGGCTTTCCCAAATCCGGGGACACCGCCCGTTTTACCTCTAACGCGCCTGTGACTGTTTGGACCTTTCGCTAGTGACTGTTCCGACCGATTACTCTGACTGTTGTCCATACATCGTCCAATACACGTCCAATACACATACCGATTACCCTGACTGTTGTCCACACATCGTCCAATACACGTCCAATACACGCCCAACACGGGACTGACACTTTTTTTAACCCATCGCAAGGCGTTGCCGTGGCGTTCCGGGCGAGCTCGTCCGTGCTGGGCGTTGGATTCGCCGCGCTCGAGCGCGGGGCGTTTGCGCAGGGCAGGGAGGAAGGGACCGATACTGATACCAAAAGGACTGACGATACTACTGGCGACGTCGATAAAAGCAGCCCAACAACACCTGAGCGCGCAATTACCCTGAGGATCCCCCGCGAGTGGCACGCCCCCTTGGGCGGTTTCGTGTTCGGGTGCGTCGCGACCGCGTTCCCTGAAGTGACGTACCAGGGTTTCGACAACGTGAACAGCATGCTAGGCGCGTCCGGGTCCCCGTACCGAACCCCGTACTCCCCGGAGTTACTGTTCCAGCTCGTGTTCGTGAAACTCACAGCGACGTCGCTTTGCCGGCAGAGCGGGTTGGTGGGCGGGGTGTACGCCCCGTCGCTGTTCATGGGCGCGGCGCTCGGTTCCGCATACGGCGCGGCGCTTGTGCCGCTGGCGCTGGCGGGCGCGCCAGTGGCGCCTCCCCAGGCGTACGCGCTGGTGGGCATGGCTGGTGTGCTCGCGGGGATTTGCAGAGTCCCGTTAACTGCGATTTTGCTGCTGTTCGAGTTAACGCACGACTACCGAATCATCGTCCCCCTGATGGGCACGGTTGGTGTGGCGTCCTGGGTCTCAGGCGCGGCGGAGCGAAAGACGCTTGGCGGTACCGACACGAAAACAAACCGCAAATCCTACGTCGCCGCCGAGGTCCCGGCTGGGAAACAAGAGGGCGTGGTTGGTGCGAGTGGGCTGTTATCCTTCGACGACGACGACGACGACGACGACGTGGAGAACAGGAGTGGTAATGTCATGGTGAACAGTGTCGGTACCGACGGTGCCCGAACGCGAAACGCTCAAGCGTTCGCCGCGGCGCGCGCGGCGGCCGCGGGCGCCACGGTTGCTGACGCGACAAGAAGTGACGTCCCGCGGGTCAAGGCGACGGCTTCCGCGCTTGACTGCGCGCGCGCGGCGGTCGAGTCCGTTCGGGAAGGCTCGGCGCAGCGGTGCGCCGTGGTGGTGGACAACGACGGGACGCTGCGCGGCGTCGCGACTGCGCGGAGTTTAGCCGCTGTGTTGGCGGAGGGAAGAGGTGGAAGCGCCACGGCGCTGGACGCGTGCGACGCGGGCGTCCCCACGGTGTCGTCGTCGTGGACGCTTGTCGACGCGGAGCGCGCGATGAAACGGAACCGAGTGACGCTCGCGGCGGTGGTGGCGACGATTCTGTCAACTGAAGCGCAGACAGAGCTGACAGAAGAAGAAGGAGGAATTAAAAGCAAAGCATCCTCCGCTTTCGCTTTGGGGGTTTTGGAAGCGGGCGCCGCGGTCGCGGAGCGGGACGCCGCCGCGCTGGGCGCCGCGCTTCGAGCGCACGAATCGTTTGTGCCGCGCGAAGAGTGAAGCGACGCGTCGAACGAAGCGTGAGGCGCGTCGGTCGACGCGCCGCGATAGAAGTAGCCGGTGATACCGGTGTCGTACGGTAGATATGTCATATTAATACGAATACACACACAGATATGTCGTACTGCCCGTGAGTGAAGATTCCTTCGTTCGGCGACTTGTCGTCGTTCAGCGCTCGGCAAAGACACGGACGTGTCCTTCTCGCCGGCGCGTCATGTTTCGAACGGTTCGGGGTTCACTTTGCGGGGAGCGCGGGGTCGCGGTTGGGTAAATCAAAGCCAAGCGGTTTTTACCCACCCCGCTACATCACCAAGGCCAAGACGTCTTTGATTTCCGGCGACATCCCCGGGAGTTCCTCGGCTTGCGCGTACAGCACGTCGTTGCCGTTCAGCACGAACGTGCCGCCCAAGCGCAGCACGCCTTCCGGCACGCCGGTCACCGGTTCGCCTTTGCGAACGGGGGCCAGGGCGGCGACGTTTGTTAGGTAGGACCACCACTGATACGAGTAACCCCGAAAGTGTCAGTCGGTCGTGCTGTGTGTTACGTAAACAGTCGTAGGGAAACACCGTCCCTTCGGAAAGGACGAGTGCGCGCAATCGGGTACCGGCGGCGCGCGGCGGGTGGGAAAGTTTCGCACCTGCTTGGCTCCCAAGTTCGGCGGTTTCAGGTTCACCGTCAAATTGTCCGGGGTTTGGTCACCTATTTTACGGAACCCGGCGGCTTCGTACAGGTCGAAGGTAGCGCTGTTGTCCACGAAGCTCCGGTCGGTCGGTATGGCCGGGTTCAGGGTCAGAAATTTCGTCAGCTTTTCGTCGTCCCCGATGCTCACGAAGGTCAGGGTGACGCCGTTTTCTTTTAAAGTGTTCAAGTTTTCTCGTTTGGACCACGCGTTCGCGTAGGTCCAGCAGTACGGTCACCCGAGGTGCCTTAGGATGATCAAAACGCCTTTCCCAGCGCCCATGGCTTCGCCAAGGTTGACCACGGCGCCACTCGGGGAGGTCACGGAAACAGCCCGCAACGCCCCAGCCGCGACGGTTTTGCCGTTCACGAAAGCGCCAGCGCCCGCGACGGAATCGTTGTAGCACTCCATCAGCTCGCAGGGTGCCGAGGCGGCGCACCGGGTGGTGCGCAGGGCGGACCGACGGGTGCCGCGCGCGAGCCGCGGCACCGCAGGCGACGCCTGTTTCGGAAAAGAAGGGGGGGGCGATGGTCAGAAGGTGGGG
>Ga0222630_1000507_pt1 | contig 19964 bp, 17 predicted proteins | sample AntAcemetagenom3_FD_179842 | JGI IMG/M metagenome (GOLD analysis project Ga0222630, IMG submission 179842) | Saline water microbial communities from Ace Lake, Antarctica - #3 | ecosystem: Environmental > Aquatic > Non-marine Saline and Alkaline > Saline | place: Antarctica: Ace Lake | collected...
ATCTAGCTCCATTCGTTTCATCAATGGTGTAGTGTATTGATTCTGGTTGAGCATGTAACTTACAGCCCAATTCAAAATAAGGTCTTCGTATTGCTCGAAAGGAAAGAGCGTCTCAATTTCCCTGTCCTCACCCGGACGTTTCCAGCGCTCGCCTTTACCTAAAAGAGGGAACAACAATTCCCTAAACAGTAGCTGGTCAATATGATCCCCACCTAAGCCTACACCGTGAGTTGCTATGACCTCGTAGTCTCCGTCTCGATGCTGAAGAATACATAAATCCAACGTGCCACCACCAAAGTCCACAGCTAACAATCTGTCCTTTTTCTCGCCAGGATTGTCGTGCAGGTAACTCAAGGCGGCGGCAATAGGTTCTGCGAAATATGTTTTTTCTTTAAATTCGGCATAGCCATAGGCCTCTGAAAGCATACTCAGTGCGGCGTTATTCTTGTCTTCTTTTTGGCCTTCGAAATTAACTGGGTGGCCAATACAAGCGTGTTTAGTCTTTGCACCAGCAATTTTTTTACTTTGGGCATCGATACTTTTCTTAATTCTCACAAGCAGCGGAGTGATTAAGGCGACCAGCCTAAATGGACGATTGAAGACCATTAAGCGCTGGCTGTCTGACCCGCCAAGAAGTCTCTTTATTCCTCTAAACAGACGCCCCGTTTGTCCCCCATCAACAAATGATTGTCCATATACCAGTTCAGTTGAGCCTTCTTCAGGAAGGCCACCATCGCCGATTTGTCCTGTGGTTGAGCGGCCTTCACCAAGCACTTCGGCGCTTAGTTCAACGGTTCGCCCAGTATTGCCTTCAATATAGGAATTGATGGCTTCTTGTCCTGTAACAATGCCAAAATTCTTGTCTATGTAGGTGGCCGAGGGCATCACGATGGAATGATGCTCCAGTCTCACTAAATGAACCTTTTCACCATCAAAAAGCGCGGCTGCACTGTTTGTTGTGCCGAAATCAATTCCTATCCCCATCGGGCGCTGCGGCTTAACTAAAAGCTTGGATTGGCTTTCTGTGGAATCGGGTGAGGAGTGTGAGATGCGCGAGCTGGATTGATAGCCTGAGGTACTTTCTGTCACTAAGAATGCCTTGCAATTAACTGAACGATTAGACAAAAACAGGTGTAACTGTCGATCGCCGAAGTATAGAGGATTTGTCAAAAGTGAGCAAAAAAAATGTTTGATTGCTCGGCCTAATTATCAAAATACCGATCAATATTAATGGCTTATAGAGTTGAATATTGAATGAACTTAACCTATGCTGCTTCGGTCTTATAAAAAGGGCTGTCAATAAATATTTTGGGGTGAGGATTGTGATCGATACTGTACGTTACAGGCAAATAACTAAAGTTTTATGTGGGCTTTTGATGACCTTGTCGATGGTCTCAGAAGCGTCAGCTGGGACGATCGTAAGGGTAACCACTAGCCTTGGTAATTATTCTATCGAACTTTTAGATGACATCGCACCGGTTACTGTTCAGAACTTTTTAAACTATGTTAATACAGATGCCTACGATGCCACGTATTTGCATCGAGTGATTGATGGCTTCGTGGTCCAAGGCGGAGGATTCACGTTTACGCCTTTTGTAGGTCCGGTGACAGTGGTGTCAGCCCCTCCTATAGTGAACGAGTTTAATGTGTCCAACACTCGTGGCACTGTGGCGATGGCAAAACTCGGAGGTGATCCAGACAGCGCGACGACTCAGTGGTTTGTAAATCTAGCAGACAACAGCGGTGAATTGGACATCAGTAATGGTGGTTTCACCGTGTTTGGAAATGTACTCGGCGATGGAATGGAGGTCTTAGATGCGATAGATGCTCTGCCGACCATTAGCGATCTCGGAGTCAACACGCCTATTGCCCCTTATATCACCCCGTCATATCAGGGGCCCTCAAGTTTCGTTTACATGAATGCGGAAGTGGTGGAACGCTTTAGTGGGGCTCCACATATTTATGAAGTCAATTCAGGGAAATTGTTTTGTGTGGTTAGCGTGGACAATGATACGACCTTAGTTGGATTGCATTTCAGCACTGTTTCGACGGCAAATGAAGTGATAGTAGCTGCCGATGTTAAGAGTATAATTATAAAAAGAGATAGCTTTGATGGGATAGCCAGCTATTCAACAGCAGATGGCCGATTAACAATACCTTCCTTGGAAGTCTTTGACGGCAATACTGTGTCCACAGTGTTTAACGTCGTTTTTGTGCTCAGTGATCTAGCTGCTGGCCAATTTGTTTTGGAGTCTTTCGATCCATAGTGAGCTAGGCTCCCATAGGGGAGATTTACCGAATCTTGGTCTTGGGGTAACCCTGGTTTAAACCATAATCTGCTTTTGATAAAAATAATTCTAAGGAATCTGGCGAATGGCTGCAGCACGCGGAGAATTTAGTTCTAGATTTGGTTTTTTAATGGCCGCTTCGGGTTCCGCAGTTGGCCTCGGTAATATTTGGGGCTTCCCCACCCAAGCGGCTTCCAACGGCGGAGCGGCATTCTTGTTTACCTATTTGCTCCTCGCATTTGCGTTAGCATACCCGGCATTAATGGCTGAATTGATAATTGGTCGACACGCCCGGGCAAACGCGGTGACGGCTTTACAGGCAATTTCTCCGAGTAAACAAGGAAAGTGGTTTGGCTTAGCGGTTGGATTTCTGGGAATCACCACGGTTAGTTTTATACTCAGTTTTTATGCGATAGTAAGCGGCTGGATGATAGCGTTTTTCATTGACCCTATCGCCAGATTAATCGGAGCCGACGGCGCGTCGGCATGGCTGACAACCGACGCGGTGCTGCGAAACGGTTTTTTTGTCGTCGTGTTTATGATGCTAACTGTCTGGATAATTAGCGCTGGCGTGAAAGACGGTATTGAAAAATGGGCCTCCCGGCTTATGCCATCATTGATTTTTATTCTCGGTTTGCTCATTTGCTATGTGTTGACATTGCCGGGTGCAATGGATGGTCTTAGGGCTTATTTAGTGCCAGATTTTTCCAGAGTTTTCGATCAAGAGCTTTTGGTGAGTGCGATGGGCCAAGCTTTTTTCTCGCTCTCATTGGGAGTTGGAACAATGCTTATTTACGGCTCCTACATTCCTAAGAATGAAAATTTACCGGTTGTAGGGGGGCTTGTAGCAGTCTTGGATATCGGGATCGCCGTGATGGCAGGTATGCTAATTCTGCCAGCCATGTATGTGGCATTGGCCAATGGCGTGCCAATATTTGATGATGGCGGTGGGCTCATTGCAGGGCCAAGGCTTATTGTCTCAGTGCTGCCGGCACTCTTTACGAGTATGGGATTTGTTGGAATTTTTGTGGCACTGGCCTTTTTTGCATTGATGACAATAGCGTCGTTAACGTCATCTATCTCGATGTTAGAAGTGCCAGTGGCCTACAGTGTTGAACACCACGGCTTAGCCCGAAAGACTAGCTCTATTGTTCTCGGGACCCTGATCACCGTGATATCCCTTGTCATCGTGTTTAACTTTGACGCGCTGTTCGACTTGGTGGTCAGTTATACGACGGAAGTCAGCCAGCCTTTGTTGGGCTTAGCTTTCTGTATATTTGGCGGCTGGATTTGGAATCGCAATGAAATACTTGAAGAGATAAAGCTGGGTAGCCCTGAAGCTGAATCAGGACTGTTTTGGAAGATCTGGCCTTTTTATATTAAATTTATATGTCCGGTGGCCATACTAGTTGTCTTTTTTCACTAACTAACATTTAGCAACAGCATCAACGAAACGGTCTATTTCATCTGATGTATTGTAGTAGTGTATGGAAGCTCGGTTAACATCGCCAACACTGTTGGCTGCTAAGTCTAATTGGGCATTTTCCTGTTTTGATATTGATGTGTTAATTTTTTTTTCAAATAAACTGCGCGCTAATTCTGAAGCTTGAATTCCTTTTTTCTGAAACGTAACAATGCCTGAAAGGTCAGCTGAGCGCTCGAGCACGGTAACGTTTTCTAGTGAGATAAGTTTACTGTTTAATTCATTCGCTAGTGCACTAACTCGCTCTTGGATATTGCCCATACCGAGTTCATTGGCGTATCTGACAGCTTCAGCTAGGCCGATTTTACCAGCGATATTACGTTCCCAGGTCTCGAATTTTTTGGCGTCAACGCTCAGCGAGTAACTAGCCGGGCCAGTCCAATGAGCTGAATGGTTGTCAACAAAGATTGGGCTAGAGTCTTCAATAGCGCGTGCGCTCGCGTACAGAAATCCGGTTCCTCTGGGGCCACGTAGGTATTTTCTTCCTGTGCCGCATAAGAAATCACAGCCAAGTTCTTGAGTGTCCAGATCGATTTGACCGGCAGACTGGCACGCATCTAACAAATACAGCAGGCCATGCTCCTTCGCTATCGCGCCGATCTGAGCGGCCGGTTGAATATCGCCCCGTTGACTGGCCACGTGAGTTATAGCGATCATCTTTGTGCGGCTAGTAATAGCGCTGCTAAGCTTGTCTAGATCAACGTGCCCTAGGTCATTACAGGGGACTAAAACTATCTCAATTTTCTTTTGCTGTTGCAGGTGCAAAAGTGCCAGATAATTACTTACATATTCGTTGTCGGCGGTAATGATTTGATCGCCGGCTTGCCAGTCAACGCTGTAAAGAGCCATGTCCCAAGCACGACTAGCATTCTCTATATAAGCTATTTGGGTAGCAGAGCAATTGAGCAAGGAAGCAAATTCAGAATAAAACCCGTTGATCTTTTCATCGGCAGCATTACTAGCTTCATAGCCACCCAGAGTCTGCTCTAACTTTAAATGCTCTATCACCGCCGCGGTGACACTAGTTGGACTCAAAGCGCAGCCTGCGTTATTGAAATGGATAAGTTCTTTGACAGCCGGTGTTTCATTTCTGCAGCGTTCTAAATCGATTATCATTGCTTTTCTCGGTAAAAAAACTGAACCTGACGCACCGTCACGAAACTCTTCTACTGAAACATATTACTAGAAAATAGGCTAGAGACAGGAAACGGATAAGTGCTTTAAGATGGTAGTAGCCAGATCGTTGTTAAGAGTTTGTTGTTAAAGGATAACTGCTAGAGTATTACGTTTCCATTTTGGAAACTAGGGTGTATCACACATGCGCTGTTGATTTAGTAAAAACAGTTTTGCGAAAAAAAGTGAGAGAAGCTATGTCTGAAATTAGGCTGGATGAACAGTCGAAGACCGAAATTATAGAGAAGTTGAAGCAATACTTTGATGATGAACTTAATCAACAACTTGGTGGTTTTGAGGCGGAATTTCTACTCGATTTTTTTGCTAAAAGTATCGGCTCATACTATTACAATCAAGGATTGGCAGATGCACTAAAGGCGTTTGAAGCTAAGCTAGAAGAATTTAATGACCTAGTGTATCAGCTAGAGCAGCCTATTGAGTAGGTGCTCTAAAACTTTTTTCCTTGCAGCGGCAGACGCATTGAAAATTGCCCATCATTGTTTTTACTGACTCGAAAGTTATTTCACCCCCAGCTTTTCTTCAATTCTTTTGACAATTACCGCCCCTAGACTAGTGTTCGTTGGGTTGAGTTCTGAGAAGCGACCTTCGTTGGCGAACTCCTGAAAAATCCCCTGCTTGAATTCGCCGCTCATGCCTATGCCGGTATCACCAAAGAGTATTTCAATGCCGAGCTTTCGTTGGCAACAGAAGAATCGGTAGCCTATTCCTATTTATTCCTATTTATTCCTTATTGATATCGTTAATTGCATTGGTAACAAGGTTGGGGAGAATATACTGGAGTCTCGCCTTGTCGGTCTGAGCCAACAGGTTTGCAGAGCTAAAATCTGTATCAAAACCTAGCCCTTTTTTTGACGCAGCAGGCATCATCATTTCTTTGGCTTCGTTAAGTAGGGTAGTGATTTCTACTGGTTCGAATTCTGGCTCAAACATGTTCGACTCTATTTCTGCCATTTCTAAAAGGTCGTTTATCAGACTGTGCAAATGACTAATTTTCTCAATTACCATCGTCATATGCTTATGAGTGACCGCATCAAGTTCACAGGAATGCGCGGCGAGGAGTTGTTGGAGTTTGCTAATATGAAATGCACCGAGGTGAGAAATTCTCGAGACACATTTCGCTGCAAGTTTCCTTTGGCTTTGGTGTCAGCACGCACGAGTGCAAATTCCTGGTTTTTGGAACGAAAAAATTTAGCCAATGCAAATGGCAGCATGATGTGGTCAGTATGACCAGCAGTGCAGCAATTAGCGCTGCTGGTTCACTTTTTTCAACGATATTTAATTCATAACCAGCATAGAAAGATATGCGATGATCAGCTGGGTCCAAGTGCAAAAACCTATAGCGCAACTCGTGATCTCTGGGCGGCAGCCATGCCAGCCATGATGAAAACGATTACAACTCCAAATAGACCCAGTGACATGACTGTTTGCAGATTACTGCAAGACATGTGAAAAAATGGCAGCACAACAAACTACAGGTCGGTTGGGATCATGAAAAAATCGATAGAGCGCAGCACGATAAGCGCTCTGCTTCTGCTTCTGCTTCTGTATCGATTTTCGAGGTTAAGGGGCCGACCAAGCAATCAAAAACTTATAACCATTATTGCGCCTCACATATAACTCAGGCGGTTTCTTAGCTCAACGGAATCGCCCCAAAACCAGACTTTCCTCATTTCAGTAAGAGCGAGGAAGAATGTAAAAGTGCTACCAAAAAACAAGGTGTAGCCGAAAACTGCTTTTCTCTGAGGAAATAGAAGATGATCCAGAAAATGAAAAAGCAATGAATGAAAAAGTCAAAGAAGCCGCTAAAAATGCCATTTGGCCTTGCTGCTGCAATGCTAAATCTTGCACTGTGCGTAGAGTAAGCGGTATTGCGATACCTGATTGAGATGTAACTCGTACAAACACCGGAGTCGTGTTGCCCAAGGGGAATATTTCAAATGGCAGAACTGGATTTTGAAGCTTGCTACTTGGCGACGCAAGGGTACTGTGCCGCCAGTCTTTTAGCTCTCAATGGATTGATCGCCGCGGACAATAAAAATCCAGTGCTACAGGCAATTCGCAGGCTTGTAAGTTGACATGGGAGGGTTACAAGCACGAGATAAAGGCGCTGTGTGCGTATGCTCGCTTTTGGCGTTAGTAGCTTGCTGTGGTGGCGATAGATTTCCCACTGAGCTTCACCATCAATCGGCTAATCTCATCCCAGGGATTGAGGGCTGAAAGACCTTTTATTGACTGGTCTATGAGTTTGGAGTGGTCCAGCAGCTGCCAAATGTCTTCGCTACTTAGACGCTGCAACGCGCTTCCAACCGGTTGTTTTCGGTTATACCAAACTCTAGAGGCCTGCATTATCGCGTTAACACCCTGGCCCTGCTGCCGTTTTTCCACCATAGATTGTAGACTTCGAATTTCGCGAGTAAAGGCGTTAAGTATTACCAAGGGGAATAGGCCTTCATTGCGAAGGCCGGCTAAAATTTTCTGACTTCGAGCTAAATCCCCACTAAGAGTGGAATCCACAAGATTGTAAACGCTGTAGCGTGAGCTGTCGGCGACCACCTGCATAACAGTATTGGCATCGAGGTTGATTAATTCATCGGAATCCTTGCCGCTAAGAAGCTTTAGCTTTTCTATTTCCTGCATTGCTGCAAGCAAATTTCCTTCGACTTTGTCCATTAATAGTCCAAGCGCGATAGCGTCAGCTCGAATATTTTCCTGCAGCAATCGCTGTTCTAGCCACGAGGCAAGGCCTTCGCGATTCACCGGCCAGATTTGTACCAATGCACTTCTGGACTCAATAGTTTTAAACCATTTTGTATTAAGGGTAGCAGCCTCAAGTTTGGGGCTGCTGATGAGAAGGATGAAATCGCTTTTCGGAGCCTCGAAATAATTATGTAGCGCTTTCTTGGCGGGGTCATCTAGTTTCGCGGTGGTAAACCGAAGTTCTAGAATTTTCTTTTCAGCGAACAATGAAAGATTGTTGGTGGCGTGATGAAAACTATTCCAATCAAAGCTTTTATCGACGTTAAAGACGTCTCTTTCATCGAAGCCTTGCTTGCGGAAATGCAATCTTATGCTGTCGGCAGCTTCTTGCATAAGCAAAGGTTCGTCGCCGGAAAGCCAAAAGGCTGGAATTGATTCCTTACTTAAGGTTCGGGCAAGCTGTTCGGGTTTGAGCTTCAGGTCTAAATCTCCACTGCTTCTAATCTTCGCATTAACTGATTGACTAACTCACGCCGCATTTCAGCAGAGATGATTTCTACTTCTTCGCGGTTGCCGCTGATGTTTTCAATGTCCTCGAAATAGATTCGCTGAACTACTAGTGATTCTGGCTCAATAATATAGCTGGTACTTTGCCCTAGTGCGATGGTGATAGACATCCTCAGTTCGTACTGAGCCGCGCGCGCACGTGCATTAACCGTTACCGGTCGGCTGACAACTTGCTCGTTCGTGATGAGAAGAAGGGCTATGTTTGACTCTGACTCTGCGGTACCGACACCCTCGACAAGGCTGATCGTAACTCCTGCCGCCTCAAGATTGCTTCTTAGTAGCCTTGAGAGCTCACTATTGGGTTGTTCCAGACTGAGCTGAAGCCTGGTCAATTGCGCCGTGAAATTCTCACTGCCTCTCAGTGCGAAGCCGCACGCGCTGAGGCTAAGTACGCAGGTGCTTATAACAAGGCTAAACAACAAACTTCTCATGTTAGTTGACCACAATGTTCACGAGTTTGCCCGGGATGACTATTACTTTACGAATAGTGCCGGCATCAGTAAAGCGCTTGACTGTCTCGTTCTCAAGAGCGAGCTTTTCCAATTGGTCTTTTGCTAAATTTTTCGCAACTTCCAGTTTTGCCCGAAGTTTGCCATTAACTTGAACAACTAACAATATGCTGTCCTGAGCCAAGGCTGTAGGGTCAACTGCGGGCCAAGTTGCATCTATAATTGCTCCACTGTGCCCTAGGTGTTGCCACAATACATGGCTGAAATGAGGGACGATCGGTGCCATTACAGCTATTATGATTTCTAACGACTCCTGTACCACCATTTTATCATGGTGTGATAAAGGTGCTTTCTTAGTATCGATAAATTTGGTGGTCGCATTTAACAATTCCATAGTCGCAGCTATAGCCGTGTTAAAGGTGTTTCTTCGGCCATAGTCATCACTGATTTTTTCTAGTGACTGGTGAGTCTTTAACCGAAGCTTTCGCTGATCTGGGCTTAGTTCGGCCTTGGAAATGTCAGTACTGCTGACGGTGTCGTGCTCAGCAACTATTTTCCATAGACGCTTAAGAAAGCGGTAACTGCCTTCGACGCCGCTGTCGGACCATTCTAGGGATTGGTCAGGAGGTGACGCAAACATGGTAAACATGCGCACTGTGTCCGCTCCATACTTTTCGATAAGGGGCAGGGGGTCAACAGTATTGCCTTTAGATTTGGACATCTTGGTGCCGTCTTTTAGCACCATACCTTGAGTCAGTAGTTTCTTGAAAGGCTCATCTGAAGTAACAATACCGGCATCTCTCATTAACTTATGGAAAAAGCGTGAGTAAAGTAAATGCAGAATTGCATGCTCAATGCCGCCAATATATTGGTCTACTGGCAGCCAATAGTTAGCGCGGTCATCCAACATTTTTGTGTCATTATCGCGACTAGCATAGCGCGCATAATACCAAGACGATTCCATGAAGGTGTCAAAGGTATCGGTTTCGCGGCGGGCCATTGCTCCGCACTTAGGACAATTAACTTCGTAAAATTCAGCTAACTTACCTAGCGGTGAGCCGCTTTCATCGAACTCTACTTCTTCAGGGAGCAATACAGGCAGTTCCTCTTCAGGAACGGGTACTGAGCCACAGGCAGAGCAATTTATAATCGGGATAGGCGCTCCCCAATAGCGTTGCCGAGATACGCCCCAATCTCTCAATCTAAAATTGACCGTTTTTTTGCCTTGCTCAGCCGCGGCTAAATGGGAGGCGATGGCCTCGAAGGCATCAACAAATGTGAGCCCATCGAATTGATCTGAGTTAATTAATACGCCTTTGCTAATAAAGGCTGCTTTGTCGAGATTACACTCTTCATCGTCAGTCGGCGCTACGACTTGCTTGATGGCCAGATCATACTTTCTGGCAAACTCCCAATCGCGCTGATCATGCCCAGGAACGGCCATAACTGCGCCCGATCCGTAACTCATAAGTACGAAGTTGGCGATAAAAACCGGAACTTCTAAACCATTTATCGGATGAATAGCCTTTATGCCGGTATCCATTCCTACTTTTTCCATGGTCGCCATATCGGCTTCGGCTACCTTGATTTTGCTCTCTCGCTCAATAAAAGCTTGTAAGTCTGGATTGTCAGCCGCCGCTTTGGCCGCAATGGGGTGTTGAGGCGCTACCGCTAAATAGGTAACGCCCATTAACGTGTCTGGCCTGGTCGTATATACAGACAGTTTTTCTAACTCGGGGTCAGCCTCACCGGCAATTTCAAAGTTAAGCTCAACGCCCTCAGAGCGACCTATCCAGTTACTCTGCATAGTTTTGACTTTTTCAGGCCAGCCGTCTAACTTATCCAAATCATCCAATAGCTCTTGAGCATACGCGGTAATTTTTACAAACCATTGGGGGATGCTGCGCCGCTCTACGGTCGCGCCAGATCTCCATCCGCGGCCATTTACCACTTGTTCGTTAGCTAATACTGTTTGATCTACAGGGTCCCAATTCACCTCGGATTCTTTTTTGTAAACTAACCCTTTGTTAAATAGCTGGGTGAAGAACCACTGCTCCCATCGGTAGTAATCTGGATGACAGGTAGCGATTTCTCTCGACCAGTCATAAGCATAGCCCAGCTGCTTAAGTTGCTTGCGCATATAATCAATATTGCTATAAGTCCATTGGGCCGGCGGGACTTTGTTCTGCATTGCCGCATTTTCAGCAGGCAACCCAAAGGCGTCCCACCCCATGGGTTGTAGAACATTTTTTCCCTGCATGCGTTGATATCTGGCTATGGCATCCCCGATGGAATAATTCCTTACGTGGCCCATATGAAGGTGTCCACTTGGATAAGGAAACATCGAGAGGCAGTAGTATTTCTCCCTAGTGTAATCTTCAACAACTTTAAAGCTATCATGAGCTTGCCAATAGGCTTGGGCGATTTTCTCTACTTCTGCAGGATTATATTGAGGGTCAGTTTTATTCATATTCTTTTCAAATAATGGCGGTTGGCGCACAGCGCGGAAAACATGGTTTTGAGAATAATAGCTAGGCGGATAATAATGACAGCGAAGGATAACCTAGACGGTGGCCACTAGTAAGGGTTTGTGTAAAAATCGCAGGCTTTACAGGGTCATGAAAGGGCGCCTAACTGTCAGATGTCAGACTCGAATCTGACCCCCATAAACAGACAACCCACATATAGCCGGAGCAATGGGTCCGGCGCGTCTTGGCAGGGCTGTTTAGTTAAGGCGCGATCGCCAGCATTAGAATGCTCTGAATTGCTTGCGCTCGGGGTGACGTATAGAGTCGTTTTTCACTCTACTCTAGGTCAATATCTTCCTCACACTAACCAGGGTTGAGGTGATTTTAAGCAGCTTTATTTGTCTGCTGTCAGCGTTCAATATAGTCACGAGGAAGGGCCCGATATTTATGGTTTCACCTCGTTCTGGGATATGCCCAAACTGCTGCAAAATCAGGCCTCCGATAGTGGTAAATTCTTGGTCCGAAAAGTCAGTTTCAAAATATGCGTTGAACTCATCGACCGGTGTCAGTGCTTTTACAATATGGTTTTCATCATCAAATTTTTTGATATAGCTATCGTCGTCTACATCATATTCGTCCTCAATTTCGCCAACGATTTGTTCCAACACATCCTCAATGGTCACCGCTCCGCAAACGCTGCCATATTCATCAATGACTATCGCCATATGGTGTCTGGTTTCGCGAAACTCTCTAAGCAAAACATTAAGCCGTTTGCTTTCAGGTACAAACGTAGCTGGGCGCACTACATCTTTAATATCAAAGCGTTCGCTATTGTCTTGCAGTAAAAGAGGGAGTAAATCTTTGGCAAGGAGGATGCCCATCACATTATCGGCGTGGTCACCAATTACAGGGAACCGAGAATGTGAGGCGTTAGTCACCAACTCGACTAGTTCGTTAACCGGCAATTTAGAAGAAACCGTCACGACTTGAGACCGCGGTATCATAATGTCTCGAACTTGCATGCTCGAAACCTGCAATGCACCTTCGATGATCCCTAAGGCATCTGCATCGAGAACCTGATCCTGCTCAGCATTACGCAGCAGCTCCAGTAGGCTCTTGGTATCTGTAGGCTCACCTGTGAGGGCGTTGGTGATTTTATCGATCCAAGATCTTGGTTTTGGATCGATAGTAGATTGTTCGTCGGTCATACGCTGACTCTCTGAGTCTCCTATGGGGTTATGGTAATTGCTATTATGTTGATTATGATAGTAATTACAGTGATGACAATAGTCGCGAGTTTAGCTTCGGGTGATGGTATACGGATTTTCAAAGCCATTATTTTTCAGGATTAGGACTTCTAAAGCTTCCATTTTCTGGGCCTCATCCTCTTTTTCATGATCATAACCTAGCAGATGCAAAGCGCCATGAGTGAGCAGATGTACCCAATGAGCTGGCAAGGTTTTTCCTTGCGCAATTGCTTCAGTTTCTAACACAGCAGGGCAAATTACAATATCCCCTAAGGGGCTGTAGCCTAGTTGTGTAGCGATTTCTCTGGGCAAATCTGCAGGAAATGACAACACGTTAGTCGCTGAGGCTTTACCCCGGTAACTTTCGTTAAGCTCTGCAGATTCTTCCTCGGTCACGTACTTAAGGCTAACACCACAATTTTCATTGTAACTGGCAGCCGCTAATGCACAAGTTATCCATGTTTCGCAGTCAGCAAACTCTGGCAGCCATCGGCTGCCGCTTTCGTTAAGAATATCAATTGTCACGTTCATTGAGGTGAACCGACTCCTGTGATCCTAGTGCGGATACTGAACTTTTATCATATTTATCATAGGCTTCGACTATTTGCTGCACAAGGCGGTGTCTTACCACGTCTTTAGCGTCAAAGTAGGTGAAACCGATCTCATCAATTCCTTCTAGAATTTTGCTGACGTGAACCAGTCCGGACCGTGTGCCTCTAGGCAAATCTATTTGTGTTACATCGCCAGTTATTACCGCCGTTGATCCAAATCCGATTCGAGTAAGGAACATCTTCATCTGCGCGGCGGTTGTGTTTTGGCTTTCATCTAAGATGATGAATGAATTGTTTAACGTGCGCCCGCGCATATAGGCGAGAGGGGCGACTTCTATTATGTTCCGCTCAATCAGGCGTGCTACCTTTTCAAAGCCTAACATCTCGTAGAGTGCGTCATACAAAGGTCTAAGATAAGGGTCGATTTTTTGGGCGAGGTCACCTGGCAAAAACCCTAGCTTTTCTCCCGCTTCAACCGCTGGGCGAACTAAGAGTATTCGGCTTACTTCTTCTTTGAGTAGCGCTTCTACAGCGCAGGCCACCGCTAGATAAGTCTTGCCAGTGCCAGCAGGGCCTATTGCGAAATTAATATCGTAGCGCCAAATACTTTTGACGTAATCCTGCTGGTGACTGTTGCGGGGTTTTACGGACGACCTTGGTGTCTTGAGCACAAGTTCGTCGCCATCATCAATTGCTTGACCGTCCCAGGATCGGATTTCCTGCAGTGCTAGATGCACTTGGTTCGGACTTAAGTCTGGATTCTGCTCAGTTTCTTTATAAAGATCTTCCAGTACCTTGCTCGCGCCATTTACCGCAGATTCCAGCCCGGAAATCTGGAATACGTTGCCCCGTTGCCGAATCTTCAGGCTAAAGAATGATTCTATCTGTGTTATATGCTCGTTCAGTCGGCCGCATAATATTGCGAGTCGTTGAGCATTATTCGGAACAAGAGTTAGATTGAGAGTTAATGTGGACATTAATTATTTAACAGCATTTTGCTAATTGATTGATTTTTAGTATATCAATGAATTTGAGAGTTGACGCTTTTTAAATAAAAATTCTTGCGCCGTTTGCGTCTGCCGCACCGCGATTTGGCAGGTCTGTTTACCTTATAAAGTGCCTAAAAGGGAGTTTGGAAGCGCGTCGGTAACCTTGATTGAGGTGAATTGCCCGATCAGACTTTGATCATCGCATTTGAAATTCACGACTCGGTTGTTTTCGGTCCGGCCCTGCAAGTCGCCGGGATCCTTTTTTGAGTGTCCGGTAACTAAAATACGTTGCTGACCGCCAACCATAGACTCACTGATGGCCTTGGCATGCATAACGATCTGAGATTGCAAAGTTGCGAGACGGTGTTTCTTTTCTTGCTCTGGAGTTAGATCTTTTAGATCAGCCGCTGGAGTGCCAGGTCGCGCACTATAGATGAAGCTGAAAGACGTATCAAAACCTATTTCTATGATTAGCTTCATGGTGTCTTCAAAGTCTTTATTGGTTTCGCCAGGAAATCCGATAATAAAGTCAGAAGATAAGCTAATGCCCGGCCGATTAGCCATTATTTTACGCAGCAAAGATTTGTATTCCAATGCTGTGTGGCCGCGTTTCATTGCAGCTAAGATGCGATCTGATCCACTTTGAACGGGTAAGTGTAAGTGTGAGACAAGCTCAGGAACTTCGTTGTAAACGTCAACTAAACTACTCGAAAATTCAACTGGGTGTGATGTTGTAAAACGTATGCGGTCAATGCCGTCAATGCTCGAGATATACTGAATTAGTAAGGCGAGGTCGACAATAGTCCCTTCGTCGCTCAATCCCCGATACGCATTTACGTTCTGTCCAAGCAGATTGATTTCCCGCACACCTTGCTCGGCAAGATGCACAGCCTCGGCGAGAACATCATCCAATGGTCGGCTTACTTCTTCGCCGCGGGTATAAGGAACCACGCAAAAACTACAATATTTGCTACACCCTTCCATAATGGAGAGAAAAGCTTGGCAGGAGTTAGCGTTCGGCTCTGGGAGCCGGTCAAATTTTTCAATTTCAGGAAAACTTATATCTACAACGGGTTTGCTTCGAGGAGAAGACGCGTCCAGCATTTCAGGCAATCTATGCAGTGTTTGCGGACCAAAAATAACATCGACATAAGGTGCCCGTTTGCCGATTGCAGCCCCTTCTTGGCTCGCGACACAGCCACCAACGGCTATTTTTACGTTGGGGTTCTTTTCTTTGAGGCTCCGCCATCTTCCTAGCTGATGAAATACTTTTTCCTGTGCTTTTTCGCGGATTGAGCAGGTATTTAGTAGTAAAAAATCTGCTTCTTCTGCTGTTGCAACCAAAACAGCACCGTGAGTTTCGCCAAGCAAATCGAGCATTCGCGAAGAATCATATTCGTTCATCTGACACCCATGGGTTTTTATGAACACTTTCTTGGCAGTTTCTGAGGATGACGCTGGCAAGTTGTTTTGGCTGTCTTGGGCGGATTTCACGTTTTGTCCTGTGTTTCGGTTATAAATAGTTGCGAGGCGACATTATAGCAGCAATTTACTTAAGCTTTTACAGCGTTAATATCGCATAATGACTTGAATAAGCTGAATTTAACCTAATAATAGAGGTTCAGATGTTTGTATCGTCGGCGCACATGATTAAGTGTCCGGTGTTAACGGCTGAGTGATTTTGGAAAACTGTCAGCAAGAGATTGATTACCATGACGAATACTTCAGAAATATACAAAGTAACCTTCTTGAACAAGGGCAAGGTTTACGAGGTCTTCGTGAAGCAGGTGTACCAAAGTGACCTGTATGGGTTTATAGAAATTGAAGACTATATGTTCGATGAGCGCTCACAGGTGCTCGTCGATCCCGGCGAAGAGAAGTTAAAAGCAGAATTTAGCGGTGTGAAGCGTAGCTTTATTCCAATGCAGGCAGTTATACGGATCGATGAGGTGGAGAAAAGCGGAGTAAGTAAAATTACCAACGGTGACAATGTCTCCCCGTTTCCAGTTTCTTTAATTGGTAGTAAGGTAAAGCCAAAAGATTCCTAACTAGCGCTGTAGCACAGCCGTTGTCCAAACGCAGTGCAGCTATTGTTGTACTTTTGACAGTGGCTTGACAGCAGAGCAGCAGCATAACAACAGTAAAGTCCCATCAAAATTCAAGTTTTCCCAACTAGCAGAGGTTGAGTGACCATGGAAGAAAGCACTCACCCCTACGCAGGTTTGGGCCCCGAAGAAGTGTTGCAAGCAGTTGAGGGTCTAGGGTTTGACCCAGATGCCCGCGTGTTTGCGCTAAACAGTTATGAGAACCGCGTGTATCAAGTCGGTTTGCATGACCGTGACTCGATTATTGTCAAATTCTACCGGCCAGGGCGCTGGAGCAGAGCGCAGATCCTAGAAGAGCACGCTTTCGCAGAGGAGCTTTCGGCGTTAGAAATTCCAGTCGTCGCCCCCCTTAAACTCGCCCAAGGCGAGACCCTTGTGCAAATTGATAAGTTCCCAATAGCGGTGTTTCCGCAGATTATTGGTAGGCCTCCAGAGTTGGATAATCTTGATAACTTACTCGTGATGGGGCGCTTTGTTGCTAGGATTCATGCGGTTGGTGCGATGGCCAACTTCAATACTCGAAACCAGCTGTCTGTAGCTGCGCTGGGATATTCCAGCCGTGAATACCTTTTGGAGAATAATTTTTTCCCTAAAGATTTAGTTCCAGCTTATGAATCACTGTCTGGCGACCTGTTAACCAAGATAGATACGCTATTCGCAGAGCAGGGTGAATTACCGTTGATAAGGATTCACGGCGATTGCCACCCAGGCAATGTCCTTTGGCGGGATGAAACACCAACTTTTGTCGATTTTGACGACACGGTGTCGGGCCCTGCAATACAGGATTTGTGGATGATGCTCTCTGGTGACCGAAATCAGCGCCAAGGCCAGCTTTTGGAGTTGGTGGAAGGCTATAACGAATTCTATGATTTTAGAGCCAAAGAACTAAATTTGATTGAATCCTTAAGAACTTTAAGACTAATGCATTACAGTGCTTGGCTAGCGCGCAGGTGGAATGATCCCGCTTTTCTTTTAAGCTTCCCCTGGTTTAACACAGAGCGGTATTGGGCAGAGCACATTCTAGAATTACGAGAGCAGTTATTCGCTCTAGATGAGGCGCCATTACAATTAATTTAGACAGATAATCTAGCATTCAAGCTAGGGCCGCCAATTTCACCATCTTGCTTCATGTATACGTGAGGTAGCCCCGAATCCAATAGCCACTGTATCCCATGGGTTTCATTTTTAAGCATTGCTATGCTCGCCATGGAGCCTGCTACAGTGCACAAGTGACTCGCCACGCTGACAGCGCGAAGTCCCTTGCTGGGCCATCCTGTTTTAGGGTTTAGTATATGGCTGTAACGTTCTCCTTCGAAGAAAAAGAACCGCTCATAATCTCCACTTGACGCCAGCCCGCCATCGCTTAGATTTATCCTTGCCATAACTGAGTTTGTGAAGTCGGTTGAGTGAGGATTGGCAATAGCGATTGGCCAGCTCTCATTTTCTGGCATCGGACCGATAACTGAAAAGTCACCGCCTAGGTTAATTAATCCAGAGTTGCTCCCTAAAGCCCGAGCAAGTTTTGCCAGCGAGTCAGCTGCATACTCTTTAACAATGCCACCAAAATCTATCTCCATACCTGCGGGCATATGCAGTCTTGATCGGTGCCAGCTGAGCTTGTCAAAACCGGTGTTCTCTAGCGCCTTGGCAATGCGGTTGTGATCTGGAACGCGGCCGCTCTTAAAATCCCAAATCCGGCTCAGTTGGCCAGAGGTTATATCAAACAGGCCTTCACTTTCCTCAAAACAGGTAAGGGCGTGATCGAATAACAGTTTGGTTTCTTGATCAATTTTGATGCCGTAGTTGTCACCGGCTTGCCGGTTAATGATTGATGCGAGGCTATCGCTTCTAAAACGAGAATATTTTTTTTCTAGACGATGTGCTTCGGTGCCAAGTTTTTGAGCTAAGCGTTTCGCATAAACGCGAGAATCATGAAATAGTTGAATTTCGCAGTGGCTGCCCATTGCTTGAAACGAGAAGCGTTTTAAAGAAGGGTTCATAATTAAACAGCTTGGACTCAAATAGCCTAGATTTAAAAAGAATAATCCAGCCCAAGCGACACCCTGACATAGCGCACCAAGGCTGTACTGGGTTGAGATACATTGAACGCAGAATACTTTTCATTTGCTAAATAGCGCTCGCCGGTAAGGGTGGCATCCCAATTGCCAAAAGTCGTCTTCAAGGTTAGGGCGCCGCTGATGGCGCCAAAGGCAGACAGGCGATAGTCGCTGGACTGGAAGTTGGTAGCAGGGCTAGTAAAGTCATCTACGTTAGTGAAAAAGTTAGCGGCAGATTGTGTGTAGTATCTTAGCATTGGAATTATTTGAACTGAGCTGCCTAGATTTTGATGCCAACTCATGTCTGAAGTATGGGATGTGACTCCAAAATCATCGTGATAGAAACGGTAGTTAATATGCCACGCCGCATCAGCTGCGCGCATATAACGTCGATAAGAATTGGACCAAGCAATTTGCGTTTTTTTGTCTGGTCTGGTGTCTACTAGTTTGTACGGATCTGTTAAAAATCCTGATTGCTCAGTGATGCTAAAAGCAGTTTGAAATGTAGATACTTGGTTAATGATCTGACTGATGTTGAGTACAGCGGAGGCGCTAGATTTGTCTTCGCTGATCACTCGATTAAAGATTTCAGCATCGGTTGGAAAAATGTCATCGGAGGAATAGCTGAGGCCAATTGAGACCGTAGTTAAGTCATCATTAAAATGGCGTTCGCCGCTTATTCCTCCATAGGTGGCTCTATAGTCATTCTCTTGTGAATAGCCGACGTTGCCGCCAATACTGCCATTTTCGAGGTAGTAGCGTGTGCCTACGTTTAATTCGGCTCGTCTATCTTGGATGCCACTAGCGCCGCTAAGATTTACGATTGGGCTGCCATTAGGGCCAAGTGTAGTAAACCATGGCGAGGCTCCACTTAGGTCTTCATAGTTGGCGTCTATTTGCAGCGAAAAAGCTCTTCCAATCGGAGAAATAAATTGGAATTGATGCACATCGATATCATAGCGACCGAGATCACCGAATGGAGATTCCGCGCGATCTAAGTCATCTTCTTGATAGTTGGATACTTTATAAGACAAGCTGCTGTTAACAGGTGGCGCATCAGCAATTGCAATGCCCGGCAATGCTAAAGCTGTCGTGGAAAGAGCTAATAAACTACGAGAGGGTTTGGCCATCACACAAGCGTCCTTCTTTGGTGAGGATTATCAGAGCCTAGTTGCAGCCACAGCCGCCACCAGCTGCACTGCTGCCTCCAGATGATGCTTCTTTACTAAAAAAAATATGGTCATTCAGAGCGCTTTCTAACGCGTCTGTGCGCCAGGCCATTTCTTCTTTGGCGAGAAGGCCCCTTTCCCAAGGGCGTACTTGGGTGCATGCTGCGAGCATGCTTAAGCTCAAGTAAAAAAACAAAAAAGTTCTAATAAGCTTCATAAGAAATAGCTCTAATTGGCTGCTAATACCTTTTCTATGGCTTCTTCGATTATTTCCATATCGCCAGTTCTAAATCCCATATGAACCAGTTCGACTTTGCCCTCTGGGCTTACTAAGTACGAAGTGGGCATACCAATAACCTGGAAAAGCTCGGCTGTTTCACCGTCTGGGTCGCTAGGGATAAGAAAATCCAAAGGAGTATCGATTAAAAAGTCCAGTCCATCTTCAACTGGATTATCGACATTTATCGCGATGATTTCTAAGCCTTGGTCTTTGTATTTGCGGTACATCTCATTGTACAAGGGTAAAGACTTGAGGCAGGGCGCGCACCATGATGCCCAAAAATCAACAAAGATAGTCTTGCCTTCAAGTGCAGCCATTGAAATGTCAGGTTGACCCTGCTCAATAGATGGGAGTGAAAAGGCAGGTGCATCATCTCCTTCTTCGACAGCGAATGCGTTAAAACTTAAGCTAAGAGTTAGT
>Ga0222630_1000508_pt1 | contig 19948 bp, 13 predicted proteins | sample AntAcemetagenom3_FD_179842 | JGI IMG/M metagenome (GOLD analysis project Ga0222630, IMG submission 179842) | Saline water microbial communities from Ace Lake, Antarctica - #3 | ecosystem: Environmental > Aquatic > Non-marine Saline and Alkaline > Saline | place: Antarctica: Ace Lake | collected...
CCGCCCCAAGTCTCTGCACACACACGGGTAATTGCTGCAGTCAATGTGGTCTTACCATGATCCACATGACCAATCGTGCCGACGTTTACGTGCGGCTTATTTCTTTCAAACTTTGCTTTTGCCATCTTAGTGTCCCCTCAGCAGGCGTTTTATTTAGTAATCTGGTAATGCGGTAATGCCCTGTATACTGCAACGGCATCAACACGCAGGGAGCGCCATCTTATACGTCAGTTCGCGAGTGTCAACGCTCTTTTCCGTTAAAGTGGATGTTTTTTAGCATTTCTGGGAATTTAACCTGCCGAGCAGCAGGAGCGAGGCATCCGACGAATTAAAAAGCACTAGGGCTTGCGAGTAATGCACGTTTATCTGCCATTTGTTGATTTTTTCCACCGCTTGGCCGTAGTTATCCTGTATACTCGCGCGCGATTTTAGTGCCTATTCAAACAAGCCATTTTATAAACAGAGCGGACCAATGACTGACTTATCTCACTACAGAAATATTGGAATCTTTGCCCACGTTGATGCGGGAAAGACCACCACTACCGAGCGCATTCTTAAACTTACCGGTAAAATTCACAAAACCGGGGAAGTTCACGATGGCGCAGCGACAACCGACTTCATGGAGCAGGAACAGGAGCGAGGCATTACCATTCAGTCTGCTGCGACGACCTGCTTTTGGAAGGATCACCGACTCAATATTATCGACACGCCAGGGCACGTTGACTTCACAGTTGAAGTATACCGCTCGCTGAAAGTGCTCGATGGTGGCGTCGGCGTATTCTGCGGGTCAGGAGGTGTTGAACCCCAGTCAGAAACAAACTGGCGATATGCGAATGATTCTGAGGTTGCTCGGGTGATCTTCGTTAACAAACTTGATCGCATGGGCGCGGATTTTTTACGTGTTGTGAAGCAAGTTGAGACCGTACTGGGAGCCAAACCCGTCGTTATGTGTTTGCCAATAGGGGTTGAGGAGGACTTTGTCGGGTTGGTGGACCTAGTCACTCGTATCGCCTATGTTTGGGATGATTCAGGTCTTCCAGAAAATTTTGATGTTGTGCCTATCCCGGATGACATGGTGGACTTGGTGGAAGAGTACCGCGAGAAGATGATTGAAACTGCGGTCGAGCAAGATGACGACATCATGATGGCTTACATGGAGGGCGAGGAGCCTACTATTGAGCAGATCAAGGCTTGCATCCGCAAGGGGACTATTGCTCTGGATTTCTTTCCCACTTACTGTGGCTCGGCCTTCAAGAATAAAGGCGTGCAGATGGTGCTGGACGCGGTGGTTGACTTTCTGCCCTGCCCAACGGATGTGCCACCGCAGCCTCTGACCGACGATAACGGCGATGAGAATGGTGAGTTTGCCATTGTTTCGACAGACGAGCCGCTTAAAGCTCTGGCCTTTAAAATAATGGAAGATCGTTTCGGTGCGCTGACGTTTGTGCGCATTTACTCTGGTGTACTTAACAAAGGCGACTCCGTTCTTAACGCCTATACCGGCAAGTCTGAGCGGGTCGGTCGCATGGTTGAAATGCATGCCGATGATCGCAACGAGATTAGTAGCGCCAAGGCTGGAGACATTATTGCTATCGTAGGCATGAAAAATGTCCAGACGGGTCACACCCTATGCGACCCCAAACATCCAGTAACTCTAGAGCCAATGATATTCCCTGAGCCAGTAATCTCAATTGCTGTTAAGCCTAAGGATAAAGGTGGTTCTGAGAAGATGGGCGTAGCGATCGGCAAGATGATTGCTGAAGATCCTTCGTTCCGCGTCGAGACGGACATTGACTCTGGTGAGACCATCCTCAAAGGTATGGGCGAGCTGCATCTAGACATTAAAGTCGATATCCTCAATCGTACCTATGGCGTTGATCTAATCGTTGGTGAGCCTCAGGTTGCCTACCGCGAAACGATTACTATGCCTATTGAAGATAGCTATACGCACAAGAAGCAATCTGGTGGTTCGGGGCAGTTTGGTAAGATCGACTACTTTATTCGGCCTGGTGAGCCAGGTTCTGGCTTTACCTTCGCGTCCAAAGTTGTTGGCGGTAACGTCCCTAAGGAATTCTTCCCAGCGATTGAGAAGGGCTTTAAAGGCATGATGGACGAAGGCCCCTTGGCTGGCTACCCTGTTTTGGACGTCGAAGTTGAAATCTATGATGGTGGCTTTCACGCCGTTGACTCCTCGGCTGTTGCCTTTGAAATCGCGGCTAAGGGTGCTTTCCGACAATCTATGCCTAAAGCTGGCCCACAGATCATTGAGCCCATCATGAAAGTCGATGTTTTTACTCCAGAAGATCACGTTGGTGATGTTATCGGTGACTTAAACCGTCGTCGCGGCATGATCAAGGATCAAGAACCCGGTGTAACTGGTGTGCGCATTAAAGCAGATGTTCCTCTGTCAGAAATGTTTGGCTATATTGGTCACCTGAGGACGATGACATCAGGTCGTGGTCAGTTCTCTATGGAATTTGCTCACTACCTGCCTTGCCCGCAAAACATTGCTACTGATGTTATTGCTGCTGCCAAGGAACTTAAAGCCGCTAAGTAAGCCGCTTCTTTAAGTACAAAAAAACCCGCTGCTGAGAGTCAGCGGGGTTTTTTATTATTTTATTTATAAGGAACCGCCATCTCTAAGCACACCTTCAAAAATGGTTTCGCCGAGAATGTCCTGATGAGTGTCATTAATTAGAATCACTCGACTTCTTTTTGCGCCTAGCGTTTTCTTCTATTTTTTGTATTTTTTTTCTTGTTATCTGAAACTCTTCTAGCAGTGCTTGATCGTCTTCGCCTGCACTAAGAACAACTCCGTACTGTTCTGTTAATACAATGATATCCTTAGCTGAAAGATCTCCAACTAAAACTGAAACAGCCTCCCTATTTTTTGCGCTCATAATGCGTGCGGCCAGCTTCTTATACATCGCTTCCTTATTCATTCACGCCCCTCCCTAAATATCACTGTTTAGTAACACTCATAAGTGGGGTCTATATCTGGGTTGAGGCTCAAGCAAGCCTGTACATCAGAGATATTCGCATATTCAAGGCCATCCTCTTGAAGCCCCAAAAGGCAGTTGCGGACCAAACTGTTTGCCTTGATACCCAAACTTTTGTCGCCGTCGCGATAATAAGCAGCTAGAACAACAACAGACGTTGTATAACCCTTGTGTACTGCTCGGCACAATAGTTGCTGGGAGTCAGCCATGCGTTCTTCAAATGAGGGGTATTTGCCAAAGCGAGTATAGAAAGCGAAACCATGCAACTGGTGCAATGCCTCACCACTCGTGTTCGAGTCATTCGCACAATTTTTGAGCAATTTATAGGCTCGGGGCTCATTATTTGCATATAGAGCTGCCAAGCCATTTTTTTCATCACATTCGCTTGATACACCGATTGAGATACAGCCAGCTAGCAGGGCGATACACAGCAAGAATATTCTCATAGATCAATTACTCCATTAAGTTCAGACAATGTAACACCTCGGTTGCAATGCAACTTCGTTGTTAAGCCATTGTTCAATAAATAACGATCCCTTACCATTTCGGCTTGCTCTTCCATATTATAGTCTGAGTAGTTTTTCCCGGCTATTAGAGGCGCGTAGCAGTAATCACCATCCGCAAGAATACTTTCATTGGCTACTCTTGCGACATCCCACCCTAGAGTTTTCTGTTGATAGATGTGTACCAATTCATGGATGAATGTTGACCGATCAAAGGAACTAATCGCTGCGCTGGGTTGAGAGTAATCTTCGCTCCAAGGAAGTCCTGCTGTATTATTATTTGGAATATAGATATCCCCTTGCGATGCGGATACCTTTAAGCGGAATTCGCCACGTCTAAAAACTAGTACTGCAGCGGGATTTGTAATTGCCAAGCCATTATTTAATGCCATAGCAATCTCCCCAGCCGTCAAAGATCGCGAATTAAACGAACCCGTCTCCTCACCAACCTCTGCAAGCTGGGCCCTTACCATCAACCCACGCGTGTCATCTAAGTGCGGTGAACCTATAGTAAGGCCGCCATCAATCTCTATTTGCAGTATCCCGCCATTTCTAAGTACTCCACCAAGAATGGTCTCGCCGAGTATGCCCTCAAGAATATCTGCGACGGCTTTAGCCGGGTTGGAGAGGGCGTCTAAAACGAATTCTCCTGCCTGGGTCACATCTTCTAATGCATCTCGCAGATCTAACGCGTCTTGTGAAATCAATGACGCATCATACCCCGTTGCGGTATAGGGGACTAAAACGTAATAAAACCCACAGATATACTCACCATAAAACCAGTTATATCCACAGCGATAATTCAGTGAGTAGGTATAGCCGGTAACCGCAATAATATTATTTTCAAAATAATTACTATCCCCAAGCCAGTGGGTAATGCTGCTAAAGGTCTTAACAAAGTCGTCATCAATGTCTCTAACCGAGCTACCCTGCCCACTGAAGAGCTGGCCTCTGGAGAAAACCATTTGATTGTTAGTACCTGCGATATGGTTGCCCACCCCTTTAAGTATTAGATCGACGTAGCCGTCCATATTAAAGTCACTTAAAACAACCTGTATATTTGCAGTGGCCCAACTGGCTGCTGTGCTGAAATGGGCTGGTGTCGCGGCCAGTACCGAGAAGGTTTTATCGGCCTGCTGCTGCAGGATTGTCGTATTTAGGACACCGTTATTAGCATTGCCACCCGAGGTGCGATTTACGAACAAATCTAGCTTGCCGTCCCCATTGATATCACCTTTTTTAACTTGATAGGTATAGTCTTTTTGGTCCCATAGGCCATCAACTTGGATGGGGGGGGCCGCTATATACGGTTACCGAAATTTCGTTGCTGTAGCTGTTATTTAAATACCATGAGCCAAAATTAAACGTGACTCCACGATACTAATAGATACCCTCAGGCTTATTTGAGAATTCCGCTACGCCATTGGTTACAGCAACATATCTCCAGGTGCCTGTTACCCCAACTCTCTCTTGCAATATCGACCTTGGTGTATAAGTTACAGAGTAACTGTCGCCAGCCTGCACTTTGGACGCTGATGCAGTTATTGCATGTGTTTGTGCAGAAAAGATTACTGATAAAATTATGAGTAGTAACGATATATAAAGTTGCCTAGCTAACGAGTGTTTCATAATGACTTCCTTATCATTGGTAACCGGGTAATTAAATGGCGGCTGGATATCCCTATTTTCTAAATATGACGCCTTCTGGAGCTCTGCGCCCGGGAATTGCCTTATTGAATTCACGGGTGACTGAGTTAGAAAGATCTTCGCCTAGATAACTGTAAAGCTGCTGCTGTTTGTTAAACGAAGCATCACGCATTAACTGCATACTTCTTTGTGGGTTGGTCTTACGGAGTTCATTGGCTTCTATCATCTCCATTTCGCTTTGCGAAATTATTCCGTAAACGAAAAGCACCTGTTCGTCCGTGAGATCATTCTGCTGCGCTATACGATTTAGCCTATTGAAGCGTCTATCCAGACTGGCCAGTACCTTTAAGGCGGCTTCATCTCCTAGCGTTTCTTTGAGCTCAGTGCGTTGGATCATTAAAGTCTGTGGATTTATTTGACCCACATTAGCGGTACCAAATGTGGTCGCCATAATCGCGTAGGTGTCACGGAAATTGGCTTCGGTGAAATTTACACCGCTTTGACGCAGTCTGTCTGACAAGTAGGAATGACGAAGGTTATATTCGAACGCAGCCTGCTCTCCGATAATACTGCTAACGTCATTACCATGACGCCGGTTAATTCCTACTGGCTGACTAGATGGATTAGTGATCAGGCTATTTGCGGATGGTGTTTCAAGCCGCTTGATCTGCTGCTCTAAGCGTTGGTCATTGAGGGTGATTTGCTGTGCGGATGTGAGGAAATCGGCGTGATGCGATAAAGGGTAAAAGGCGTCTTTGAAAACGGGGTTTTGAGGCGCTTTCTCTCCAAACTGTGCTATCAGTGCTGCTCTTATCTCTCGACCAGCCATTAGCCTGTTGCGAATAGGGGCTGTCTTGCTGGAAAAATTGTCGGCTTGCCAATATTTATTGGGCACATCGCCTTGTTGCTGGCTTTGCTTATATTTTATTTCTCCGTAAACCAAAATTGCAGTTTGAAGGTCACTATAGCGACTGCCTTTGAAGGCATTAAGAGAATGGGCTTTGATGGGCCTACTGATATCTTGGGTATCTCCACCGGAGCTGTCAGTGACTTGAGGTTTGTCATCTAAGGTTTGATTAACGCTGAGCACAAGATTAGCGATTAAAACTAAATTCAATGCCCCTGAGAGGGCGAATAATGCTTTGATAGTCATTATAATCCTTTAACTGAGAGTCCATTTCCATATGGTTTGTTTTAACAGTAGCTGCTCGTATGACGAAATACCAGAATAATTAAACTTATCTTTATTATTGCTGTAGTTAGCTAACCGCTTAAACGTTAGCTGGCTCGGGGGGGGGCGTTAGGACGGTGGTGTGACACGAGGGAGACTTCTCTCAGTAATCTGATAGAAAAAAAGCCTCCCCTAAAACTATAGCCTTAGCCCATATTCCTAGCAATAATCGCTTCAGCTATATTTTTAGGCGCCTCAGCATATTTTTCAAACTCCATGGTAAAGGTAGCGCGACCCTGCGTCGCTGAACGCAGATCGGTGGCATAACCAAACATGGTAGCCAACGGCACCTCGGCATCAATAACCTTGCCTGAAGCATTGTCAGTCATTCCTAGAATAATGCCACGACGACGATTTAAGTCTCCTACCACGTCACCCATATTTGCTTCTGGGGTCACTATTTCAACCTTCATCATCGGCTCAAGTAGCACCGCACCGCCATATTCTTTAAGATCTCTGGTGGCCAATGAGCCGGCGATTTTAAACGCCATTTCTGACGAGTCAACATCATGGTACGAACCATCATAAAGTGTCGCTTTAATACCTAACAGAGGGTAGCCGGCCACGATACCATTTTGCATCTGCTCTTCAATACCCTTGGCCACCGCGGGAATATATTCACGGGGCACTGATCCACCAACTACCTCATTAATGAACTCAAGACCCTCGGCGCCAGAATCTTCTGCCGGTTCAAACTTGATCCAGACGTGACCATACTGACCTCGCCCACCCGACTGGCGAACGAACTTGCCTTCAATTTCACAACTATTTTTGATGGTCTCACGATAGGCCACCTGCGGCTTACCTATATTGGCATCTACGGTGAACTCGCGTCGCATGCGGTCGACCAGAATATCTAGGTGCAGCTCACCCATACCTGAGATAATAGTCTGCCCACTCTCCTCATCAGTCTTAACGCGAAATGACGGATCTTCCTGAGCCAACTTACCTAGGGCGACGCCCATTTTTTCTTGATCTGCTTTAGTTCTTGGCTCCACGGCTACGGAGATCACCGGCTCTGGAAACTCCATACGCTCAAGTACAATCTTGGCACTTTCTGCACAGAGCGTATCTCCTGTTGTCGTATCTTTAAGGCCAATAATGGCGGCTATATCACCTGCCAGTACCTGCTTAATTTCTTCTCGGCTATTGGCATGCATCTGAACCATTCGACCGACGCGCTCACGCTTCATTTTGACGGAGTTATACACCGCAGTGCCACTGTCCAAGGTGCCCGAATAAACACGTATAAATGTGAGTGTCCCTACAAATGGGTCGGTAGCAATCTTAAAGGCCAGAGCCGCAAAAGGCGCACTATCATCCGCCTCGCGGCTACCTCTATCGCCGCTGTCCAGTTCGCCTTCTATCGCTTTTACTTCGGTGGGCGAGGGCAGGTATTCGATTACGGCATCAAGCATAGCCTGAACGCCCTTATTCTTAAAGGCTGAGCCTGCCAGAACTGGGACAATTTCATTGGCCAAAGTGCGAATTCGTAAACCCTGTTTAATCTCGGCCTCGGTCAACGGCTCCTCGGCGAGATATTTTTCCATAAACTCTTCAGTTGCTTCTGCCGCACACTCAACCAAATATTCATGCATCTCTTGGCATTCGACCAATATATCGGCGGGTATATCAGCATACTTAAAGCTCATACCCTGATCATCTTCACTCCAAAAGATCGCTTTCATCTTTACCAGATCGACTACGCCTTTAAACTCTTCCTCAGCACCAATGGCCATTTGGATTGGCACCGCATCAGCGCCAAGCCGTTCTTTAAGCTGACGCACAACCATCATGAAGTCGGCGCCGGCACGATCCATCTTGTTGACGAACACCATCCGGGGCACTTCGTATTTATTGGCTTGGCGCCATACAGTTTCCGTCTGTGGTTGCACACCAGAAGAGCCGCAGAGGACAATTACCGCGCCATCGAGCACGCGCAGTGAACGCTCCACTTCAATGGTGAAATCGACATGCCCAGGGGTATCAATAATGTTGACACGATGATCTTCAAACTGCGCGTCCATGCCCTGCCAAAAACAGGTGGTGGCGGCAGAGGTAATGGTAATTCCTCGCTCTTGCTCCTGCTCCATCCAATCCATTGTCGCGGCGCCGTCATGCACCTCACCGATTTTATGGGACATACCCGTGTAAAATAGCACTCGCTCTGTGGTCGTAGTTTTACCTGCATCGACATGAGCACAGATACCGATATTCCGATAACGACTAATTGGAGTCTTGCGAGCCACGATATTTTTCCTTGTTTTTAAATCGAAAAAAGGCGGCTATTAAAGCCACCTTTTTGCGAATAGATTAGTTCAGTATAACCTAATTTAAAAGCGGAAGTGCGAGAACGCCTTGTTCGCTTCTGCCATACGATGCACGTCTTCACGTTTCTTAACTGCCCCACCTTTACCTTGAACTGCATCGATCAGCTCTCCAGCGAGACGCTGTGGCATTGACTTCTCTCCACGGCTACGGGCGTAATCAACCAACCAACGCATGGCCAATGCAGTACGCCGCGACGGGCGAACCTCCACAGGCACTTGATAGGTAGCACCACCAACACGGCGAGACTTAACCTCGACTAGGGGTGCAACATTATCCAGCGCTTCTTCGAACACTTCCACGGGACTCTTTTTAAGACGCTCTTCAACAATATCTAGCGCCCCATAGACAATCCGCTCAGCAACTGACTTCTTACCGCTGACCATAACGTGGTTCATAAACTTAGCGAGCGTAACATTTCCGAACTTTGGATCCGGTAGAATGTCACGCTTTGCTGCTACTCTTCTTCTTGGCATCGTTTTGCCCTTCTCTTCAGGTTTGATCTAGGGATAGGCCCTAGCCTTACTTGGTTGTTAACCGATTATTACGCTTTAGGTCGCTTGGTACCGTACTTCGAACGACGCTGCGTTCGACCATTGACACCCGCTGTATCCAATGTCCCACGTACCGTATGGTAACGAACACCTGGAAGATCTTTTACACGACCACCACGAATCAAGACAACGCTGTGCTCTTGCAAGTTATGTCCTTCGCCACCAATGTATGAAGTAACTTCAAAACCACTGGTTAAACGAACACGACAAACCTTACGAAGTGCAGAGTTTGGCTTCTTCGGAGTCGTTGTGTAAACGCGGGTACAAACACCACGGCGCTGCGGACAGGCCTGAAGTGCGGGTACGTCACTTTTACTGACTTTGCGTTTTCTCGGCTTACGAACCAACTGGTTGATCGTTGCCATGCAATTTTTCTCCAAAAATAAAAAACAACCTTCTAACGAAGGCAATACATTCCTTGAATCAAGCCACCAACTCAGTGGTTCGATTCAAAAGGGAGCGGCATTCTAATTACCGCACATCCGGGAGTCAAGTGGGTATTTTTGCCGCGCCTGCACTGAGCCATAAAAACGCAGCTTAGTCGCAGCAAAATTACCCATACAACTCCCTTATTCTTCTAGCGCACTAGCACTCAAAGCTTCACTAAGGGCCGCTTCGACATCTGCGGCACTCATCGCTGGCTCGGCTACTTTCTCACGATCTTTGCGACGTTGTGCGTGATAAGCCAGACCGGTTCCCGCAGGAATCAGACGACCTACAACCACATTTTCTTTCAGACCGCGCAATGGATCGGCCTTACCGGTAACCGCAGCTTCGGTCAGTACACGTGTAGTCTCCTGGAATGAGGCCGCTGAGATAAAGCTCTCGGTTGCCAGAGAGGCTTTGGTAATACCCAAAAGCTGTCGCTCAAACTTAGCCGGCTGCAGACCTTCTTGTCGCAAACGTTCGTTTTCTTCCAGAACGCGGCGGTATTCAACTTGCTCACCGCGAATCAGCACTGAGTCACCCATTTCAGTGATCTCTACCTTGCGTAACATCTGACGTGTGATAACTTCGATGTGCTTGTCATTGATCTTTACGCCCTGAAGCCGGTACACGTCTTGAATTTCATTGACGATATACTTGGCTAACTCACTAATGCCCTTCAGTCGCAGAATGTCATGTGGCGTTGGCGGACCATCAGAGATAACTTCACCTTTCTCCACGTGCTCGCCTTCAAATACACCCAGCTTTCGCCACTTTGGAATTAGCTCTTCGTACTGTAGCTTGCCATTAGGCAATGGCTGACCATCATCCGGAGTAATCACCAGTCGCAACTTGCCTTTGGTTTCTTTACCCAGAGTAACGGTACCCGTAATCTCGGCCAGAATCGCTGGATCCTTAGGCTTACGCGCCTCAAACAGGTCAGCTACGCGCGGCAAGCCACCGGTGATATCTTTAGTACCACCAGAATCTTGCGGGATACGCGCAATAACCTGACCGATATCGATAGTATCGCCATCAATGACGTTGATACTGGCGTTAGCCGGTAACGGATAATGTGCCGGTACGGTCGAATTTGGGAAGATCAACTCTTTACCCTTCTTGTCCGTCAAAGAGATCATAGGCTTCAGATCTACACCTGCGGCCGGCCGCTCATTTGGATTGATGATCGAGATACTGGTCAGGCCAGTCATATCGTCAGTCTGCTGACGGATACTGAGGCCCTCCTCCATACCAGAGAACGCTGCCTTACCGGCAACTTCTGTGACGATGGGGTGAGTGTGCGGATCCCAGTTAGCAATCACGTCGCTAGCCGCAACTTTGGCGCCATCTTTGACCTTGATCACGGCCCCATAAGGCAGCTTGTAGCGTTCGCGCTCACGACCATTTTCATCGGCAATCGCCAATTCACCCGAGCGCGATACAGCAACAAGATTCTTGTCTTTATTGACGACCGTTTTAAGATTAATCAGACGAACAACACCATCTTGCTTAACTTTTACGCTGTCAACAGCGGAGGCACGGGACGCTGCACCACCGATGTGGAAGGTACGCATAGTTAGCTGTGTACCTGGCTCACCAATTGACTGAGCAGCAATAACGCCTACCGCCTCGCCTTGGTTAACACGATGACCACGAGCCAAATCTCTGCCATAACAACTCGAACAGATACCGTGACTTACTTCACAGGTGATCGGTGAGCGCACAACCACTTCATCGATACTCATTGACTCAATGCGTAGCACCCATTGCTCATCAATCATAGTGCCTGCCGGCACAGCAATTTCATCGCTACCTGGCTTGTGTACGTCTTTAGCCACGACGCGGCCGAGGATTCGATCACCCAGAGAGGAGATAATGTCGCCACCCTCAATAACGGGTGTCATTAACAGACCTTCGGTAGTACCACAGTCAACTTCCGTAACAACCACATCCTGAGATACATCGACCAAACGTCGCGTTAGGTAACCAGAGTTAGCTGTCTTAAGCGCCGTATCGGCCAAACCTTTTCGCGCACCGTGAGTCGAGATAAAGTACTGAAGTACGCTTAACCCTTCGCGGAAATTGGCCGTAATCGGCGTCTCAATAATTGAGCCATCAGGTCGCGCCATCAAACCACGCATGCCGGCTAGCTGACGGATCTGAGCCGGGGAGCCACGGGCGCCAGAGTCGGCCATGATAAAGACAGAGTTAAAGGAATCTTGCCTCTCTTCCTCACCATCACGGTTGATGACGGCTTCAGTACTGATACCTTTCATCATCGATTTGGCGACACGGTCATTAGCCTGAGACCAGATATCGATAACCTTGTTGTATTTCTCTCCCTGAGTAACTAGTCCTGAGGCAAACTGACTTTCTATTTCACGAACCTGATCGTCAGCTCCCGAGATAATCTCGTCCTTATCATCGGGGATAACAAAATCGTTAACGCCGATTGAGGCGCCGGAACGCGTTGAGAAATCAAAGCCTGTATACATTAGCTGGTCAGCAAAGATAACGGTCTCTTTAAGTCCGACACGACGATAGCATTCGTTAATCACTAGCGAAATCGCTTTTTTGACCATCGGTTTGTTGACTAATTCAAAAGGTAGGCCTGGGGGAACTACTTCCCATAGCAGCGCACGGCCAATAGTAGTGTCAACGATTTTGCGTTCTTCTGTGCGCTCACCCGTAACTTCATCAACCAGCACTTCATTAATGCGAAGCTTTATTCGGGCTTGCAACTCAACAACCCCGGAGTAGTACGCGCGAGATACCTCACGACCATCGGCAAAGACCATACCTTCACCACGCGCATTTACCTTGTGACGCGTCATGTAGTAGAGGCCCAAGACCACGTCCTGCGAGGGAACAATAATAGGTTCACCGGAGGCCGGCGACAGGATATTGTTGGTCGACATCATCAGGGCGCGCGACTCCATCTGCGCTTCAATAGTCAAAGGCACGTGCACGGCCATCTGATCACCATCGAAGTCGGCGTTGTAGGCCGCACAGACGAGTGGGTGCAACTGAATTGCCTTACCTTCAATGAGTACTGGTTCAAATGCCTGAATTCCAAGACGGTGAAGTGTCGGTGCACGGTTAAGCAGTACTGGATGCTCTCGAATCACGTCATCAAGAATATCCCAGACAACCGGCTCTTCTCGCTCTACCATTTTTTTGGCAGCTTTGATTGTAGTGGCCAGACCGCGCAGTTCCAATTTACTGAAAATAAACGGCTTAAATAATTCCAGTGCCATACGCTTAGGCAGACCACATTGATGAAGTCTAAGCGTAGGGCCAACCACAATCACCGAACGACCCGAGTAATCGACTCGTTTCCCTAACAAGTTCTGACGGAAACGACCCTGCTTACCTTTGATCATGTCTGCAAGTGACTTCAATGGGCGCTTGTTTGAGCCCGTAATGGCGCGACCGCGTCGGCCGTTGTCGAGCAATGCATCAACCGACTCTTGCAACATACGCTTTTCATTACGCACGATAATATCTGGCGCGCTGAGCTCTAATAGCCGCTTGAGGCGATTGTTACGGTTGATGACACGACGATATAGATCATTCAGATCAGAGGTGGCGAAACGGCCGCCATCGAGTGGCACCAGCGGACGCAGATCTGGCGGCAGGACCGGCAGGGCTTGCAGCACCATCCATTCTGGCTTATTACCAGAACCATGAAACGCTTCCAGCAACTTAAGTCGCTTAGAAAACTTTTTAATTTTGGTTTCAGACTTTGTATTGGGCATTTCCTCACGGATATCCGCGATTTCATCTTCCATTACAATGTCTTTGAGAAGCGCTTGAACCGCTTCGGCGCCCATAGTTGCAGTGAACTCGTCACCAAACTCTTCGAGGGACTCAAAGTATTCCTCGTCGGTCAGTAGCTGACCTTTTTCCAAGGTGGTGAGACCAGGGTCTGTTACCACATAGGATTCGAAATAGAGGACTCTCTCGATTTCGCGCAGTGTCATATCCAGCATCAAACCAATGCGCGACGGCAGTGATTTCAAGAACCATATATGTGCCACAGGGCAGGCTAGTTCGATATGCCCCATACGCTCACGACGCACTTTTGTGAGTGTCACTTCGACACCGCACTTCTCGCAGACAATACCGCGATGCTTCATGCGCTTATATTTGCCGCAGAGACATTCATAGTCTTTTACGGGCCCAAAAATCTTGGCGCAGAAAAGACCTTCTCGCTCAGGCTTGAATGTACGATAGTTTATGGTCTCGGGTTTTTTAACTTCACCAAAAGACCATGAACGGATCATTTCAGGTGATGCGAGGCCGATTCGAATATTATCGAATTCAGTATTTTGTTCTTGCTGCTTGAGTAGGTTGACTAAATCCTTCAAGGCTTTTCCTCCAGTAACTGGGTTTGCCGAGGCGATTCGCCGCCCCGGCCATCAGTAAGCGATACTGCGCTTATTCGTTTTCCAATTCCATGTTGATACCAAGAGATCGAACCTCTTTGACCAACACGTTGAATGACTCTGGCATGCCAGGCTCCATTCGGTGATCGCCATCCACGATGTTTTTATACATCTTGGTTCGACCTGCAACATCATCAGACTTGACGGTTAACATCTCCTGCAACGTATAGGCGGCGCCATATGCCTCCAACGCCCACACTTCCATCTCACCAAATCGCTGCCCACCAAACTGCGCCTTTCCACCCAACGGCTGCTGAGTGACCAAGCTGTATGAACCCGTAGAGCGCGCATGCATCTTGTCGTCTACCAAGTGGTTCAATTTGAGCATGTACATGTAACCCACAGTAACAGGGCGATCGAACTTATCACCACTGCGACCATCATAAAGCACCGTCTGCCCGCTCTCTGGCAGATCTGCTAGGGCTAGCATCTTCTTAAGCTCTACCTCGTGAGCGCCATCAAATACCGGTGTCGCTATAGGAACGCCCTTACGCAAATTAGACGCCAACTCAAGAACCTCTTTATCGCTCAGCTCTTTGAGATCAGTACCGTAAACCGTGTCACCAATATCATAGATTTGCTGCAGGAACGATCGAATCTCAGCAGCTTTGGCCTGCATCTTGATCATGGCGTCCACTTTAACGCCCAGACCTTTAGCAGCCATACCCATATGCGTTTCGAGAACCTGACCTACGTTCATTCGCGACGGAACACCAAGCGGATTAAGTACGATATCAACTGGATCACCGTTCTTGTCGTAAGGCATGTCTTCAACAGGCTTGATGACAGAGATGACGCCTTTGTTACCGTGACGCCCAGCCATTTTATCGCCTGGTTGGATCCGACGTTTAACTGCCAGATAGACCTTGACTGTTTTCAGTACGCCAGGAGCAAGATCATCACCGCTCTGCAGCTTGCCACGCTTCTCTTCAAATCGATCATCTAGATCAATACGACGCTCACCCAACTGAGCTTGCGCTGCAGCAATCTGATCGTTGAGCTCAGCTTTTTCCATGCGGATACTAAACCAGTCATCCGACGTGTAATCGGTGACCGCCTCAGCCGTCAGTTGTGTGCCTTTCTTAAGACCTTCAGCCTTACTCACTTTGCCACCGACCAGAGCCGTGAATAAACGACCGAGCGTTGCATTTTCGACAATGCGATATTCGTCATTTAAATCTTTGCGGTACTGATCTAGCTCAGTCTTTTCGATGTCCAAAGACCGCTGATCCTTATCTAATCCATCGCGGGTAAACACCTGAACATTAATCACAGTGCCCTTGATGCTACTAGGAACACGCAAAGAAGTGTCTTTGACGTCTGATGCCTTCTCACCAAAGATTGCACGCAATAGCTTTTCTTCCGGTGTCAGTTGGGTTTCGCCCTTTGGCGTCACCTTGCCAACCAGAATATCACCTGCGGCCACTTCGGCACCGATATGCACTATGCCTGATTCATCCAGTCGGGCCAGTGCCACTTCACCGACATTAGGAATGTCCGCGGTAATCTCTTCTGATCCCAACTTCGTGTCCCGGGCGACACAGGTCAGTTCTTGGATATGAATCGTAGTGAAGCGATCTTCCTGAACAACGCGCTCAGAGATTAGGATCGAATCTTCAAAGTTGTAACCGTTCCAAGGCATAAACGCGATGCGCATATTTTGCCCAAGAGCCAGCTCACCTAGGTCGACAGAGGGGCCGTCGGCAAGTACATCACCGCGAGACACCAGATCACCCTGACTAACGATGGGCCGTTGGTTGATACAGGTGTTTTGATTAGATCGGGTATATTTGGTCAGGTTATAGATGTCTACACCCGCATCGCCAGTCGCCGTCTCTTCGTCACTGACACGAACAACAATTCGTCCAGCGTCAACACTTTCAATGACACCGCCGCGCTTGGCAACTTTACAAACACCTGAGTCGCTAGCGACGGTGCGTTCGATACCTGTCCCCACCAATGGCGCTTCCGCCCGCAGTGTCGGGACGGCCTGACGCTGCATGTTAGAACCCATCAATGCCCTGTTAGCGTCATCGTGCTCCAAAAATGGGATCAGCGATGCTGCCACAGACACTACCTGCCGTGGCGACACGTCCATGTAATCAATATCTTCTGGCGGCTTGACTGTAAATTCGTTTTGATGGCGCACTGCAACCATATCTTCGACGAACTGAAACTTATCATTAATTTCAGCAGAGGCCTGTGCAATTACGTACTGAGACTCATTGATGGCCGAGAGGTATTCAATCTCAGAACTGACCTTACCGTCGATGACTTTGCGATAGGGCGTTTCAATAAAGCCGTAATTATTCGTACGAGCATAGGTCGCCAAAGAGTTGATAAGACCGATATTCGGCCCCTCAGGCGTCTCAATGGGACATACTCGACCGTAGTGAGTCGGATGTACGTCTCGCACTTCAAAACCGGCACGCTCACGGGTAAGACCACCGGGCCCTAGAGCAGAGACTCGACGCTTGTGCGTCACCTCTGACAGCGGGTTATTCTGATCCATAAACTGTGACAGCTGACTGGAGCCAAAGAATTCCTTCATTGCCGCAGCAACCGGCTTGGCGTTCACCAGATCCTGTGGCATTAGGCCTTCAGACTCGGCAACACCCAGGCGCTCTTTGACGGCCCGCTCGACACGGACTAGGCCTACACGGAATTGGTTCTCCGCCATTTCACCCACTGAGCGTATACGGCGATTGCCAAGGTGATCGATATCATCTACCGCGCCTTTACCATTGCGAATGTTGATGAGCATTTTCATCACGTCAGCAATATCTGAGGCATCGCCAAATTCTTCATGCAACTCTTTTGCTTCGTCAGTCTTCTGCATGGAGAAGTAGCGCTTGTCATACAAAACACCGGCGCCCTCTTCTTCCTCGCGGCCAAGACGACGGTTGAACTTCATCCGACCCACAGATGATAGGTCGTAACGCTCAAGATTGAAGAACAGATTATAAAACAGATTCTCGGCCGACTCTTTAGTTGGCGGCTCGCCAGGGCGCATCATGCGGTAAATTTCCACCAAGGCCTCCAACTGAGTCCGAGAGGGATCAGCGCGCAAGGTATCCGAAATAAACGGCCCACAATCCAAGTCATTGGTGTAGAGCGTTTCAATTTCCTTAATGCCTGCCTCGAGCAATAGGGCTAGGCTTTCTTCTGTGATCTCGGTGTTACACTCGAGAATCAGCTCACCGGTCTTCGGATCGGCTATGTCACGAGCGATGGGACGACCAATCAAGTATTCCGGTGGCACTTCCAAGCTGGTGACTTTGCCCTTCTCCAACTCGCGAATATGACGGGCAGTAATACGACGGCCCTTTTCAACGATCACCGATCCGGCAGTATCCTTGATATCGAAGGCGGCAATTTCGCCCCGTAGTCTCTCAGGATCCAGATCTAATGAGAAGATCTCTTTTTTGTAATGAAAGACGCTGGTGTCAAAAAACTTCTCAAGAATCTCTTCTGAGGTGTAACCAAGAGCACGCAATAAGATAGTGGCCGGCAACTTACGTCGGCGATCTATACGCACATAGAGTACGTCTTTTGGATCAAACTCGAAGTCCAACCAAGATCCGCGATAGGGGATGACTCGGGCGGTGTATAGCAACTTGCCGGATGAGTGCGTCTTGCCCTTATCATGGTCAAAGATGACACCGGGCGACCTGTGTAACTGCGACACGATGACCCTCTCAGTACCATTGATGATAAAGGTACCGTTATCGGTCATCAACGGAATTTCACCGAGATAGACTTCCTGCTCACGAATATCTTTAATCGCCTTATTGGCCGATTCTTTGTCATAAATAACCAGTCGAACGCGCACTCTTAATGGCACAGAGAACGTGACGCCTCGAAGCTTACACTCCTCGACATCAAAGGCTGCCTTGCCCAGAACATAATCAACGTACTCTAACGTTGCATGCCCAGAGTACCCAACGATCGGAAAGATCGAGTTGAGAGCAGCGTGCAAACCGGTGTTCATGCGGTCTTCGACCTTAACACCGGTTTGCGTAAAATTTTTGTAGGAATCAAGCTGAATTGCCAATAGGTAAGGCAGATCCATAACATCTGGCAATTTGCCAAAGTTCTTGCGGATACGTTTCTTCTCAGTGAAGGAGTAAGCCATTTGCATTCCTCGGTGTTAACTTTATTGGGAATTACCAACATTAAGACTATTCTTAAGCTGGCTCTGCTTGTATCTTCCCATCCTTACAAGCAGGAAAGGGCCGAAGGGAAAGTCCCCTTCAGCCCAACCTGATCAATCAGGCTACTGGCACGGCGAACTTACTTAAGTTCGGCGGTTGCGCCAGCTTCTTCCAACTGCTTTTTAGCGTCTTCAGCATCAGATGCAGAAGCAGCTTCCTTAATGGTAGAAGGCGCTCCGTCAACTAGCTCTTTAGCTTCCTTCAAGCCAAGGCCCGTGATTGCACGAACAGCTTTAATGACATTCACTTTCTTCTCACCAATTGAGGCTAGAACGACGTCAAATTCAGTCTTCTCTTCGGCAGCGGCTTCACCACCACCACCAGCAGCTGGCGCTGCGGCGACTGCTGCTGCTGCAGAAACACCAAATTTAGTTTCCATTGCGCTTACTAGCTCAACAACATCCATTACGCTCATTTCAGCGATTGCGTTCAAAATATCTTCGTTTGATAGGGCCATTTTGGGCCTCCTAATGTTTTATTTGTTTAGTATGAAGACGCTTATGCGGCTTCCTTTGCATCACGAACTGCTGCTACTGCGCGGGTTGCTTTCGTCGGTATCTCATTGAGAGTGCGCACCAACTTAGTAACCGGGGCCAGCGTAACGCAAGCCAACATACCAAGAGCCTGATGAAGGGTCGGTAAATTAGCGAGAACGTCAATCTGACTTTTATCTAGCAGTTGACCACTGACTGACAACGCCTTAACTTCAAAGGCTTCGTTTTCTTTAGCGAAGTCTTTCAATAAACGCGCTGCTGCACCGGGATCTTCCATAGAGAAAGCAAACAGTGACGGCCCCACCAAAACATCTTCGACACAAGCGAAGTCAGTTTCAGAAAATGCACGCTTAGCCAAGGTATTACGGACAACGCGCAATTGCACATTCTCAGCACGAGCCTTAGCACGCAAAGCATTCATAGCGGTTACGTCAACACCACGGGCGTCAGCAATTACCAGGCTTAACGCCTGAGCTGCCGTTTCGTTTACTTCAGCAACAATTGCTTTTTTATCATCGAGATTTAATGCCACGATAAATTTCCTCGATTAACCTGAGTTACAGCCGAAGACAATCTTCGACCACCTAGGTGAATAGTATTCAGCCTTAACTAAGCTGAATTGGGTTCACCGCCTGCGTAGGCGATTCCAATACTATATCAGCGTGAAATCATTAACCCCTCGCGGGTACCTACGGTCTTTAACGACCTAGGCTAGCGTTTAACAGCTAGCCTAGACCCCAAAGTCTTTTTTGACAGCAACAGCTGCCGAACAATCAAACTTTTGCCAAAGAACCCTGATCAATAACCAACCCAGGACCCATTGTTGAAGAGAGCGTAATCTTCTTTAAGTAAACGCCTTTGGCCGACGCTGGTTTAGCCTTCGCCAAATCCACGATCAAAGCCTCTAGATTCTGCCTCAACGCATCAGATTCAAAACCAATGACGCCAATACCACCATGAACAATACCATTTTTGTCAGCACGAAAACGAACCTGCCCCGCCTTAGCATTCTTAACGGCTGTAGCCACATCTGGCGTAACGGTACCCGACTTAGGATTAGGCATCAGGCCACGGGGCCCAAGAACCTTACCGAGCAACCCAACA